>ERZ773049.59-NODE-59-length-60554-cov-11.511430_pt1 | contig 60554 bp, 50 predicted proteins | sample MGYA00580633_ERZ773049 | MGnify/ENA primary metagenome ERZ773049 (study PRJEB29015, sample SAMEA2737991) | human oral metagenome | biome: human oral; feature: human-associated habitat; material: dental | place: China | collected 2066 ...
TTTATTTTTAATTTTAACATAAATATATAAAAAAGTAAATATGAAAATATGAACGAAGTACCGTTATTACTGGCTTATATGCTATTTTAATCCCTTTAGTTAATGTATTTAAAACGTAAATATTATATTTAAAAAATAAGCCCATTAAAAAAAGGATATTTTTAATAAAATATCCTAGAAAATTTTCAGATTATTCATTTTTTAACTTCACGTTTGTAAAGTCTACATTCCTGAAGAATAAATCTACTCTACGGTTGTTATATCTTCCAGCTTCATTTGAATTTGTGTCAACAGGATATTCAAATCCATATCCTAATATCTTGTCTATTGATATTGTGCCTGACAGACCATTTTCCCTAAGAAGACTTGCCATTTGGCTTGCCCTTTCAACTGAGAGCTTTTTATTGTATGCACGGCTTCCAGTGCTGTCTGTATGACCTACAATGTCAATAGAGCCGCCTTTTGCAAATTTATTTATTGTATCTGCTATCTTTTTAATGCTTTCTATTTCTTTTTCGTTTGCTGGTCGCTTTCCGTCAACCTTAAATCCCTTTATTGTACATACATAGTCTGCAAGATTGCAGGAAAACGGAAGCTCTCCATATTCAGCTGGGGTATCTATCGTTACTCTTTCAGGCTCTATATTTTTTGTATCAGGAGCTTTTTGTGCTGGGATATACGGCTGATATTTAATTTTTTTAGATTTTCCGAACGTATATCCTATTTTTACACCATAGCTTGTTGAATGTGAATTTGATTTATTGCCTGTCATCATATTATGTAATCTGATGTCGTTTCTGTCAACTGCAAGTTCAACATTTACATTTCCTATTTCGCTTCCAATTCCAGCTCCGTAGTAAAGCCCTCCCATAGCCTTTATTCCGTCATTTTTTACGCTTGACTTTGTCTTTGCAATTCCATATCCAGCACGTCCTGCAAGATATAACAAGTTATTGTCATTTGACTTAACAGCATTATATTTTCCTAGCACATATAGGTTTGTGTTATTGTATAGCTTAATGTCGTTTTTCTTGCTCTTTATATGCTTAGAGTTAGATGACGACTTATGCTCAATTCCTGCACCATAACCCCATTTTCCTGTGTTGTTAAATATTTCTTCAGCTCCTATTGAAATTCCGCTTTTCAATTTTTTACCAGTGTCTACGGAGCTGTTATGAGTTAAGTCTCTGTCAAAGTCATATCCAAGTTGCAGCCTTGTCTGTGCTGAAAATGATATAGACGCAGCACATAGCGCCATAATTAAACTTTGCTTTAATAGCATATTATCATCGCCTTTCATTTATTTTATATATTCTATTTCAACTCTCTTATTCATTTCAGGATTTTTAGAGCTTTTTATTTCTAAGTCTCCTCTGCCGTTTATTGCTATCCTGCTTTTTTCAATTCCTAAGTTTACCAGCTTTTGTCTGACTTCATCTGCACGCTTAACAGATAGCTCGGCATTTTTAATTCTGTTTTTGCTTGGGCTTGAGTGACCCACCAGCTTTACTTTTGAGATGTTGTTTTCCTTTATGTAGTCAGCAACTTCTCTTACATTTTCTTCATTCTTTAAGGTTAAGTTTTCCTTAAAATATAATGTAGTTATCTTTTTAGCTTTTTTGGGTTCTTTAGGTGCATTTTCCTTAATGTCTTTTTCATTTTCAGGCTCTTTATATTTTGTGTCCGTGTCCTGTTCCTTATATGTTCTTTGTCTGTAATAATCTTTTATATCGTTTTCTGTCAAATATCTTGAATTATTTTCAGGACTTTCTGAGTTATCATTATTGTCTGTTGAGTTATCACTATTGTCTGATATATGCTGTTCAGACGCTGTGTTTTCAACTGTGCTATTTTCAGCTGTACTATTTTCAGTATGTCTTATTTCAGGAGCGGGTGCTGGTATAACTTCAACCTGTACTGGTGTAATGCTTTCAATTACTACATTTCCGTCCTGTTCCTTTAATTTTACGTTATCAATAGTGTGATATGCTGCACCTGTTTCATCAATTGTTATATTTGGAGCGCTAATATCTTTGTTATCTATGTCGCTTAATGTTTTTTCATTAAAAATGTCGTCAAGCTCCAGTATGTTAGTTATAGTTTTTGGATATAACGTATTAGAATAGCTTAAGTTTGCGGCGGCGCAGAATACAATAACTGCTATGATTTTACTTTTTTTTATATTCATTGTAACAGCTTCCTTTCGTTTTATTCTTCATTTTCTTTTTTCAAGTTTTCAAGCTCATTTGCAATTGTAGCTACAAACGGCTTAAACAGACTTTCATTTTCTGTTAATTCATCAATGCTTTGGTCTGTGATAGTCGGATTTTTCTTAAATTCCTCAAATTTTAGCTCAAGGTCTGAAATTCTAGTTAAAGTCTTTGTGCCAGTTTCAATTTGACTTAGCTTTTCCCCATATATTTTGTTAAAGTGTTCCGAGTTTTCAGTTACCGTGTCAATTTCTTTATTTAAGTCATTAATTTCAGTTTTAAGGTTATTTACGAACTGCGTCGCCTTTTCAAATTTTTCCGAGATTATGCTCAGCTCAACAATAGCCTTTACTCTTTCAGGCGTAAGTATCTTTAGCACTTCTATCACCTGTGAATTTGACAGGTTATTAAAGATAGTTGTTATGTCATCTTCACTGTAGCTGTTTAATATTGTAAGTGCCAGGTTGTCAAGTCTGTCCTTAAACTTTGATATTCCAAGAGATACAATTTTTTCTGATAAATTGTCTATGTCCTGGGTAACATCTATTTCACTTACAATGTCTTCAATCTTAGGGTTCATAAGAGGATTTTCAAACTCAGGGTTTAGTTCTATTTCAGCAGAGTTATCCTTGCAAAGTTTAAAAATCAAATGTTTAGTTTTTTCATTTTTGCTAACGCCTACTGGTGTCAGGTCATAGTCTGTAGTTATATCTTCATACTTTGGAAAAATATACGCCTTAAATTCAGGGTGTCTTTCAAGTGACACGTACTGCTTAATCCTTGTTGAAAATTCTCCGTCAGTAAGTTTTCTAATAATGCTTAAATTAGGTGCGTCATCTTCCTCAAAGTCAGTTGTTATATATAGCGGTATTTCTGTATCGCTAAGCCGCATTATATATTCGCCAATGCTGACTATCGCATTGTCGCCCTTGTTTAATTTTATCATATAATCACGTCCTTTTTGCTATATTATTGTGATTTCAAAGTCTCCATTTAATATATCTATATCTTTGCTAATTTCATTTTCAGAAGCATTTTCTTCATTATCGCTGATTTCAGTGTCATCTGTTTTGGCTTTTTGTACAGGTTTTTGTACAGGTTTTTTATCTTCTGTATCATTTGCTTCTTTTTTCTGCTTTTCGTCTCTGTCAGGCGAACCTGTTTTCTTTAGAGCATTAAAAAGGCTATATAGGTCATTGAATGTATTAATGTCAACTTTGCCGTCGTTTCCTTTAATGCCTTTATGCAGATTTTCTATATAGGCAGTCTTGATGTTTGAAAAATCAAATCTTTCAATATCTAGCCCAGCATTTTCAAGCTGAATTATAGCATTTAATTTTCCTAAGTCCTGCTCAAAAGCAATCTTTTCAGGCAACGCTTTTTTTCTGTCAATTGTTGTCCTTGCAATAAATATAATCCTTTCTGAATTATCTTTATTTTTAAAGTATTTCATAGGGTAGCCTAGATAGCAGTACCTTATAAGATACTCAAGTGCCTTTTCATCTCTTGTTATAGCTAAAAACTGGCTATATTTCATATCAAGGCTGTTTTTAAATGTATTGTATGTAGATATTGCGGGCTTTTTGATAATGCCCGCATTATGTTCGTTTTCAAATAATTTTTTCATATTTAACCTAATTGTCTTAGAGTGTTTATTTTATGTAGTAAATCTCTATCTTCTACATCTTCGTGTATTTCGCATACAGGCAGCTTATTGTCATTGTATGCAACTGGTGCGCAAAATAGCATATTATATCCTGACTTGTAGCGTCTTAGCACAAATTTTGCAGTTCCGTATGTCTTTTGGGAAACTTTGTAGATATAAAATAAACAGTTCCAGTTTTTTATAATTCTAGTTCTGCCGTATCTGTATCTGTATCTTTTTTTCTCCTTATATTCAGACCGCAATACTAAAATATCATCAGCAAATGTTATGTTTAAGTCGCCTTTTCCCCTGAAGTCTCGTCTTCTCTCATTGTTAAATTTTACATCAGTCACCTTTGCTCCAAATTTTTTGCTAAAGTAAAGGCAAGCAAGTCTTTTAACAAAGTCCTCGTGATTAAGACATTCTATTAGGTCTTCATATCTTACTTTAACTCTAGGGGACTGATACACAGATAATGTTGTCTCATTGCCAGTTGTATTTATTTCAAAGCTGGCTTGAGTTTGCCAGGTATATCTATCCAGCTTAACCATATATCTGAAATATAATATATGTTTTTTATGACATACACGTATAGCTTCCATAGATTTTTTTGGAGTTCTTTTATTAAGCATAAATCCTTCAGTTTTCCAGTCTTTGCACCAGTTCTCAATTGTTTTGTAACCTTTAAATTTTGCAATCCATTCCTCTTTTAAAAAATTCATAATTTATATCCTTTCTTAATCTATGAACTGCTCCCGCTTTTAGAAGCTGAAGCTTTTTGAGCTGTTCCAGACCTGTTTTCTATTATTGTCTTAATATTTCAATATTACTTATTGTCTTAATATTCCAACATCACTTTTCCAATATTTTTTTATATATAATACTATCCAATAAAGTTTTGCATATATTCAGGTATCATATTAAACTGCATATAAAAGTCCTGAATAGAGTTAAACTTGTAGTCGTGGCTGTAGAAAAAGTCTATGTTCAAATAGTTGTCTCTAATTCTGTTATAATCAGACATTATATCCCATAGGCTTTCCCTTAAGTGCTTTGCTGTAAGAGGACACTGTCTTAGAAGCTCTGCAACTGCGTCAGTAGGGACTGCTTTTGGAATATCGTCCATAAAGTCGCTGCTTGCATAATATCCATTGGCTTTTATTTTATTTATTACAGAAGTTCGTAACCGTTTTAATATAACATCTCTCATTAAAATAAACTCTACAAAGTCAGACACCCTGTCTTCTATTATTTCGTTAAAGTTCATCTGTCTTCTGTCTTTTTCGATATATCTTATAAGCTCAAGCGGAAGCTCTATTAATGTTAAATATTTTTTGCCGTTTATTTCATCCAAGTGGTATGTTACTGAATTTTTGTCCACTATTTCCGATAGAGCTTCAAACGTTCCGCTTGGCACATTTTCTAAAATCCAGTCAACGCTTAAAATATCGCTGTCTTCTATGAGGTCAAATATATTTTTTCCATTTGATGTTATCCATTGAGATTTTACGCTCCCTTCAAGAGGACAGTTGTTGTAATTATATACATAGCTTTCCTTATTATACATTTTTAACTACCTTCACCTTTCTAGTTTATTATCTGTTTATATTGCTGCAACGTTTTATATAACGAATGGCTTAAGTCCTTATATAAGCCATAATGGTTAAGTGCTTCATATAATGCTGCGACAGCGCCTAAAAGTTCTGCAAAAGCATTTATCATAATTTCTTTTGGCAGCACTTGAGTAATTCCTTTTCCAAATAATATTGAATATTCACATATATTGTCCTTTCTGTCAACTGCAAGCTCAGTTCCTTTTTTTCTTAATGTAAATGTGTTATGTGAAAATTCTCCTCTTATAGATTTAAACTTTACATTATTAAATACGTTTATAAAATTTACAAAAAAAGAATATGCTCTTGAATTAATTTCTTCAGTAAGAGCAACGTCTTTATTTACTGCAATATCTATGCGCACATCATCTTTTGTAATTTCATTTATTTTTGTAAAATCCATTGTATTTTGCTCCTGTGCCTTTTTAACAAATTCTATTGCTTTTTGTGTGTCAATACCGTCTAAAGTTAAAGTTATGTCTGACATAATAATATATAAAGTTTTACCGTCCTTTGACATATCTATTCTGCTTTTTGATTGGGTCTGTGTTACTTCAAACATTTCTATATCTCCTTTGTTTTATTATATATAACAATTATAACACATATCTTAAAAAAATTCAACTCAAAATTATAAAAAGCATAGCGTTAAAAAATAAACACTATGCTTATATATCAGTCAGTAAACACAAGACCTATGTATTAGTGTTAAAAAATAAACGCTATGCTTCTGATTTTATTATGTTTATTCGTAATTTTCGACTTTTTCCTTGTCTGCTTGGCTATCTCCCAGTTCTTTTTCTGCTGTATCATTTTCCTTTAATTCAGGGTCAATTCCAAATATTTCAGGCTCTGAAAATATTTTTTTGCTTACTTCCTCAAAGATTTCAATAAGCCGTTCAACCTTTATTTCGTCCCTGAATATTTCACCTTTGTTATGCTCAAATATTTTCCCAAGCTGCGTTTCATCAAAGAAAAGCTCATAAGTCTTAATTGCAATATATTCCCTGTTCTTTTTAGCGCTTTTCTGTTTATTCGCCTTTGCTTCGTTTAATTTTCTAGTTAGCTCTTTTATCTCATCGTTGATTTTGACATCCCTGTCTATATAGTCGGCAATTGTTTTTGCCTTTTTCTTAATTATGTTGTTATTGCTTGCCACAGTTAATCAGTTCCTTTCATTTAAGTTTAGTATATTTTATCACATTTATGTGATATGTGCAAATATGAATTTATGTAAATTATATTTCATTGTGAGAGAACATTGAGTTTATTTCAAGTTCTACTTGCGCATTGTATCGGTCTCCCATAATTTGCTGCATTTTGCTGATTATTTCATTTTCGTTCATACGCCGTATTTCTTTCATATAAAGCATATTTTCTTCGTAGTTTTCTCCATATTTTGCCTTGAAGTCTTCATCCCTTTGTTTAGTGATGTCGTTTGTAGCATTGGCAACTGTTTCAGCGCTTAACCCTTTGTCATCTGCATAAGACTGTACCATTTCTGCAATATCGCTCTTAGTTTGTGCTTCTTTTATAACTGTATTTCCATTTTTAATATTGTCCATAACTTTAAAAGAAGCATTTGCCGTCATATCTGTGTCGGCGTCAGTTACTAAGGTAGCTTCCTTTTGACGTTCCAATACTTTTTTATTTTCTTCGGCTTCCTTTTTCTTTTTATTTAAGATTGCCTTGTCAGTCTTTTTAGCATTTCTTGCATTTTCAATAACTGATTTATTAGTTCTATGCTTCTTGTAGTATTTAAGACATATTGCAAGTATCTTATCTGTGCTTATATGCTCCTCGTTATGTCCAGCTAGAGTAAGTTTGGAAGCACCTTTTTTAAAGAAGTCGACATCATTTACCCTAATGAATGTAGTAAGGCTTCTATGCTCCTGCAAAGGGTCTGCAACTTTTTCATATTTATAGGGCTTAATTTTTTCTGTCAGGATGTTTCCTTTTTTATCAATTATTCCAGCTTTTAGAAGCATTGCCCTTGCATTTTCAAATTTAGCGGTATTTACTTCAAGGTCAGGCTCAATTTCTCCCAATTTAAGTCCAAGCTGACCTTCCTTTAATCCTTTGCTTTGCCAGCCTTTCTTATATTTATCAGGATTTTGTCTATTGGCGTTTATTAGCCAAATACGTTCAAACAAGTTCATTCTGTTTATTTCGCTGTCGGTTGACGCATATTTCCATTCGTCGTCAAGCTGTTCCCTGTACGGCACGTATTTTGTCCTGTTATCGCCTAGCAAGAACTCAATGTCGGCATAAGTTTTTGCTGGGTCGTTGTAGAAATACTGCTTGTCAAGGTTATAGCAGCTTTCGCTTCCTATAAGCGGAATGTTCTTGCTCCAAAACATAAACTGAGGGTCTGTAAAGTATCTAATCTTGTCAGTCATTATTGGCGTCTTACCTCCAAGTATGATTAAAATTTTATTAAGCGGAAGACGTCTTAACTGGTCTGGCGATATTAAAGGTCTTCCTGTGAAATTTTCACTAGGATTAGCCTTGTTTCCGTTAAACAATGTCATATTGCTTTTATTTGTCACCATTCTTATTGTTTCATTTCCTACAGCTTTTGACACATATTCTCCTGTTCCGTTGTCATTAGCTGTATAGAATATTTGCAGTTGGCAGTTTCCCCTGTAACTTTATATATTATCGTCAGTAATATATATGTCATCTTTTGACATCTTGACATTTCTGCCAAGCATAGACTATATCATATCCATATCTAATTATTTTTTTGTTAAAATAATTAAACTTAGGCGAAATCACTTCCGATACATTTAATGACTTGTACCGTACTCCCCGTCAAGAGGATAGTCGTTGAACCTTCTCTCACGAGCTTGGCTGCTGATTGCCTATTGTTTGCCATTGATACTTAGGATTTAACCATATATCATCTATCTTATTTTTTCTGCTTTCGCAACATTCACGATTATATCCATTTTTTTTGGATATTGCGTTGTAGTCAAGATAGCTATTAAGGTTTTCCAGCAATTCAATTTCCTAAATCATATGCAAGTTTCCCTACATACGTACTGGTTTGTAGGTTAGCGTGTATTTATGCTATCTTACGCCCAATAAATTTATTCTTTTCTCCATAAATTTGGAATAACTGGTCTAAGGACTGATTAATCAACATCAACTTCATCCCATAACCAGCAACGAACCCAGCCGCAGTTTCCAATACTTCAATCTTACCAATTGCTGGAAACTCGTCTAATAACATTAATAACTTATGCGGCGGCTTCACTTCATTACGGTAGTCCTGTTCAGGAGTAAGTCCATTTACAAGCTGCACTATCATAATTCTGACTAATGGCGCAACGTCCAATATGTCTGCTGGAAGCACGACCAAGTATAATGACATCGGCTTTTTGTAAAACATCAAGTCCCTAATCCTGAAGTCGCTGACACTTGTATTCTTTCTTACGGTAGGAAGCCCAAATAATGATATGCAGGTAGTAGTTACCTTAATTATAGTAGACGTAGTATTTTCAGAAGCCTGAGAGCTGTCTGTAAATCCTGACACTACTTCAGGGTGCTTTCTCCCTGTATGCCATTTAATTTCGTGAGCCACATTTGTAGAGTTGAAACTTCCGTCAGGATTAATGTGTGTATAATCCATTTTAGTGTAGTTATTTACTGTAGGCAATTTAACTTCTTTTCCTCCCATTCCTGGAAGAGTATCAATACCTGACTGAGCCATAGCTTCTTCATAGGTTAAAGGTTTTCCTCCAGCAATAAGTTCCCTGAAGTTTGGATATATTTGACAAAGTTTATTCTGTATCATTCTTACAAGTTCCTCATCGCCGCAGTAGCTGAAAAAGTCTTCTACTGTTGACTGCATTTTAAGTATTGCAATTCTTGGCAATGTGAACTGGCTTGATACCAAGTAGTCAAACACCTGTCCAAGATTACCTTTAACCACAGGAAAATATTTTGTACACAAAGTCTCATCATTAATTAATGCACGGTCAACTATGTTACCGTTTGCGTCTTCAAATTCAGGGTCGTTTAAGAATACTTCGTATATTATTCTTGTAATGTCTGCCCTTAGTAAAGAAGCGGCTGATGTGTCCCAGAACGGGTCAGGCTTTTCTTTTGTAGTAACAATGTTGGCGATATTCATAATGTCTTCTGCTTCCTTGTTTGTCAGCATACGGATTTCCCCAAGCGGATTGTAGCTGCTTGAATTATCTGATTTTGGAGCATATCTTATAATGATGTTGTTCCAACGGTTCTTACGGCAGTATGCAGTATTTTGGTAGTTTTCACCTTTGATGTCTAAGACAAATACGGACTGTGTCCATTCAAGAAGCGACGGAGTAATGATTGACACCCCTTTACCAGTACGGGTAGGCGCTGCAACTATTACGTGGGTCTTGCTGTCGTCCTTTAATATAATCTGTTCAGGCTTCCAAATACGCTCATAGTGGTTCTTTACAACTTTCTGCCCGCTTGAAGTGTCAGGTATTAATGGTATCAGCTTATGAAAATCAATATTTTTTTTATCTTTTTCAAGACTTTCAAGCAAGTCCTTATTTTTATAAATCTTACCTCTATATTTAGTTTTACCATTTTTATCTTTTCGCAATGTTTCTAATAGTTTTTTCTTAGTAAACTCAAATAATTTATTTTTTCGTTCATAGTATTTGTATTCCTTGAATGGTGCGTCAAATCTACCAAGGATTACACCGTCATCTACATTTACAAGGTCAATCTCATAAATTTTCTTTGTATCGTGAGTAAATATAAGGTCAAAGCTCTCTGCAAATTTTGCAGTCCCGTGATATGTATAAAACGGAGGTCTTTTTGTTGCCCACGCATACCCAATGTAATATGCAGCCGCAATCTCAATACAAAACATTAAGAATGTATTAAAGAATTTTCCCTCAACTGGGTTTACTACTGTATACATCAGCTGACCGTTCTTATCCTTTAAGTATACCTTGTCGTTAAGACCGTCTATCTTGCTTTTAACCAGCTTGAATTTTGCAAGACGCCGTCCGTAGCTGTCCCTTGCATAGTCAGATACAAACTTGTTATATGTTACGCTTACGACCTTTCCGTTAGGCTCTGTTATCTTATGTGGAAGATTTATTGAGCCTGTTATAATCGAAAACGTATTGATGTGGCTATATATCTCAAGCAGTCCCTTGTTATGAGGGTGCTGAAGTTTATCTATGTTAAACGTTCCTTGAGGCAGTGTGTCAACATCCTTGATTTTTTTAATTATGCTAGCCTTGAACTTTTCTTCATCAAAGTTTGGCTCTTTAAAGTTTGGATTGAGCTGCTTTGCTCTTTCAATTTTAGCCCTGTAGTCATCTACATAGCCTTGCGCCGCAGTTGCTCTTGCAGTTTCAACGGCGTCCTTGTCCTGTCTTGCAGTATATATGGCAAATGCGTTTTCAAAGGCTTTTTTGTACCCTCTTGTCAAGAAGTATGAATTTAATGCCATAATTAGTATTATTGCGCAAGGCAGTAATCCAAAAAAGAATATCCGAAGTTTTTTTAGCATTTTCTGCTCAACTGTTATATACGTTTTGTCTTCCTGAAATTTCATTTTTAATCTCACTTTCTAGTTGTTATAGTAAAAGCGAGATATGTGTTACACTCTCGCTTGTACAATTTTATTTGTTTGTTTATTTTATATCAGGCTTGTACGGGCTGTCTAAAATAATGTCCGAATTAACTCTTACATTAAATCTAGTACCTTGCTTAACAGTCAGTAAAGTCTGAATTTGAGAGTTTTTATTTTCAGCTTCGCTTTGAATTTTTTCAATCACGTCACCTAAAGTCTGAGGACTGTCGGTATCTGCGTTACCGTTACTGTCCCTAGTCACGTACTTAGTCAGCTTAACTTTTCCGTGTTCTATTGTAAGCCTGTCGGCAAAGTTATATCCGACAGCAGTAATAGTTGACATTACAACATTTGCAAGTTTCTTCCAGAAATGCGTATTTACCTGAGCTTTCATACCGCCATATCCTTGAAGGTCAACACCTTTAAACTGTGCAAGGTTGATTGATGTACCATTAGGAAATATAATTCTGTTCCAAATGGTTATTACTCTATAGTTTGCTCCGTCCATATAAGGCGTATATTCTCCTAAAATCTTGCTTCCTCTAGGAATTAAAAGGTGTCTTCCAGTACGTGTATCGTACACGTCGCTTGATACTACTGCTATCGCCATATCGCTTGTTATGGTTTTTATACCGCTTAAAAGAGTAGTAGGTATTATTTGCCCTGCATTTAGCGTATATTTGCTTTGCTGAGCAATAACGCTTCCTGAGTTATAGTTTACGCTTCCATATCCTTGCGCACCTCTGCCTGTAATTGCTGGGTCAGTCTGTGTGAATGGGTTCATATTCTTTTGCTGATTTTGGCTAGGCTGACCTTGCGCTTCACCAGGTGCGGCTTGTGCAGTCTGAATACCTGAGCCAGCACCAGCACTGCCGCCACTTACAGGCTGTACGCTTCCGTCAGAAGCTACCTGATAAGTTCCAGCAGGAACTTGGTTAGGGTCTACCCGTCCGTTTGTTACGGCAATATTCTGACCTTGTCCGTTACCTTTTCCAGTGTCCTGGGACTGGTTGGACATAAAGCTCATTCCTCCAGCTCTCACTTCCTTTAATCTTTCGTCCCTTTGCTTTTTCTTTTCAGCCTTTTGAGCAGCCTTTATTTCTTCAGGCGACATCTTTGTCCCAGCTTCTGAGACGTCCGCTCCTCCAGCGTCGCTAAAGTCGCTTTCGCCACTTGACTTAGAGCCTTTAGAACTTCTTGAGCCGCTTGACCCGCTTGACCCTCCTGAAACTGTTGCAGGAGATGTGTCAACGTCATTCCATTCTGACCCAGCCGACATTGAATTGTCGCTGTCTTCAAGGGATTTTCTGAACTCGTCCTCGCTTACGCCCCCGTCACTTGACGTGTCAGATGTGTCAGACGATGTATCAGATGAGCCGTTTGCGTCGTTCTGTTCGCTTTCGCTCATAAGGTCTCCAGTTTCATTGTTTCCGTCCCCAATTTCAATCGGCTTGTCGTCTGCTGTTGTAACCTGGTTCTTAGCGTCCTGTGAAGCGTCCTTTTTCTTTCCTCCTAAAATCATTTTAGTTCCAAATAAAAGTCCCGCTCCTACAACCGCAAGGCTTCCTAATATAATCATATTCTTGGACACTTCTTTTTTCTTTGAAATAGTGTCGTCCGCTTCAAGCTCGTCATCATCTATATATGTGTCTTCGCCTTGGTTTTCAGGATTTTGTTCACCATTTTCAGGATTTTCGCTATATGTGTCATTGTCGCCGTTTTGTTCCTGCTCATTATCTTGCGCATTTTGTTCTTGTTCCTGTTCTTCGGCAAGTTCGTCTTCCTGCTGTTTTTTTCGTCTCCAAAACTCTTTCATTATTCCCATATCAAAATGCTCCTTTCTATATTATCTTAATTGGAATTTAACCACTTTTTTATCTAATTTCAACTGACCTTCCTTAATTACCCTGTCAACTCTTATTAAGTTTCCTTCCTGGTGATAATTTACTTCCTCAAGTTTTCCAGTTGAGCCTTTTACTACAAGTATAGGGCTTTCAGACATATCATCTTTGAATTTGATGTATGTATGCTTACCGTCATTATATACACCAGTTGGAGACCAGTCATAAGTTGTAGGTGTTATCTTGTAGTTTGTTGACAGATTGTTTATGTTAGCTGCATTTGTCTTAACAGTTGCAGAAGTTGGGTCGTCTCCGTTCATTATTGGCGGAATTGAGCTGTCAGTTCTGTACATTCCCATAGTGGCGTCTAATGGATATGTAAACTTGACAATCATATTGTAGATTTTTTCGTCACCATTGATAAAGAATGTATATGTTCTTTTTGATGTCTGCACAATAAGATTTGATTTTATGTCATCTTCAGTAGGTCTTATGTATAAAGATGTAGCATTTTTTTCTCCACCTTTTGACATATCTATTTTCCAGTTCTGAGTGTCCCCTCCTCCTACGTAAGTTATTTCCTCGTCAGGATTTAACTCAATTCTAGTTGAAAAGTCAGGCGATACCCAAATTTCATAGATTGAGCTTGGACTATATTTAAAAGAAGTTTCAACTTTTTTTATTGCGTCCTTTTTACCGCTTATCATCTGCGCAGTCTGACTTGGCAATTTTTCCTCGTCATAGCTTTCAGATACTCTTTGAATTTCGTCAGCAGTTGCGGCGGCTTTATGTCTTGCTCCGTCATTTGCATAAGTTGTGGCAGATAATGCCATAATTAGCGCTATTACTAGCATTTTAATTTTTTTATTCATCTTTTCGCTCTCCTATCCTTGCTGTTGCTATTTTTAAAGTTGTTTTAACAGCATATGTTTTTTAGTCAAAAATTGTAAATTTGTCATAAATTTCTTTGGTTATATTATCAAATATAAGCCTTTCCTGTTCGCCAGGACTTACTTTTGGGGTTTTAATCTTAGGCACAATGTCGAGGTCTTGCAAAAGTGTAAGATATTCCTCAAAAGCCTTTGAGAAAACATTTTTTAAAATATTTACGTTTTCAATAATTTCATCATTTTTAAGCCCTCCATTCTCATTAAAGGTCATCACCTCAACTGCAAGCCTGCAAATATCTGTAATATAGTCATAGCTTTCCATTACTTTTTCATCAAAAGTTATCTCATAATTTTGTGCAAGTATGAAAAGTATTATATCTGTTATCACTTCAGCGTTTTCTTTTGTGTAATACTCCTTATTACGAAGCCATTCCATAATATACGCTTTTGTATAAATCATCTTGCACTCTTTTGACGCTTCGTCGTACTTATTTTTATCAAATATAAGTACAGAATTGGTAAGTTCCTCATAGTCATTTACATTGGCATATATCGCTTTTTTTATGTCGCTGTTATGTATAATCTTAATCCCGCACTTGTTAAACTTCAGCTTTAAATTGGTTGATAACGCCTGCTTTTCGCTTTCCGAGGTTATCTTTGCGTCATTAACCTGAGTTTCAATATAGGACTTGTAGGCGTTATACATTTCGTAATAAAATTCCGTTTTCATTCCTTTTTCACGGTAGGCTTTATTAACTTCAGCAAGTTCATTTATAACTTGGTTATTTTTGTTTTCAGGCAAATCCATTATGTCGTTTGCTATTGCTAAAAATGTTTGCACATCTTTATTTCTAATATTATGTGTTTTTGTCTTTGTTAAATAACTTCCTGTTTTTGCCGCTTGTTTTAAGCCATTTGAAACACTTTTGATGTCTTGCTGTATTTTTGCTTCACCTTGGCTTGATTTTTTGAGTTCATAGAACTTTTTAAAAAGAGCCTTTAAATTATTGCTGTCATTAAGGTCTGTTGGAACATACATTGTCTTTGAAGTATTATCAGACATCTGTACAGTAAGCTCTATGTTGTCGTTAATTGGCTTAGTCTGTGACAGCTGTAGTTCTTTAATGCCTTCAAATTTTGAAAATACTAGAAGCGATATAAAAAATTCTGATAAATTTTTATTAGGCATAGTTGAACCGTTTAACAGTTTTCCGTCAAATGTGATTTTCCCAATATAGTTTGGGTCATCTGTATCATTTACTAGAAAAAAGTTTTTTTGGTTTGTTAAAAGCCAGTATTTATATATCTCTGTTAAAAACAGAATAAAGTTTTCATTGGCTTTTAATGTAACTTTCCTATTATATATTTTGTTTCTTATGTCATCTTTTGTCTTGTGCCATTTTGTATTTATAATATGATTATAAATACATATTATTACAGCGGTCTTTTCAAAATCCTCTGACAAATTGCCTTCTATAAAGGTTTCAATCTTTTCCTTGTCGCTTACTGCACCTGACATTAAGTTATGTATCTGTGCGACAGCTTCAAGTATTTTATCTGATGTATCTTTTAGAATAGCCATTACTTTTTGCATATCCTGACCTTTATAAACTTCAAGCCAGTCCAAAAGATATTTTATTGTAATATTTTTATATTGCCTTACATCAGGGTCTTCATTTTCAAGCATTGATTTTGCTATCTCATTTTCGTAAGTCTTTTTCAGCTTTACTTCTATTACATAGTCTATCTGCCTTTTATTAAGGTCTTTGCACTCTTTTAAAAGAACTAGAGCAAACAAGTTATAAAATTCTTTCAAGTATGACACGTCAACTTCAAAGTCTGCTATTTTATATACATTATTTTCAATTATCCCAATTGAGAGCATTTTTGATATTGTCTGAACTGTGTCAAGCATATCAATATTGCTTTTATTTATTAACTGCTCATCTTCCAAAGTTAGCACCTCCTTTGCTGAAAAAAATATTTTAAATTATAATATGTAAATGTGTAAATTTTAAAATTTTAATTTTAAAAGGGAATAATTTTTTAAGGTTATTCCCTTTTTTCTTTTAAAAATCTATAGCTTTTTAAAATAATTAATCTAACGGTATTCCATTTGGTGTCATCAGTTTCATAGCTGGCGCTTTTAAAGTTCTTGTTACTGCTGAATGGTTGTCAATCATTGCTCCAGTTGAATTTTTTGCAATATCTGTAAAGTTCCAAGCTAACCATAAAACAATGATTGTAGCTAATAAGTGCATTACAACTGTAGAAATATTAATATCATTCATTGTTTTTGTAAAGAATAAAATAATTGAACCGATTAATACTCCTCCACATACTAACCATTTAACACTCTTAGCAGCGTCAGACATAAAGTTTCCACTTCCTCCTTTACCACCTTTCATATTTTGAAACCAACCTGTCGGTGCAGCGTCAACATCAGCCGCAAAATAAACAGCTACTAATGTTAATGCAACAACTACTAATAAGATTAAAGTTTTTTTCTCTTTTAGGATTTTTTTAATATTAAATCCTGTTTTTGTTAATGCTGCGTTCATAATTAAACCACATTCCTTTCATTTTTTATTTTTTAAAACTAAAACATCGTTCCGCTTCCAAAGAAATCCTGGACTGCATTTAATATACCTTGAAAAAGAGTATATTTTATAGCCATTTCCAAAATAGCCATAACACCGTCACTTACATTTCCCTGTGCTTCATAAATCTGAAAAAGACCCTGAATTATTATAAGCCCGTTTACAAGCCATACTACAGACGCCTTTGCAAGTTCCACAAAGTCTATTACTGGTTGCAGGCTTGCGTCCTTTTTTCCGCTGGTTGCGTAACTAATGCCAAATACAATAACTATATATAATAAACTTGTGAAAAGTTTTAAAATTATTGTCTTCTTTGATTTTCCGCTTTTTGACGAAAATGTCTTTACTAAAGGAAAAGATTTAAGTTTTGTCATATATTGCACCTCTTTCCCTATCCGTTACTGCGATACAGTTTCTTTTGAAATATTTACATCTGTAATTACTATTCCAAAAGGATTTATTCTGTAATCCTTGTCGTTTGTCTCCTTGACTGTGACTTTTATGCTGGCAACATAGTTTTCTGTTCCCTTAAGAGTTTCTCCGTCAAATGTCTGCTCCTGCCAACGCACGTTATACGTATTTGGAGAGCCTGCGTCCTTTGTAAAGGATTTTACCGTAGTTGTAATAGACATTGTACTAGACCCTAGCACCTCTGCCGTATTTGTACCCTGAATAAAAGTCTGAAACTTAGCCTTGCTCTGAGGGGTCATAAAAGCGTATGTGCTGTCTATGCTCTTAAGGTAGTCAGTCTTGTCAAAAGGAATACTTCTAAGTTTTGAAATGACTTGCGTAACAAGAAAATACTCCATAGCCTTGTCAGGCACTTGGGCATTTAGGCTAGCCTTTAGCTGGGTTACTCCAATTGTCGCTCCGCTGTCCTTGTCAATCTGTATTGCTATTACCCTGTCGTGAACCCTTGTCATATAGTACCACATTCCAGCAAATGATATTAATGTTGTTGCTGCAAATACATAAGCCATTATTCTTGTCTTTAGTGTCGATAAGGCAAGCCTGTGGTATATGTCCCTGAAATTTGGGTCACGACCGATTACCCTTTCGGGTATTCTATGTACTTCCTTGTACTCTGACGAATTTTCCGTGTGCATTTTTATCTCCTTTCTTTTTATGATGTCTATATCTTTTTAAGATTACTCGGCATAATTATAACATACTTTTAAGAGTACGCCCTAATATATGCTATCTTGGAAAAATTATATAATATTACTTATAATCTGTCAAGCCGATTATAAGCCTTTATTAAGTGTGTTTTAATAGCATTTAATTTTAAGCCTTTATCAAACGGCTTTAAAGTTGCAAATCTTTGCTAAATTCTTTCACTTTTTCATTATTTTTAGAAGTTCCGCTTCTGAATTTGTCGATTTCGCTTGACATATCCGCCGACTTAACAGAAAAAAAGCTGTCCTTGTCCTGACGTTCCTTATAGCCGACCTCAAATTCGCATAGCTCCAAGGCAAGCTCCTGATATTTTTGTGCTTCGGATAAAGTTTTTTCCAGTTTTTTGAAGTCCTGCCAGGCTTTCTGCTTTCTGTCCTGTATTTTTTTGTTGAGGTCGCTTGCTGGGTTAGTTAAAATTTCTGTAACACCTTTGAGCGCAATTCTGTCAGTTTCCGACAGCTCCTTTTTTACAGGTTTTTCTATTTCCACGCTGTCCGTATCTGAACTTTTAAAGAAAAGCCAGTTTTTCTTTTTAGGCTTTACATTATTTTTTGCGTTCTGTTTTCTGTTCATCTCGTTTATCTGCTTCAAATAGTCGTCCTCATAAGACTTCTTTTTAGCTTCAAGCTCCTTTTTAATATCTTCCAAGTCATCTTTTGTGTACTGCGTGTCATTTTTGTACCTGAAAAATGTAGTAACTCCTTTAACTCTATTTTCTGCAAATTCGTCAAAGCCTTTGTCAATTGTGCCTTGAATTTTATCAAGCCGCTCATTTACTTTAGACGCTATGTCGATAGGTCTATTTGCACGAAGCGACGTCATATATTCATTCAGGTTAATTTCAGAATTATTCATTTTAAAGTCGGTATTTAAAATCTTTTCGTCAAGGTCTTCTATTTTATATAACAGATATGCGTTTGCTAGATTTCTGTTAAATATTTCCGCCTTTATTTCAGATACAGCCTTGTCCTGCTTCTTTTTAGTTAAGACATCGTCCTCGTTATTGTCAACCTTGGCAGTTCTTTTCTGATATTCGACAATGTTTAGCACAATCTCTTTTGTTATATTTTCACCGATTGACTTTTTCTTTGCACGTTTTTCAAGCTCCTCACGGATTATGCCGTTTGACATATTATACCGTATTCCGTCTGAGCCGATATTTTCTACGAACTGCGATATGTCGTTTTTCTGCTCAATGCCTTCCTTTAGTTTAGAAAGCTCTTTAACCTTGCCTGACAGCTGCTTTACGTTTCTTGTGTTTATTACATCCTTGTTTAGCACAAGCTCTCCGTCGGCTATAAAGTGCGGCAAGTTAATTTTATAGTTCTTTGTGTCTTCATTTAGCATATCTGAATACATTCCGTCAATCTTAGTTCGGCTTATGTCCTCAAAGTCAAAACTTTTCTTATATAGCCTGTTACATTCTTTTACCCTTTGTAAAAAAAGCTCAACCTCGTTTTTAGGATTTTTAGCAAGATTTCGCTCCTTTCTTTGTTTTCTGTCATTTAGCAGTTTCTGCTTATGCTCTGCCAGCTTATCCCTGTATTCAGTTCTTTTAATGGTTCTTTCGTCAACCATTGAATTTTTTTGTATTTCGCTCAGTGTTGCCATATCCACTTCTCCTTTATTTTCATTCTTTTTATTTGAAATTCGTCTTCGCTCCTTGTCCCACTCTTTAAAATATTGGTCGTTATGACCTTTCCTGTAGAAATTCAGCTTATGATAAAGTGACGCTCCGACGTCATCTTTTTCATACATTGCACGTTGCCGTAGCTCCTTATATGAACGGCTTTCCATATCAGGAAGCCGTCCAGCCTTAATAAGCTCCTTGTTGCAGCTTTCAGCCCAGTTGTCTTTCATAAAGTACAGATACTTTAATTTTGAATACTCGTACTTAGGTGCAATATCCCTTTTAAACATATCTTTTTGGGTAAATCCAAAGCCTTCAGGAAACTGCCTGTTTGAAAACATTAAATGCAGGTGCGGGTGCTGCTTTCCGTCAAGCTGCTTCTTATTATGAATGGCATATACTACGGCAGTCTTTTCAGAGAACGTGCTTCTTACAAAGTCTTTAACTATGTTTTCATACTGGGACGCTGTCATATCAAACGGCAGGTTAGCCTGTATATCTGTATAAAGATGTCCATTTTTCCGTTCGTACTTTTCGGCTGCCTTCCACAATGTCTTTGCGTCGCCAAATGTCTGAGGTATGTTAAAAGAGCCTTTTGCTAAAAGGTCTGGAAATTCCTTGTACTTTCCTTCCCGTGATATATATGCGTTCTTGTCAAGCGGAGGTCTTCCTTTCTGCCTTGACACAGTCTTTACCTGAAAACTGTTGTTATTCATTTTATCAGCTCCCCTTTCATAAATATTTCATTACTTAAATATACCACATTTTTGTATAAATGTGAATGTATGAAAATATGGCATTATATACTAGGCTTATTTTCGTTTGGCTCTATTTTGCAAACTGTGGTATAATAACATTGTAATAAATTAAAAATGAAAGGATGTGTTTGTGCTATGGCATACACAAAGGAACAAAGAAATAATGATATAATTGAAAATTTTGAAACATATGCTGATTACAGCATTGAATTTAAAAAAGACGTGGACGGCAAGGACTGTCTAATCTTAACTGATGACAAGACAGGACTTCAAGCTGGATTTTCAGAAGAAAACTTGATATATCTTGCAACGGAGGACTACTGCGACACTGTAGTTAAAAATATGGGCAAAGTCTCAAAGGACATTAACAGCCTTTATGCAAGAAACAACGCTAAATGTGAGCCAATAATGACAGCTAGGATTGACGAGCCTATTAGATTAGATGACTTAACATCTATGAAATTAAACTTGAACGGCAGCCATACATTCAGCTATGACCTTTTAAGCGAAGACTTCAAGCCTTTGCCTGACAGAATTAAGGAAACTCTGACAAGAGAAATTCTTACTGAAAACATAAATATTGAAAAAGAGCCAATTAAAATAAAATCAGCAGGTGACGACGGAAAACCTTTGACACCTGAACAGGAAGCAAAAGAGATTGAAAATGTATTAGGCAAGATAGAGCCGTTTAATAAAAATGACATTGAGGAACAAAAAGAAGCAGCTGAGTTTTTATATCCGACTAAAGAAAACAGCGGATTTGATGTAAACAAGAATGAGCTTGACGTAACGCAGTTCCTAACTACAGCTTACGCCGATACTGACTTTGACCTTGTCGCTGAAAAATTTAACCATAAAAAGCAAGGATTTTCAGATTTGCCTGAAATAAGTCCTGACATAAAAGTATTTAGTAATACAGACAGGGATGTATTCGTACTTGCAAATGCTGACGCAAGTGCCAGCAAATATGGACTGCACGGTATTGGAGATAAAATTCAAAGCCAGTTTGAAAAAGACTATACCCAATATGCGATATTATCCAATAAGCAAAATAAAACTGATGAGGACTTGCAAGTTTTAGCAAGTAATAAATTTGCAAAAGCGATAAATGAAAAAGACCCTGCAATGTCAACTTTTGAAAAATATGTTGCTGACTATGTAAAAGATAACATTGACATAAGAAAGATAAATGATGTTGACGCAGTGAAGTTTACGGATATTCATAGAAGCATAGCAGTTGCCAAGGTTGACTTTTACGACTACAGTTTAGATGAAGTTGTAAACTCAGTCAATAAATATTCAAAATTATTCCCTGATGTAGACGACAAAGTCATCATTATGGAGAATGAAGACGGTACGCAATTTGAATACAAGTCAGCTAAGACAGTTAAAACTGGAAAAGATGACCTTTATAGAAATACCGATACAATCAGCTTTATTGACAAGAACGACGACACATTTGCAACAATGTACATAACTCGTTCAGGAAACCCTACTATGACTGTAAATACAAATAATAATGAGCTTTTAAAGGAACATTTTTCTGACCTTAAAACTTTAAGAAATGCTATATTTAAAGATATGCAAGGTCAATCTCTTGATTTTCCTGACGATGTTACAATAAACGAAGTTGGAAAGGAAATATTTATAACTGACAAGGAAGCTCAAATGGTGCATTATATTGATAGTGACACAATGAACAAGTCACATATCTCATATAAGAATAAGAACAATGCCCCAGCTCAGGAATATGTCGATAGCCAGTTCTACAGTATTACAAGCCTTGAAGATTACGGAAAACTTGCAAGAATGACAACTGGGGTAAATGCCGTTGAAATCAAGCCTTTTGAAATTAATGACAGTGTTGCGTCAATTCCTGTATTTAAGGAAATAGTCGGAAAAGACTTAAAAGAACACGCTTTACAGGACAAGGCAGAGCTTAAAAAATCTAAAATGACTGTAAACGTTGTGCTTGACGACAAGGACAACTACAACAGCCGTCTTAGACTTAGAGACGGTATAAGCGTAAACGCAAACTTGCTTCCTGACTATAAAGAGGAAATAAGTTCAGTTGAATATTCAACTCAAGGTCTTAGACGGGAAATGAAAAAAGAGCTTCAATATGAAAAGGCTAAAGACAGTAAAGACGAAGCAGATAAATAAAAGCAAATAAAAAAGGCAGGTATTAATTACTTGCCTTTTTTTATTATGTCTATATTAGTTCTCGTTAATGTCAAACATCATATCCTTTAACACACATTCGACAATTCCAAGAGATGTTGCGGCAGCCAATATCTTCAAGTCCTTAATATTTAACAGCAAGTTTTCTTTTATTACGCCGTTTTCCGCTGGAATTAATATGTTATAGGTTCTGTCGAACATTAAATGCACTGTTTCTTCAGGGTATCTTGCTATGATACGTCCTGTCTCTTTTGCAAGAAGCTCCTTAATTTCCAAAGCGTCCTCTTTTCTTAAAGGCTTGTTGTAGTCAAGTCTTGTAAAGAACTTATGTAAAAGTGCGTTTCTTTTTTCCTTGTTTTGCACAAAGTAGTATGCCAAGTTGTCAATTTCCTTTTCCTGGATTTTATCCAGTGTTTTAGGGACATATTCAGGAATATCTACATCGTCTTTTAAACTTTCTTTTGTATCTTGCGATGTATCTTCTTTTTCAAAGTCTTTATTTTCTGTCACGTTTTCAGTTTTGGCTTGATTATCTTCATAAGCCTTGTCTACTTTATGATTTTCAGTAAAATCTTCGTTTAAAGGATTTTCGACGCTAGGTTCTGACTGAGTGTCTTCTGTAGGAGTATCTTCTGCTGGTGTATCTTTTGCTTGTGCATTTTCTGTAGGTGTATCTTCCACTTGTACAGTTTCAGCTGGTGTATCTTCTACTTGTACAGTTTCTGTAGGATTATCTTCTGCTTGTGCAGTTTCAGCTGGAGTATCTTCTGTTTGTACTGTTTCAGTAGGATTATCTTCAACTTGTACACTTTCAGCAGGTGTATCTTCTGCTTGTGCAGTTTCAGCTGGAGTATCTTCTGTTTGTACTGTTTCAGTAGGATTATCTTCAACTTGTACACTTTCAGCAGGTGTATCTTCTGCTTGTGCAGTTTCTGCTGGAGTATCTTCTGCTTGTACGCTTTCAGCAGGTGTATCTTCTGTTTCTACTGTTTCAGTAGGTATATCTTCAACTTGTGCAGTTTCTGCTTGTGTGTCTTCCACTTGTGCAGTTTCAGTAGGTGTATCTTCAACTTGTGCAGTTTCTGCTTGTGTGTCTTCAACTTGTGCAGTTTCTGCTTGTGTGTCTTCCACTTGTGCAGTTTCAGTAGGTGTATCTTCAACTTGTGCAGTTTCTGCTTGTGTGTCTTCCACTTGTGCAGTTTCAGCTGGAGTATCTTCTGCTTTTACTGTTTCAGTAGGATTGTCTTCAACTTGTACAGTTTCGGCAGGTGTATCTTCTGCTTGTACACTTTCTGCTTGTGTATCTTCTGCTTCCACTGTTTCAATAGATGTGTCTTCTGCTTGTACAGGGTCACTAGGATTATCTTCTGCTTGTGCGCTTTCGGCTTGTGTATCTTCTGCTTTTTCAGTTTCAGCAGATATATTTTCAACTTGCGCAGTTTCTGCTGGTGCGTCTCCAAATATTGTTTTTATTACAACATCTTTGGCTTTTTTAAAGTCTAATGTGTCTAACAGGCAATATTCTGATACAGATGTCATTCCCGCCTTGGGGTCTGTATTGCTGATTGTAACCCGTATCGCAAATTTACCGTTAAATACCTGAATATTATCGCAAGTAATAAATGTGCCAGTTCCAAGAACCCCTTCCTCAAGGCTGGTACATTTATATTTTTTATTAAATTCTTTTATTCCCTTGTCATAATATCTTTTCATCTCTGTTAATCTTTTAACTACATCCATTAGTTATCATTCCTTTCAAGTCATATTTTTTATATAATTTATTATAGCATATTTTATAATAAAAGTCAACTAATTTTATTTATAACTTTTGACAATCTGCTTATTTTCTAAAATTTTACTGTATCTGTAAATTTTAGGTATCGCTAAATAACAGGCTGACGCCAGCACCAGTACAAGCATAGCTGAATAAACTATGTCCTTAAAAAATTGCCTGAGCGCTTTTTTATGCTTGGTTTTGGAACACGATACAAGATAAATCAAATCCATAAATAGAGCTGCGTATTGCAAACATATTAAAAACATCATATATAAAGCAAAAATAATCATACTGCATACATATAAGATAAAAAATATATTAGTAATCATTTTACAGTAACCTCCTTAACATTTTTTATAATTTTAGTCAACAATTTAATATCTAAATCTGATTTTTAAATGCGATTAATGTAAGCTCATTCCATTTTGAGCTGTTTATTTCAAAATGGTCTGAAAACTCAGTTATTGTAACCTGTTTTAAAGGCACTACCAAAAGGTCAAAATTTGACTGGCTTCCAGTAAATATCATCATCTGATTTGGTTTATCTACTGCAAAAAATCCTATTGAACCTCTGTTATGCCAGGCACATTCTATGCTTCTGTTAAAGCCAAGAGGACTAAGTCTGCGCTTTATTTCACGTACTGCAATCCTTTTGTCAAAATCAGTCTTTGCACAGAAGAATACATATAGAAAAATTATTCCTGTTATGGCGTTAAATGTGGCAGGCACTCCCATTAGCAGTAAAAATACTAAAAGAACTGCACCGCCTGTAACTTTTAACATTCTATAGTAGCCTATATATCTTAAGTTAAGTCGTTCATCCATTTTTTAGACCCCCTTGACATATCTGTTATAATATTCAAAATCATTTAACACTTTTTCGTGAGCATTGTTTAAATCCTGCATTTGCCTAGTTGTGTCAACTCCCTTATTCCTGTCAGGGTGCAATTCAAAAGCCTTTTTTCTAAAAGCGGTCTTAATCTTGCTTTCAGTTAGAACTTCTTTTTTTGCTATCCCTAGCGTAGACAATGCTTTTTCAATGCCTGAAATTCTATCCATATCATATCTTGGATATGTCTTTGCATTATAGTATTCATTAGTTCTAGCATTGCTGTATGAATTTTGATTTTTATTTTGATTTTTATTTTGATTATTTTGATTATTTTGTGCAGTTTTCTTAGTTTCGTTGTAAAAGTCGCACATCTTTTTATAATACTGGTTGAATTTTTGTGCTTCCACTTCTTCCTCAAATAATATTTCACATACAAGCTCTATCAGTCTCATACCTGCCGAATAAAAAACTTTTCCGCCTACTATAAGCATTATGGTAGGCGCTGCAATATATTCTAAATATTTCCAGTCATTCATAACACTTCCGTACATCATAGCTGCGACTGTAAGTATTACCATAAAAATGCCTGCCATTGACGCAATCTCTGATACAATTTCAAGTGCCGACAATAAACTTAATGCTGTGAGCCTTAAAATACCTTTGTCCATAATAGTTATCTCCTTTTTGCCGATATATTTTATACAAAAAGTCATATCTTTTTATAAAACAATTATAGCATATAAAATAAATAATGTCAACTTAAAAATATTGATAATAAAAAAAGAGATAAACTTTTATAGCAGTGTTTATCTCATTACATTCAAGGCATAGTCTGAAAAACGTCTATGACAGGAAAGACATACAATAACTAAATATATGGCGTAATTAATATTATATTTTAGACGCTTAATACAAGCCTTGATATTTATATTCTTATTATAGCATACCTATATCTAAATGTCAAATTGAAAATGGCACAAATCTAACATTTTCATAACTATATACACCAGCCAAGTATTCAATTATGTTATCCGTGAATATGGGATTTTCCCCTGAATATCCAACTGAAAGCTGCAAGTCCCTTTTGCTTACGCCAATTAATTTTCCATTGTCACATCTTACAAAAAAGTATACCCCTCTTACATTGAATACTAACGCATTAACTCTTTTAGATATTCCCTTAAGGCTTGATGAATAGCCTTTTTTAATTTTTAAATTATTCAAGTTTACAAGTCCCACATCAAGTTTTAGAAAATGACTTTGGCAATGCTTAACTTTTTCCCACAAAGGGCTGGGCATATATTTTTTGTCAAAGTGTTTTTTTAGCACGTCCTTAGCCTTTTTCATCTCAAATTCAAAATTATCTATTGTCATTATGTTTATATAGTTTATCTTGTTTGCAAATTTTTTCTGTATTAAAGAAATTTCATTGCAAAGCATTTTAGATACGACTTTGCAGCACACAAGCATTTTAAAGTCTATATTTGTATTTTCGTGGCTCTTGTCATAACTAACGCCATAATGGTTCATTATGTCATAAAGATTAGGCATAACTGTGCCAAATTGCCCCTGTTTTTTTATGATGTCCTTTGTATCTTCAACAAGACCTAAGACTTTTGAGCTTGAAATCTGTTTTGCCTGCGTGTGAGTTGTAAAAAGCCAAATCATTTTTCTTAAAAAATCTTTGGAGTTGGTTACAATTAGGCTATTTTTTGCAAATGACAGAAGCTCCCTGCACTCATTTTTATTAAATTCAGTATTATTCTGATTTTGGGAAAGCTCCTTTAAATGCTCAGCAGTCCATTTATGATATTTTGCGGCGTCAGGATTTAATTCAGAAACTGGCACATAAAATCTCTTGAAATTATCTGCTATTTCAATATCAAGACCTTGCTTGTCTCTTACTATTTTAAATCTCTTAGCATACACTGCCAGTATTTCATCGAAGCGGTCAAGACCGTTTGTGTCAATCGTGATTACTGTAATTTCCTTATCTCTCATTCTAAAATTTTCCATTTGTAGCACACCTTCTTTTTTTAGTTTTATTTTTTATAATTTATTATAGCATAGAAAATAAATAATGTCAACTAATAGGAAATAAAAAAAGCCGCTTCATACTGATGACAGCGACATTTTTTTATAATTAATTCTTATTGACAAATTCTACAAGGTTTAGCCCCCAGTACCCTGCTTCATTTTTGGCAATGTTATATTTTGCTGTATATTCTTTTCCAGCTTTTGATTTTCTAGTAAGCTCAACTTCTTCCCCGTCTGCTAAAATTCTATCCAGCAAATCTTCAGTCAAGTCCATTTTCCAAAAGTTCTTAAAGCTGTCCTTCCACATTGTAAAATCGCAAGTCTTTTCAGGATATGCGTGTTCACATTGGAATGTTCTGTCATTTTCTACTATTTCTCCGCCACAATTTGGACATTTTGCTCTCATATTTCTATCACTCTATAGGCTAAAAAAGCCTATTCCTTTCTTTTTAATATTTTTATTATATAATCATTATAGCACATATAATTATTTTATTCAACTAATACTTAAAGTCTTTAGGAAAAAGTTTTTGGGCGTTATATCGGTGAGCCTTGTCAAACTGAGTTTTCATTACAGCCAAGTCTTCGCTTGGAAGCGACAGCTTTTCGCAAAATTCCTGAAGTTTTTTAAAAAGTTCTTTTGGAATGTCTGACAGATTTACGTCTTTTCCCTGACTTTTACCGATAAACTCCTTGTTTTCGTTTCCAAAAAGAAGTATGTCCTCAGTATTCAAGTCCTTTGCTCCAAGAAAATATTTTCCTTTTCCTAAGTGTTTATAGCTTATATTATAATCTTTGTCTTTTACAATAAGATTTACCTTATTTTCGTCAGGTCTTATCATATTTATTGACTTTGCTATGTCGCAGCCTTTCTGAATATTCCCGTCAGCTATCACAATCTGCTGGACAGGATATTTTTTTGCTGGGTCGCTTTCCCTTTCGTGTACAAAGTCAATTTCATATTTTAGCACAGCCGCTTCAGCAGTTATTGTATGATTTGCAGCCAAAAAGATTAATCTGTCCTTTAGGTTCTCGCTGTCGCAGTCTGTTGTAATTTCTATGCTGTTTTTCTCGCTCATTCCAAAAAGACCTTGTGCAACGTTTGTTATACGGAATTTTCCAATATCTGTTTCTTTATCGTATATGCAGCTTGTGCAGGTTGACGCAAAACTTCCGTCATAAATAGGGACATACCTGTCCTGATATTCAGGACGGAATGTGTATGAAAAGGCGTCCTTTATATAGTTATAATTTTTTCCTAAAAAGTTTGATGTTGTCATCGCCTGTATAAATTCCCGTGACACCATTGAACGTTCAAGCCTGTCATCTTCATCCTTTACAAACTTATTTTTCCTGTTATCGCCCCACGTGCTGTAAACCTTGTCGTCAAGATAAATAGCAAGAAATCCAAAATGGCAGTCCAGCTCAAAGTTAAGCTCCCCGTCCAGCTTAAAGTCATATCTTTTGATATTCAGCGTGTTTATTCCACCTCTTGGTGCGTAATGCCGTATGGCGTAGTCAAGGCTCATATCCGAAGGGCATTTTATTGTAGCCTTGTCAATTTTCTTTTCTAAGGCTAAATTTCCAAATGCGTCGTTAATAGTGTCAAACTCACGCATTTCCATTCTTCTACGTTCCATATGCTCTCCGTCAAATGCGTTGAAAAGTTCAAGTATCAGTTCGACATTTTTTTCTTCATCTTTTATTGTAACTTTGTGAACGCCGTCCCAAACGACATTTAAAGCTCGTTTTTCCATAATCTTTCACCTGCTGCTACTAAAAACATATAATATATTCTATTTTAATGAATTGTAGCATTTCTCCTTCTTTTTTATTTTGAATATATTATGTCTGTAAATTATAATAACTTATAATATATTATTCTTTTAATCCGATTATAGCATATAAAAATAAATAAGTCAAATAAAATTGACTTACTTATTTTAAATATACCTCTATTTTTTAGAAGATGTCTTTTTAGCTGTTTTTTTGGCTGGAGCAGCGGCAAAACTTTCAAGCTCAAAGTTCCAGTACGGAGCATTATATTTTAACTTATAGTTTGCAAAAAACTGTTTTCCCGCTTTAGAAGTTGCTTCCATTACAATTGTTTTTCCATTGCAAAGTGCCTTAATATCGGTCTTTGTAATAGTATGCTTAAAGTAATTTGGATTTTTCCATATTACAAAGTCACATTTTTTAGCAGGGTAGTTATCTACACAGGCAAAAGCCTTCTGATTTTCTATAACGTCCTTCCCACATTTAGGACATTTACATCCAGCAACTATGTTCTGTGAATTTTTACTTTGCGCAATTTTTTCAATGTTAGCAGTTTCTCCAAGTTTTACCATATCAAAAAGACGTTTCTTTACAAGGTTCATAACTTCGTCCCTTGTAATTTCCCCCTTACCAATGGATGTCAGCCATTTTTCAACCTCTATTGTATTGTCAAGGTTTACTGATACATTTAATTTATTTTTAATGTCAATAACGCTTTTACCAAGGGGCGTGATATTATAGGATTTTCCTTTAAGCTCAACGTGCTTGTTGGTTATAAGAGACTTTAAAATTGTATCTCTTGTGGCAGTAGTTCCTACCATAACCCCTTTTTTTATAAGCTCAAGCTCCTCCTGGGTAAGCTCGATGTTGTCATCTACGTCATCAAGCGTCCATTTCTTAAATGGAGCTTTGCACCAGTCAAGCATTTCGTTTACTGTTACCTTTGCTGGAGGTGTCGTCATTTTCTTTTCAACTGTAAACTCTACGTCAAACTCGTCACCTATGTTAAGATGTGGAAGATTATTTGAAGTTGTGACCTTCTCAAATTCTCCCCAGCCCTCGCTTTTTACAGTCTTTCCGCTTAGCTTGAATGGAATGTCATTTACCTTAATTTCCATAGTTGTAGTTGCAACAATTCTGTCATTTATTGCAAACTGGCATTTAAGCCTGTTTACGATAGTGTCATAGATAAGCTGCTCATCTGATGTCAGGTCTCCTGCTTTTGGCATTTTATCAGTCAAATGGTGCGCCGTATGCACTAATATCTTTTTATCGTTAAAAGTATCTGCATTTGGGTTGAATTTAATTCTTGGGTCATTCAGCATTTTAATGCTTGCTTCAACCTGACCTCTTTCTTCAGTTGCAAGATATTCGCTGTCCGCTCTTACGTATGTTATAAATTTTTTATCATACACGCTTTGCGTTACGCTCATAGTCTTGTCAGGCGTCCAGTTTGCCTTTGTGTTCATCAGCTTTTGAAGCGTAGGCAGTGAAAACATTAAAGGGGGCTTTACAACGCCGTCCTTTGTCTTTATGTCCATTACCTTTGCTCTCCCCTGGTTTAATTTTTTAGAAAATTCTATGGCTTCGCTTTCAGTCTTAAATTTTTCAGGATATTCAAGCCGTATATTTTTTTCATTTTTAACTACAAAGTAAGGCTCAGGCTTAAATTCAGCGATTGCTTTTTCCCTGTCGTAAATGTACTGAAGCATTGGGGTCTTGACACGTCCAAGATGAATTGTTGCACCACTTTTAACGCTTGCAAGTATTGTAGCGTTAATTCCTATAAGCCAGTCTATCTCGCTTCTAGCACGTGCTTCTTCATAGATGTTGTAGTATTCGCTGTCAGGTTTTCTTTTGTTATATGCTTCTAGTAAAGATTTATCACTTTCGTCCTTGTGCCAGGCACGTGTTACTGGCTTTTTATTCTTGAACTTGAAAAGCACTTCGTCGCCTATAAGCTGACCCTCCCTATCTCCGTCGCACCAGTGTATCACATCTGTTACTGACTTGTCAGCAAGTGCATTTTTTATATTTTTTATCAAGTTTTCTTTCCCTTTTACGCCTTTTACCTCAAATTCATCAGGTATAATTGGAAGCGCATAGTTAGCCCAGCCTTTTATGTCCTTGTACTTGTCATACTCATTTGCGTCCTTATTTCCAAAAAGGTGTCCTGCGCAGGCTAGCATAATGAACTTGTCATTTTCATAATGACCGTTCTTATATCCAATCTTTAAAGCACTTGCTATATTTTTTGCAAGGCTGTTCTTTTCCGTAATAATCAATGTTTTACTCAATAAAATCATCTTCCTTTCATTTATTTTCTAAAATTTTTACATCTGAAATTATTTAGCTGAAATAATATTTTAATATAGAATAATAATAAATAACTTCAAAATGAATATAACAGGATTTATCTAAAAATTTTAATTTACTCAATTTGTTAAGCGATATTTTTTTGGATTTTAATTTTTTTGTTTTAAAAAATTTTCTATTCTGCTTAATATTAGTTAAAAAAACAGTTTGCCCAAGTTCTCCTCTGACTGCATAATTTGTTTTTTTGAGATGTAGCAACTGAGTTTCAATTCTCTTTTCTTCCTTTAAGAAATTTTGGGGTAAAGTTTTAAATATTATCTTAACATAGACACCCCCTGATATTTTATCAATATCTATTTTAACTATTTCAGATGTATGAAAATCTGAACTACAAAGCTGTAGTATTTTATCATTGACCTGGTCAATCATTTTTTCTGTTTCCTCTGGCAAAATTTTATTTAATAACATTTTTCAACTCCAATTTCTTTAACAATTCTTTATATAATTTAGCATAGCGGATATAACTTTTTAATATTACTAACCTGGATTAGCGTACAATTTTATATCATTGACTGATTTATCATTATTATTTGTTTCGTATGACATATCGGTGTCTTTTGTAATATTATAGTCTTCAAGCTCACAGATTTTGCTTATGTTATTCAGTCTTAAATATCGTCCGTAAATGCTTTCCTTGGAACGATTTAGCACACGTCCTATTTGACTTGCTCCAAGAGTTTCGTAGTTTTCAAGAATGAAGCTGTCCTCATCTTGTGAAAAAGGTACTCCCAGTATAACATTTTCAAGCCCAAGCTCGTATTTTACACGACCAAGGTACGGCGTATTGTAGTTTTCTTTTAAAAATTCAATTATTCGCCATTTTCCAATGCCAAAGTGTTCTTCTATGTCTCCCCACTTTGTGTATCTTGTAAGAAATTTTTCAAACTGCTGCTTCGATATTCCGCAAGGCTTATTTTTTTTCATACATTTTTGAGGGGCTAGTTCAAATATAATATATCTAGCCGTATTAATTGATATATTAAATGCTTTTGGAATATCCTTTAAAGGATGTGTCTTATAAAATTTAATAACGTCTTTTAGCAGCTTTTTGCTCACAAACGTTCGTTCACGTGCCATATTTTGCACCGTCCTTTCCTATATTTGAGCTGATTTTAAAATTTTAAATTTATTTTATATTTATTTTATATTTATTTAAGTATTTCTATTGTGATTATAGCATATTTAATTAATAATGTCAATTTACGTTCCAAATAAAAAACAAGGATTTTTTGTGAACTACTCCCGATTGAAAGTCGGGAGCTTTAAAGATAATATATAACATTATCTTCTAAGAAGTTTGATACTCAAGAGGTATCCTTATTCTTTCAGGCGTGCCACTTCACCTCTATAGCATAGGACATTTTATGTCCACAACTTTACTTTTCTTGTAATTTCCATACAATTCATCTCATAACTTAAAACTTAAAGTTACGAGTATTCTTGCACTATTTAATAAAATCCTTGTTTTTTTTATTATTTTTGAGCCTAGATTTCCACATCTTTAGACTGCTCCAGCGATATGCCGCTGTCTAAATTTTTTCCATTAATAATGGTCTTTGTATTTTCACCAAGCATATTATGTACAATATTGTCAACTGCTTTTATATTTTTTATGTCCTTTGCGCTGTTTATTTCAACTTTAGATATATCGGCATTTATATCACGTAACGCCGACATAATATCTTTTGAAGTCTTTGCGTCTGTTAAAAAGAATTTTTCAAAGTCTATATCTTTAGCATAATGAAAAGATATATTGTTTTTAAAATTTGACCTGTCAGTCGCTTTTATAATTTTATCAGATGTATTAATGTTATATGAAAACATAGACTGATTATATCTTGACACGTCAGCGCCGCTGTCATATAGCTTATCAAGAACGCTGTCAAGGTCAACGTTTTCACCTTTTATTTTTAGCTTGTTCGGTATTTCTTTTATCTCATAGCCAGCAATAGACACATCCATATTCTTAAGATTGAATATAATCTTGTCATAGGTTGAATTATCCTGCCTTAAAAATTCTTCCACATTGAACATTGTCTCATTAATGTTATTGTAAGAACCTCTTTTCACACTTTTTGTATCAATATCTATATTTAGCCTTGAACTGTCAGCCTTATTTATTGCTGATATGTGATTTTTACTTATTTCAAAATCCATATCTTTGGTGTCTAATTCTGACAAGTCTATATTATAATCGTCACTCAGCTTTTTAAAGAGGTCTTTAGTGCTTACAGTATCTGTGCTTGAGGGAATATATAAGTTTAAGAGCTGGGACTTGTCTTCTTTTTTATGCTCTATGTCAAACCTTACTATAGCACCTTTTACAAGGCATAGGTTGTTTCGTGATATATTATCCATATTTTTACCTTCTTTCTTTAATCTGCTATGTCCGCTTCGTCCTTGTCCGATTTATCAATATTGTCAAAGTCTTTTCCGCCGATTATTTTTCCATTTACAGTAATATTTATGTCAGGATTATCTTTTAAGAAAAAGTTTTTAACAGTATTTTTTTCAGCTTCGCTAAATTCTTTAGCTGAATTTATTGTTACACTTTCTATGCCGTTAGTTTCTGACATTTTTGTAAATATTTCCGACGTTTTTTTGTAGTCCTGCTTTATTATGTCAAACGCATTGTTTAAAGGCTCTTTTAATGTAAACTCTATATTGTTTTTAAAGTTGTCCCTTGAGACAGCCGTTAATTTATTACTGTCTATTTCATAGGAAAAGAACATTGTATCAAGTGGAGATACATCAATACCTGTATTATATGCAATGTTATCTTCATATATAGCACAGTACAAGCCATCTATGCTAAGAGGTTCTTTTAAGCTGTCTAAATTGATGTCTATTATCTGACCTTTCGCTATATCAACTTTTATTTCGTTTGAACATATTTCATAGCGTCTAGTCTTTTTAATGTTATCAATATCATCATATTCTTTCTGAGCTGCTTCTATGGTATTTTGTATATCTTGGGCTAAATCCTTTTGTGTAGGCGTATACTCAGGGTTTATAATGTAAGGCATATAGTCAGGGTCAATACCCATACTTTGAGCAAGTCCTATTGTGTCAAAAGGTGTTAGCTTTAGGCTTTCGTCTTTTGTCATTTCCTGAAGATAACCAAGTCTTTCTGCTGGCTCAAAATCCTTTATGAAGTTACCTATCGCTTTTACTACCTCTCTTGCCCCATTCTTGTAAAAGTATTCCTTTTTTTTGACATCATCTAGGACAAATTTTTCAGCAAACACTGAGTTCTCCTTAAATGCTTCTCTTATTACCTTTTTTAAATTGTCTTCGTCAGATATTGACTTATAGTAGCTGTCAAAATCCTTATATCCTTCAGGAACTTTTAATATTATACAGTCCAGTCCTCTTTTTGTAATTTCGTGTATTGCAGAAATAGTTCCTTTTTTTCCAGCGTCATCATTGTCAAGACATAATATTATATCAGACACTGGGAATTTTTCAATCTTGTCAAGCTGTTCAGACGTTATGTTTGACGTTCCAAGAGCTACAGGCGTATAAACCGTAGTTCCTTTTATTGCTTCCATTGCCTTTTGCATAGCAAGTGCGTCAAGATACCCTTCAGTAATGATTAATCCTGTCTTTAATTTAGGATTTCCGCTGTTAAGTTCAGATATTCTGTTTTCATTAAACAGAAGATTTTTCTTTTCAAATACATCAGGTATCTGCACTGTATTTCTATATTTAGTCGGTTTTTTTACAACAAGGTATCTGTAGTCGTAATCGAAGCGCTCAGGCTTTCTTGACGAATACGTCCCGTCGTTTCGTTTTTCTATTACCGTGTCAACTTGCCGACCTGAAAAACCTAGCACATTTCCTTTTATATCTTTAAAAGGAAATATAACTCTGTCCTGAAAAGGGCAGTATTCAAGCGTATTTCCGTTATCATATTCTTTCTGTACTAGAAGATTGGCTTTTACAAGGTCATCTTTGGAAAATCCTTCCTTATCCATAAACTCAATAAAGTCTTTAGTGCTGTCCTGACATCCTTTAAGTTTTGGGTTGGGCATATAGCCAATCTCATATTTTTTACACTCATCAAGAGTATAACCTCTTTCAAGCTCCATATATGCAGCACCTCTAGCCTGTTCAGCAAACTCTGTGTCAAGTGTCATCTGACTTTTAAAAAACTCCAAAGCCTTTGTCATAGTTTTAATTATATTCCTGCTTTCCTTTTGCTCCTTGGACATAACATAGTTCGTGTCTTTAGGCTTTACGTTTTCAAGACCTAATTTTAGGTCATTGTTTATTATTGTGCAAATATCGTCAAAGTCTTTTTGAGTAGGATAGTACGTACCTTTTTCAGCACATCCTACAACGTTAAAGATGTCAAGGTTGCCCCCTATCTTTTTTGAATTATAGTCATTTGCTTCACCAAAGTCCTTAATCATAACGGCATAAGTCCCCTGCTTTATTGAAAAGCTGGGAGTTCTTTCCCCCCTTGGAGCAAACCCCATAAAAGTTCCGCCTACACGCTTTAGCTGCAAGTCATACTTGTCATTCAGGTAGTTTACAATATACTCTGCTTCTGTAATTCCTTGCTCTTTGGCTCTATCCTTTATAGCCTTTTTTATTAATTTTTTATCTACAGCCATTTTTAAAACACCTTCCTTGTAAATTAATTTGTGACTGCTTTTGCAATATTTTTAATGCTGCTTCGCTCAACTAGATACCATTTCATATAAAGATTGTCCTTGTCTTTTTCAAGTATTACAGGAAACGGTACGCTTTGTATCATAAGCCTTTCTGATATTTTCATATCATAGTCATAGAACCATTTAAACTTGAAGTTCTTAGCATATTCCTTAACTTCATCATACGGAGTTGTTGCTGAAAACACCACAACTACATCCATATCTCCTTTATGAAGCATATACATATTATTTACAATAGGCAGAAGTTTTTGGCAATACTTGCACCATTTTGCAGCATATATGAAAAGCGTTCTTTTGTGAGTTATTACATCTGACAGCTTTTCGCTTTTTTTGTTAATGTCTGTTACGCTTACATCTTTCAAGTTATCTATCTCGCCGTCTGAAAAACTTATTTCAGAACGGATATTATACAGTGAAGCCTTATTAGACTTCTCATTATTATGCGAACTTATGACAAGTGCTGCACTTGCACCAGTTAATATCAATATTGCAATAAGCCACTTCCATTTTATCATAAATGAGCTAAACTTTGCTAATACGTTTTTCATATTAAAAATCACATCCTTACGGTCATATTATTTATCAATTATAAATGGTTTTTTTACTTCGTATTTCTTATATTCGTATTCGTTTTCGATTATTCCTTTTTTAACGGCTTTCACTTTTTCACTAAATATATGAATTTGCCTTAAAATTTCAAAAGCCTTTTCCCTGTTGTAGGGAACGAATGTGACCTTAACTCTTTTTTCATCAAAAGGCTTATTAAAGTCATCGGGCAAGTTTTCCCTGAAGCCGCTTTCTGTTGAGCTGTCAAACATTATTCCTTTCAGGTCGTTTGCTCTTGAATATTCCGCCAAAAGCCCATACTCTTTTCTGTAGCACATCATATAGAAAAGCATTTGCACCTCATACTTATGAAACTGGTCGTCTTTTCCGTTGTTCGTTTTTATCTCAAGTATACCGTTCAAGTTTTCATCATATCCGTCTGTATTAGCCCTGAACCTGTCAGCCATAAGGCAGGCTGGAGTAAAGTTAGTGCTATATACTTTATTCACATAATCTCTTATTTCAGGCTCTCTTAAATCTCCGTACTGTGCAAATACAGATGTTGTATATTTAAAAGGCTTAATTCCAGCTTTTTTACAGGCAAGCCCGAAGGCTGTGTCAAATCTTGTGTCAATTCCCATAATTATAGGAATGTCGCTTCCGCCAATATAATTTTTCCTGTCAGCAACAACGGTCTCCTTTCCAGTGTCGATAACGACGTCCTGTGGTCTAAACATACTGTTTTGCAATAGTTCATTGTCAAATTTTCTAAAATCCATAATATTTATTATCCTTTCTTATGCTCCCTGAACTCTTTTCTTCCGTCAAAGGTTCTTACATCTAGCCCGTAAGTCTGCTGTATTTTAGTAATGAAGCTGTTCTTATGGGTAGCCTTTGAAATTCCCTCGTCTACGCAGTATGATGTATAGTCTGTATAGAGTGTGTCAATTGAGTTAGAGAGTATCTTTTTAATAATTTTTTCATCATTTTTTTCACGTTCGGCATAGTCAACGTTTGCAATTTCAATTTCGCACTTGTCATATAAGAAGCCAAGCACTGTGTCCCTTTTAATCTTATACTGCAAATTTTCAACTTCGACAGCACTGCACTTAGGAGGAACTCCGTTATTTTCCCTTATATATCTAAGCCCCTCTATTGCAAGGTTAAGCCATACTGTCTTTGCGTCTTCCGTGCTTAATTTGTCAATCAATCTTGGGTCTCTGTCTTTTTCAGGTACTGACTGCCTAAAAGGGATTATAACCATTCTTCTGTCCATACCCCCTGAAACTTCCTTAAAGATAGGCATAATATTGCAGGAGCTTATCATTGTACAGTAAGGCTTTACAACCATTGAATTATGGTAGAGCTGCCTAACTGATACGCTAGAGCCAGCAGTAAACGTCTTATACATATTTGCACTTTGTATATAGCTTCCGTCAACGTCATCTGCTAAATTTGCAAGTTTTGAAGCAGCAATAAACTTGTGGCTGTCTTCCTCAAGCTGTTCAAGAGAACTTGAATTTATGTTCCTTGCGCCTAGAAATCTTGAAATTGCTTCAGTTAAGGTAGACTTACCGTTAGCACCTTTTTGCCCTACTAGAAAATATCCAAGCTGAGGGACGTTTGTTGTAGCAAGGCAATGACCCAGCATAAACTTTATAATTCCAAGACGCTCAGTGTCCTTTTCAGTGATAAAGTCAAGAAAGCTGCTGATTGTATCGTCTGACGTAATGTCAGGGTTATAATTTGTATCTATCACGTTTGTTGAAAATACAGAGTAGTCGTGGGCAATGCTTCCGTCCTGCTTTATGACATATCCGTTTTTTGTAACGATTGGCATAGCAACATCATTGTCAAGCGACTTGTCCTCGTCAATCATAAATATCAGTTTATCATATATGTCCTTTTGGTCTGCCATTTTTAGTATTATTTCAAGACGTCTATATATAATCTGTCCTAGCACGTGGTTCTGGTCGCTTCTGTCCGATTTTAGCCAAAGTACGCTCTCAAAGCCTTTTTCGTGAAGATATAGAGTTTCCCTGTAGTAGTACAGGTCATATCGGCTTTGAATGTACTCTGCGATTTTTGTTATTATAATTTTACCTTTTTCATCGTAGTAGTCGCTCTTGTCGTCGCTTAGGTCTGAGCTTTCAGATATGCTTTGCCTTGCGCTTTCCCTGATAGTCTCCTTTGAAAAGGCTCTTTGTATTATTGCACCAATTTCCTTGTCAAACTCGTCAGTCGACATAGGGTCTTGAATGTATTTATTTGTTTTCTCGCAAATCTTTTTTATAGTTATCTCGTCTAAATAATAGCCAAGTTCCTTGCAGTTGTCTACAGCCCTGTTTACAAGTTTGAAAAAGAAATCGTTTCTGCCCCCTTCTGCAACCTGAGTAAAAGGTGTTGGCGTCCTGTAGACGTACTTTATCGGGTAAAGCTCGACTGGAATTTCAGGAATAGGCATTAAGGGATTATGACATTCTCTGTCTATGTTTTCTGAACGTATTAAAACCATTACTTTTTTTACTGTATTCTGTGCTGTCATTCCGCCAACTTTGATGTCACATATCATACCGTTAGTAAGCATTACATTAACGCCGCTTGTAAACTTGCCTTTTAAAAATCTAGGCAATTTAAACCAAAAATGGTAGCCGTGATTAGTACGAAACCACGTAGTCATATTCATATATTCTTTAAGATAATGCTCCTGACCGCTTTGAAGGTCGTTGTCATCAGTATCAAAATCAAGGACTATATACCCGTCAGGAACTATGTAGGCGTAATCGTTAGGCTCATTCCCAATCGGCAAAATAGTATCATCAGTTATCTGTCTTAAAGGTTGCTTAGTACCTTGCGCAAGTTCAACTATCCCAAGCAAACTGTCATCTATATTTAAAAATTTTCCACTTACAGCCATTTTTCAAACAATACTCCTTTCCTTAAAAATAATCTAAAAACTATCTTTTTTACAATTATAGCATATAAAAAAAGGCAAGTCAATTATTTTAAATTTGACTTGCTTTAATATGTTTTTAATAACAATTATAAATCCCACTCTGAATTTTCTTCTGAATTATCACAATATCCTGAATTATCAGCTGGTTTATTAGACCCTATATTATCATATACGTCTGAAGTATTAACCAAAACATCTTCAGCCTGTACAGTCAAATAGCTGTCAAGCTCAAGGTTAAGTGCAACCAAAGCACCGCTGTCATTTGAAAACAGCCCCTTAATCATAAGTGAGTTTGACAGCATTTCATTTATTGTGTCGCTGTCCCCTAGAAAAGCTACACCAATAATATCTTTAATCTGCTGCAAGTTCTCGCTTATGTTTCCACAGCTTATAAATGACTTGCTGTTCTTTTTAAGCTCCTCAAGAGCCTTGACTGGTATGCCTACAATATTTTTTATATCAGCATACATAGTATAAGCCTTTTTGTTTTCAGCCTTAAACTCTGAACTTTTTATATCAAGGTTTCTCATCGAGTTAATTTGCGCTTCAAAAGTTTTAAGTTTAGAAGCAACCTTGCTTAAAAGTTCTATCAGATAAAAAGTCTTCTTGTCTTCAATCATATTATAAAGATTTAGGTTGCTGTCCTTTATAATATCTATGGACTGCTCAATGCTTTCAGAATAGCCGTACGGTATTGACATAAAGTTTCCTTTATTCTGTGTGGCTTCTATTATGCTTACGGCATTTGCAAAGTCATTTTCATAAGTTCCGATAAACCTTGCTATATTATCTAATATGTCATTGCATTTATTAAGTATATCTTCATATCCTAGCGTTTCTATGGCGTTTGTCTTAAACATCTTTGATATTCCAATCTTTACTTTCTTGTAGTCAGATGTAACAGCGCTTGCTACTTCATAGAAACGCTTAAACATCATTTTTTCCATTAATATTACGCTTTTGGCAACGGTAGTTATTGTTGTGTCTTCGTGTATTTGCCAAATATTAGAATAGTTTTTTGTATCTCTTGGCGTAACAATGTTTCCGCTTAAGGAAAAATCATTTTTAGACACTAAGTTCACGTAGTATTCAAAATCAATTTCAAGCTCGTCAATTTCTTCTTTTGTCAAGTTTCTAACGTCCTTATTTACAATCATTACGTTCTGCGAAATATCAGGAATTAGGCTTGATGAATACGAATTATATACAAACTGACCTAATTCATTTAGGACTGGCTTTCCAGAGCTGTCTAATTTATAGTCCTTTATTCCACCCTTTATTCCAGCTTTTTGCTTAGACACCTGACCGTAAACACGCTTTTTAGTCATTATACCACGATTTACTTTTTGAAGCCTGTACTCAATTATATTTCTTTTATAAACTTCGTCTCGGTATTCCCTTACAAAGTCCGATGAATTTCTTATTTTCTCAATAAATTCTTTTTCAGCTTGTGTTGCGTCGTCATACAAGTATACTTTATGTATCATTGTGTCATAGGTGCTACCTTGTACGCAAAGTATCTGAAACGCAGTGATTTCCTTATACGCAAGATTTTTTAGAAAATACATATAGTCATAATCCATTTTGGCTATATTTTGCACCAGCACCTTCTTATTTCCGTTGTCATCTGCCATAAGGCTGCACATTTTTGTAAACTTGTCCTTTACGGCAAGGTCTATGCAACGCTTGTCATTTTTTTCAAAGTTTATAGCACCAATGTTAGTATATCTTCCTTTTGACTTTATTTTTCCGTTGTCAAATTTTACAAGATAACTGTTTACGTCCCTTTGGTAAATGTCGGTTATCCTGTCTTCCTCAAGGTTAAAGTTAAAGTCGTTTTCCCATTCGTGATATATTCTTCTAATTTCGTCCAAGTTTTCCTCTTTTGTATCAATTATAATACCGTCCGTGTTGCTTTGAATTAATGTTGAAATATGGGATAATCTTAGTATCAGGTTAGCAAGTGCCAATTGACCGTTTACGCAGACATTGTTTGACAGCACTGGGTCACACACAGGGCTTGTCTTAGCCTTTAATACACCATACAATGAATTTATTACAATTTTTAGTATCTGCTGCTGAGGGTCTTTTGCTCTTTTAAGCTCAACCCGTTTATTAATAATTCTTATAACTCTTTCAGGAAACAGTGTATTTCTAGTTACCCAGTTATTATTTATCATTAAATATGGGTAGTAGCTTGTAACGTCAAGCGATATTAGAACTCCGTGTCCTATATAGTTTGGTATTGCTCCGTGAATACCTCCGAACTTAAGTTTATGCTCAACTCCAGCAATATCTACTGCCAGCTGCATTTTCTCATATTCCTTGACTAAATAGTCAAACTCCTCATTCAGCCTTTGCATTTCCTCTCTTGCGTTCTTGTAGTTTACGACAGTAAATTCCATTTGTTTTTTTCTAGTCATAAACATATTTTCAATTTTTCTGTAAAATGAAATTATGTCATTGAACAGCTTAACTCTTTCGGCGTTATCAGCATATTTACCGTAAATTTCATCATATCTTTTAACAGTGTCCTCGCTTTTGTGATTTTTTAAAAAGCCGATATAGTCAAATTCAAGCCTGTCATATCTAGCAAGTTTTTTCTTACATCCAAGAATTTCTCCAGTAAGAGCAGCCCTTGTCTTTGATACAAGGCTGTCATTAAGCTCAAACATCTCACAAAGCTCAAATAGTGACTTAAAGTACACAAATCTTAAATTTAATACTTCAATCGTAGTATTTACATCGTGATTACAGTAAAACACTACTTCTGCAAGCTCCTCTTTTGTAAGTTTTCGACCTATCGTAAAAGGCACTGTGCTTTCCCTAATATCTAACCCAAGATTAGCTTCGATTTTTTTTAGCGATATTCCAAGTGCTAACTCATTTCTTGTATCAAGGCTCATATACGGCGTATATAAAAGCCTGTCTCCTGAAAATATGTTAGTGTCCTTTGAAATTAGCGCATTTGACAGTTGAAAAAGACCGCTGCTTCGACTAAAAAAGTTATCCATATCATTTAATCTATCTATAACTGTGTAGTCTTTCAAGTCGTCAGCCTTAAAGTAGTTTACGCCTATATCAAAGTCTTCTGTATTGTCAATTCCCTCATCGTCTTCCGTTTCTTCCCTAAGCTCCCCCTCGTGCTGAGATAGCCATTCTTCATATTCCTGACGCTTCACATCAGTATATGTAAACGGATAAGGCTGTCCTAAATCGACCTTATTATCTGCAAATTCATAGGAATATATAATTGCATTTAATATATGGTTGTCATAGAACTTGTTATTAAATCCAACTGCAACTTCCATTTCCTTTGACAGTTCCACAAGCTGCTTTACGTCATTTATTATGGTATGCTCCTTTATAACTTCAAACTGATTATTGTCATTGATTGCTACCTCCTTTACAACTACAAGCCAGTCGTTCTTAAATATTTCAAAATCTAAGACGTGATACTTATAATCCTTCATCGACTTTGAGTAGTCCCTTGCAACACGTGTATCTAGTGCAAGACCAGTCTTTTCAAGATAGCTCCAAATAATGTCTTTTGAGTTTCCATTTTTGATTGTTTCATTTATAAAATCGTTAAAAAGGATATATTTTTCGTTTAATAGACCTTTTTTTATAAGATATTCATTTACTGATAAATAATCACTAGCCTTATTTTTTAAATCCTCCCCTTTAAAATGTGAAAATGGAAGCAAGTTTGCAGTAAATTTATGGCTTCCATAATTATCCACGTTTCCAAAGAATACAACGCAGTTTTCAGGATATGCGTTAAGCTGTGAAAAAGTCCTTAAAATCTTTTTTAAAAAATCCTCAAGCACGCCGTGTGCGTCAGGGTCAAATTTATAATTTATATCCTGCGTTACTTTCCTGTTATCATTTATAAGCTGTATAGCTTCCATAAACAGCTCATTTCTGTTAAATCCGTCCTGAGACAGCCTTATTATCTCATCTACCGCATTTGTAAGAGATAGCACTCCTTTTGATGTCTGATAGGCGTAGTTATTTTTGTCAATATACAGCTGCTTTATAATCTTAAATCCAAAAAAGTCAATCATTTCAAAATTGACAACGAACTGCTTTCCGTTAAACCTGTCGGACAAAAAGCAGTCCCTGAAAAACATAGGTATCTGAAGCTCCCTGTAGTTTGGGAATGTCTCCTTGTCCCTGTTATCGTATATTTCACGTTTTAACTTATTTTGCCGTACCTGATTTTTAATGTCTTCATATACGCTCATTGATTAATTACCTTCCTTTCCTATATTTTTTCTTGCTTTGATTATAGCATATAAAAAAGAAAATGTCAAATTGACGCAAATAAAAAAGGCACATTTTAATGAAAATGCACCTGAAAAAAAAAGATAATAATCAGACTATTTCATAATGGGTGATTATGTCACCGCATTAGTAATTGCTTGATTATGGCTACTGTCATTATATCACACTAAAATATCTAAGTCAAGTGGAATTAATAAAATTTATTAATCCAGCTTTTTGGGGTATCTTGTGTTTTTTACGACAATGTCAAAAATTTTGGGGTCGTCCTTAACAATAAGTTTTGCAACACCAACAATCATAAATGCTGGTATAATGTAAATAAGCCTGAAGCCATTTAAAGCTGCAAATAATGAAACTATTGCAAAAATTGTGATTGTAAGTTTTTTAGGAAGCCCCAAAAATTCCTGTGTAGTTGATACCGACTTGAAAACTTTGCTTGTGTCAAGCGGCTCAAAATATTCGTTGTTATCTTCTGCCATTTTAAATCATCTCCTTGTAATTTTTATAAATTTTTAACCTGCTCTTCAAGAGATATGACTTCCTTTGCGTCATCGTCAACTTTTCCCTGAAGATAGACTATGCCTAGAAATTCATTTTTTCTCATTGCAAGAGCAGTTTTTAAAGTTATGCCATAAAACTGAAATCTGTCCATAAAAGGCTTTAAGTACCTAAGCACGGTATAAAGGCTGTTTAATAACCTTACGCTAGTTGGCACTAGATTTAGTCTTGATACATTTTCGTAGTTTTCTAGTTCAAAGTTAAACAGTTCTTTATATGAAACCTTGCAGTCTTTACAGTTAATAAGCCATTTGGTATAAGGAATATCCTTATCTGAATACAAAAACTTTCCAAAAAGGCTGCTAAATGAATAAATTTCATTAAAATATGCCAGCTTGCAATATTTTCTAATGTTGCTAGGCTTATACATAGGGTCTGCCGTCTTGCAGAATATGTCAATAGCACTATTAGTATAATTTAAAAGCGCTGAATAGTTAAATATTTTAGATAGCCTTGTGCATACCATAAAGTTTAAAAGGTCTACATTAACACCGTTTTCTTTATCTTTGGTATTTTTTTCTATCACAAATACTCCGTCCTTTGACAGTATTCCGTATTTTTTATATCTTGCGGTCTGGCAAAGCACATCATCTATAGATATAAAAGGTATTCTTTCAGACTTAATTTTAAACATCATTGGTATTATATCTGAATTTTTTATTTTTCCTACATATTTTACCAGCTTTTTAAGATATGCGAGACGCTTTGTCAGGTCATCATATTTTTTTGATGTATACTGCTCTGTAATTTCACGTTCCTTTATATTTATAAGTTTTTTAAGTGTTGTATTTTTTATGTAGTTACGCTTAAAATACTTAATCCTGTTTGATATGTTTACTCCAATTCCGCCAAAAGTAGTCAGGAGTTTTTTTATGTCAGCGTCAGAATATTCTGACAATGTAAAGTTTTCCCGCACTTTAGCAAGTTCTATGAACCTTAAAATCTTATCAGATGTTAAAGTTTCAATGTCAAGATATTCCAAAATATCATCAATGTCACAATATACATCTGCCATATCTACTTTATAATCTATTGTATCTTCAGGCTTTATAGTATTTCCAGTATCAGTTGTAATTTCATTATCACTTTTTGGCTGCGTAATAAACAATACACCAGTGCTGCTTACAGAATAAGGATTTTTTGTAAAGTATTCCGACAGAAATAAAAATCTCATATATTTATAGGCTTTCTTGCTGGGCTTGTCCCTTTTTTTGTCTATAAGCTCTTTATTATATGTTTCAGTATATTCATTCTGCAAAGATGATAAAATATTTTCGCACTCTGAAACAGAGTATGTGTCTTTTTCATAAGTCTTTACATCACTTGGTAAATTTTCGTTAAGGTCAATATTAATTTTTTTAAGTTCATCAGAATTAGAGCATTTATTGAACACATCATTTAAAATGCCGTTTATTCTGTCAAATTCCAGCTTTATGTTTCGCAGCTTTAAAAATGTATTATAGAGCTGGTCTTTTTTTAGCGCTTCAAATTCCTTTAAAAACTGTTTCTTGTTTTCTACAGATATGTTTTCTGCCTGCTTTGCATACAGTTCACTTTGTTTCTCATAACTGTGGTACGGGTCTAAATATTTAATATAATATTTTGAGTTTATTTGCAAATCGTCATTCTTGTCATCTAAAAACAGCCTGTCATTTACCTTTTTATCTTTAGAGTATGACAAATATTTATTATTGCTAAGCACCACATACAGTCTATAAGTTGAGCCAGTATTTTCAAGCAGTATTCCTTTTTTTAAAAATTTTTTAAACAACCTGTTAAAGTTTTGCGTATCAGACAGGACTTCCTTTAATGCTAAATTCTTTTCAGTAATTAAAGCGTCCTTTGATATATATTTTTTTATTTTTTGAGCATATCTTGAATATATGTATATATCCATAGTGTCTTTGTCAAGTTCCAAAACCTTATCTTCGGTTCTTGACTGAACTCTATCAATAATTGATGTAATGCTTTCTTTTTCAGAGCTATAATACTTTTTAAAGTCTTCTGTCTTGCTAAAGTTTTTAGTGTTAGTTGCACTAAGTATATAATTTGCAATCTCTATTGAATTTTTTAGCGTATTATATCTTTTATAGATGTTTTTACGAAAACTGTTCCATTCGTTTAGCAGATACGATGAATTATTTTTTGATAAAAGTTTAGCATAATCTTTTTCACGTCTTAAGTATATTACGTAAAGACTGTTTATAATCTTGTCCCTTAATTTCTCGTAAAGTTCTGTAACATCGTACTCATCTTCGGTGTCATTAGTGACACTAGATACAAGAGGGTACACATCAAACTCGTTTGCTATATGCCAAATTGTAAACTTTGCTGCGTCAGGATATACCTTTTTAAGCCTTTCTAAAACGTCAGTATCTTTAATTTTAATATCATAGAAGTCCTCTACAGTTATTTCACACAAAGGGTCTTCAATATATAGCCTGAATATTTGACTGGATAATTTATCCTCCACGTTAATTACCCCCTTTCTTATGTGCAAGCTCTGTCATTTTTTCGATGACCTCTTTTAATTTAGCTTTTTGAGAAACATCTACCTTAACAGTTGCCAGCATATTTATTATTTGAATATTATAATCTGCCTTTTTAACCCATTCTCTGGCAAATGTTTTAACACCGATTGTATATTTAAGCTGCTGCTGATTTAATTTTGCTAAAAATTTATTGTGAAACTCTCTGCATAAAGCAAAAACCTTTTCATCAGGAACAGTATCGCTTGTGCTTGTGTTGCTTCCAAAGAAATCATCGCCATTATTACTGTTATCTTTGACATCATTCACAGCTGTAGGCTTAGTATCATCTGTATCATCTGTATCATTGTCTGCATTAATATCAACAGTTGTTGCGCCTTGCGGTACTCCTACTGGAGAACTTTTTGCTTCTGTTGCACTTTTTTCAGTTGAAACATCACTTTTTGCATTATTTGTACTATCAGTATTTGATGTATCAGATGTAGCACCTGTGTTATTATCTAAAGACATATCATACGCTTCAATGTCTCTTAAAATTTTAGCAAAATCTGTACCTTTCAACGGCTGAACTGACGAATTTGACATAATTTTTACAACGTTCATCAGCTTTAAAAAAATATAATACTCGCTTTTTCGCATTGTGATTGACACTATATCATTATCTATAACAACTGGCTTTTTGATAGTCTCTTTTAGACTGTCCTGAGTAATAAGCGCATTAATATTTTTAAAATACTGTGATACATCAAATTCAGGAAGTTTTTTAAAAAACTTGTCATAAAAGTTTTTAAAAGGGTCGTCTTGAGCAAAGTCATATTCCTTGCCGTTAATCATATCAGTCGGGCATATTTCCTCTGCAATTTCGTCAGCCATATCTATTATGCTATGCTTTTGGGCGATTAGAGTATTAATTCTTTGTATGTCATCTATAAGCTCGCCGCTTCCGTCTTTTATGTATAGATGAAACGCCAAGTTTTTAACATCGTCAATTCCAAACTTAATATCTTCTCTTTCAGCAAGCTCTCTTAAAAAAAGCAAATCCTTGAACTCTGTATTGGCATTGTCTATTATATATTTTTTCCTGTCTACTACATTTTTTGAAATACTTTTTATTTCAGACTGTAAATCTGAGATTTTAGATGTTACTGTCTCAAGGTCTTTTACAACTGAATTTTTTTTACTGGCATATTCAGCAATGCTTGCTTCAACCCTGCTTTTTTCATCATCTGTGTTAAACTCATTTGTCTCAAGTTTTTGGCTGGCTGCATTAATTAGATTATCTACTTTTTGCAGTTCATTTTCCAAAATGCTCTTGCTGGCTTTGGCATTTTCTATATCTTTAGTATTAGCCTTTATTTTTTGCAAATCCTGCATAAATTCTTTATTTATAATGCAGCTTGCTACAATTGTCATTACAGAGGGCAGTATGTCAAAAAGGTTTTCTAAAAAATCGCCCTTGTATTCATCAGAATATATATCCTTATTGTTTTCAGAGAGCCTTTTGATAAGCTGGCTTACGTATTCTTTCAGTCGTCGCTCCAGTACATTCTGCTCGTTTATAGTCATTTTTCTTTTTATTCTGATACCTTTATTAAAATTTGTTCTGTTCAAAAATAGTCACATCCTTTCATTAATAATGGTTTACATATCTTTTTACAAGCTGGCACAGCTTGTCATTTGCTATCTTTTTACTGTCAAGCTCATAGCAGTACCCTAAATCTGACTTTGATATGTAAAACAGTTTATAGCGACCTATTATATTTGAAACATTCTGAACGCCTTCGTCAACATATCTTCCGTCATAGCTTTGGCTGCGCTTGGATAACGCAATATATTCATTCGCCTTTAATTTATAGTTGTCATATTTATTTTTAAACAGCGTTACATAGTCCCTGCCGCCAAAATTAAAAATTTCGCCGTAATCTTCACTGTTCACATAAATATGGTTTCCTATAAGGTGCAGGGTATCGCCCTTTATGCCTGCAACGCTCTTTAATTTTGAAATCTTTCCGTTCTTTATTACACCAAGCGCTTTTAACCGCTTTTCATTATCCACTTTGACACTCCCGTCAAAAGGGACTGTTTCCAGCACAACGTCCCCCTTTTTTAAAGGTCTGTTTGAAAAATCTCTTATATAAAGACCTTTTTGTATGCTGGGAGTAACGTTATAGGTAAATATCGAATTTAAGATTTTTGCGGCAATAAGTATTGCAACAAGTGCTATTATAAGTTTTGACTTTAATATTTTTTTTACTAGCATTTATTAAATTACCGTTTCCTTTCCTGTGTAATGAGAAATGTTCACATTTTCATATTCTTATTATATCACATAAAAAAAATAAATCCAAATGAAAAAAAGGCTTATCTAAAAAGCCTTTATTTTGAACTATTTTAATAATTTTAATTTTTCATAGAAGCTATTCCATTCTGTGCTGCTCACTATTTTCCAGTTTTTTATCTTTGAAAATCTGTTTCTAAATTCAGGTACAGTAAAGTAGTAAATCATAGCTTTGCTATCGGTCGCCGTAATAATTTCTTCATCGTTATGCGTAAAAATTCCTGTAACTATAAGAGATTTCCAAGACCTAGCTTTAACTTTTCTGCCTTCTCTTAATTTATTTATGCAAGTGTCCATTGTCATTTTTATCAGTCCTTTCTAAAATCTATTGTTCCATAACTGCAAGGCATAAGTGATGAACCATACAACAGCGCCTATCATAAGTATGCCCATTAATAAATGAAATAAAAATTTTGCAATATTCCATAGCAAAGTTCCGAAAAGAACTAGCCCTATTAACGCAAATGCCAGCATACCCAAGTTCTGACCGAACGATGTTACGGTGTCGTTTACGCTTTCAGGCAGATACCCGTTCATATACAGCATTACAAAGCCTATTCCTAGAAATGCAATCACTATGCAGAAAATTTGTCTTGAAAAGCTGTCATTTTTAACTTTTCTTATAATATTTTTAATATTATTTGGCATAGACTTGGTGCTTTGACTAGCAGGACTGTACGAATATTTAGTAAAGCTGTTCGGATTATAGTTTTGCTGTGGATTTTGCGTTCTAGTGTATTGTTCTGTAGGCTTTGCATATCTTTCTTTAGCGTTAGGCGCAGTATCGGCTTTGCTGTATGTATTAGCCTTGTTGCTCTCACTATGTGAAGATTTAGTATTTTCATTTTTAGCCAAATATTTTGAAATATCAGGCAATTCTACATTCACTTCGCTTGGCACTTCCACAACTGTATATCCTGTATTTGTGTTAAGTTTACGGCTGACAACTGCGGCTCTATACTTGGCGACATCCATAATCCGTTTAAGCTCGTCGTATTCACCCTTGTTTAATTTATCTTTTATATCCATTTTTATAATTGTTTTAATATCGTTGTCTAAAAAGATTATATTCACTTTATCTTTAAAGAACTTTAAGCTGTACCCTGTCATTTTTATTACCGCCTTTTATTTATAATATAACGAGATAATCTCAAGAACTTAATCCTGAGAATATCTCCTGTATTTAACTTTTTTCTTCATCTTCAACAGTATTATAGCATATAAAATGAATTAAGTCAACTACTTTTTCAAAAAAAATATGAGATATTTATAAAAAATATCTCACATCACGAATATCAATCAACATCTATTACAGAGCTTGTCCCTATGCTTCTATCCATTGTCATAATTCTTACAAGCTCCCTTAATTTTTTGTCGCTTGCGCTGACGGAATTATCTGTAAAGCCGTTTTCATTTTCGTACTCCATAACGCTTTCCTTTTGCGTATAGTTTGCAAACTGAGGTGTAAGGAAATAGTAAATCTTGTCATTTACAGCTTTTCTTGTTATTCCGTAGGCAACCCCTCTTACGCTGGGATTTCCACCAAGCGATACGGTAACGTTACTTGTAGAAGGCACAGACATTAAAAAAAGGCTCTTGTATCTTGGCATATCATTTTTACCAGCTGTATTAATAACGTTTATATTAATATGATTTGCTCTTAAGTTCTCAAAGGACACGCTGTCAGATATATTTCTTGATATATTAGTTCTTAAAGTTATTGTCGCATTATTACTGGCAGTGGCATTTTGAGTAAATATAATCCTGTTTGCGTCAAGACCGTTTTCAAGCACCGTATTATTTAACTTTGTGTTATATGTGTAAAGACCGTTTGCTATCACTATGTCCTTGTCAACATTTACAAACCCGTTTCCTGTATTTGGTGCGTCCACGTATTTTATGATAACTGTTTCGTCAATATCGCTTTTCTTGATATTGTTATATAGCTTCTTATCTATATAAGGTATTTTACGAGCGTCGTCCCATTTATAATTTTTAATGGCTGTATAGTCCATTAAAGGAACTGTAGTTGTATTCTTTGCAAAAGCGGCTAAGTTAGCCAGTGCAAAAATACAAATCATTAATTTCTTGTTCAATTAAATCACACCTTTCATTATTTATTGTCGTTTCGTAAAACTTCAAAAACTTTTTTTATTAAACTGCTTCTCACATATACTCCATACGTATTGATTATAGAGTTCTGCACGGTAAGAAGACTTATAGCATATATTACGTTATCTTCCTTTATTTTGTATATCGGACATTTTGCTGAGCATACGTCTATTAAAATTCTTAACGGCAGTATGTTTCCAGTAACTTTATCCACTATAACCTTACAGTCTTCAAGTTTTTTAATGAAACTGTATTTGTTAAAAATATCAATATCGTTAAAAGCAATCTCAGTTTCAACAGCAAAGCTCGTGTCAATGTCAATATATTTTCCAAAAAGGCTTCCTATTTTTGTAAATTCAGGTTCAGGAAGCACTATGTTTTTGCTTCTTATGTAGTCTTTTTTATTCAGTATGGCATATACATAGTCATTATTGCTGTTCTTTACTTTAGCAACGCACCTTATGTCGCAGGAATATTCTTTATTGGCGACCTGACGTACGCTGCACTCTACAATCTTGGCATAGGACGTATCTATGTCGCTGAATACAAATGTCATATACTCAGCCGTTGCAACCTGTGTCTTGACGGTATTTTCAATAAAGTCTGTGAAATATGTGATGTCGCCGACTATATTTTCTGACACAAAATAATATATTTCACGTAAAGGGTTAATTGCAACCTCATCTCCTGAAAAATCCTCTATATTAATGTCAATAGGGCTTCCGTCAAGGCTTGTCACATTATGCCTTTTAAGTTTTTCAATATGATGTTTAGTGACATCATATTTTCTTAAGTTTTCGGCATACCAGTTTTCAAACGGAACTAATAAATTATCTGAAGTTAAAACAAATACTCTCCATACATTATTGCAAAATGTAACTTTTAAGGTAAGCGTATCATTATTAAACATATATTTATATATTCCGTTAAAATGCACATCTAAGTTAAAAATCATTTCTTCTTAAAAGTCCTTTCTTTGATATACTATAACAGGCTGTTTATGAAACTTCTGTCTATTGCTGGAACGTCCATTAATTTTACAAGCAGCTTGTTCAGTTTTATTATATCATAACTTGACTGAATATTTAAGGATATTTTTTTAGCATTACGTATATTCATATCTTCAATAAGTGCCGCATTTCTAAAAATGCTGTCGCAGTCGCCAAATTCCTTTATCAGCTTTGACGCAGTAACTTTTCCAACTCCAGCAACACCTTTTATGTTATCTGAAACATCTCCTACGTATACAAGATGTGTATAGATGTCCTTATAATTTTCAACAAGAAACTTTTCCTGCAAGAATGAATTGTCATTCGCAGTTACTTTTGTATAGCCGTCTTTTCCCCACAGTATTACAGACACATCTTTTTCAACTAGCTGCAACAAGTCCTTGTCAACTGTATAAATCCATACATCATAGTCATTTTTTAGGTGCTTGGCAAGAGTATACAGAATGTCGTCGCTCTCATATCCGTTTTTCATAATGTTAGGTATCTGAAACTTGTTCGATATGTGCATTGCAAACTGCGTCTTGTGCTGATGTATGAAAATTTTCTCCTCTGTCTGATAGTCACGTCTGTTCTGCTTGTAAGGCGGATATATCTGCTCTCTTAAAAGTGTTGCGTTTGCGTCCATTACTGAAATTACACAAGATACGCCAATAATTCCCCCAACCTCAAACTTAATTCTTTCGATTGCTTCCTCAAGGTATTCATAGAAAGGTGTCAGGTCATTAAACATCTTGACGTCTTCATAAGTGCTGTATGCGCTTCTGTAAAATAATGTGCTTGTATCTAGCAGTAATATTTTAGGCTTAAGAGTATCTGTATCTATAATTTCCATTAAAATCACTTCCTTTTTAAAATTTTTTATTCATCTGACGTGACGGATATGTAAACCAAATATCCCCACATCGTTTTGTAATATAGCAGTAAATCATAATCCAGTTATCAAGTGACAAGGCTTCCCTTGTAGGAAGGCTTAAGTCAACTTCGTCATTTTTTACGGCGTTTACTGAATATTCAAACATTCTTAACGGGTTTTGGTTAAAAAATCCTGTTGTATTAGGCAGATACATAGAGTTCAGTTCCTCATCGCTTCCGATAAGCCAAATAAGGCTTATTAAATTTGGAAACTTCATTATAAATTTTTCAAGCATATCTGCTAACGTAAATCTATCTGTTATCCTGTCTATCGCCATTAAAATTCTATGACCCTCATTAGAGCCTACTACGGCATTATATGCGTTGTCATCAAAGGCTGGGTCATCAGCTGATATTGTAAAGTCCTTGTAATATCTGAAATATTTTTTAGCATATTCCTTTTCCCTGTTAAAAATCTCGGCGTCAGTTACAATTTCCCCGCTTTCATTTTCCTTTGCAAAAGGGACTACAACCGCATTTTTTGTAATATCTAGCAAACTGTTTATATTGACTTTTTTTAAATTTGCTTCATCATTTGTTAATAATTTATATTGAGCTTCCCAAAATTCTGAAAATTCATTTACGACACCAGCCGTATTTCCGTCCTTATCAATAAATTCACAATTTAAAAGGTTATATCCGCTTTCAAATAAAGGGGTATCTGTATTAAACACTCTTGCCAGCTTTCCTGAGCGTTTTGAGCAAAGACCTGTTGAAAATTTCCATTTCTCAAGGTCAGGCGTTACAAACTCTGCTATTGAATTATCTATAAATAAAGCCGTGCTTCCAGTCCATTCCTTAAGCTCCAAATTGACGTCTTTAGTATCAGGATTATCTGTATCACTTGTTACATATTTAGAATTTTCTATATCAGCGTCGTTATCCTGTGTGCTATCCTTTGGCAGAATATTTGATTTGCCGCTGTCGCAAAACTCCTCAAAATCGTCATCTATTGAAAACTGGGTGTCATCTTGATTTAAAGAAGATGTGCCGTCAACAATTACATTTTCAGCCTGTTTATCACAGGCTGAATTATCATTAGTTGTATCTTGTGTATCTTGTGTATCTTGTGTATCTTCTATGCTGTCTGTATTATTTATTTCTTTTGCGATTTCAGATGTATTTTCATCAGACACAGATTTTGTATCATCTCCTGAAGTCTTTAAAATTTCATCAGCTGAAATTTTTGCGTCTTCTGACATTTTTTTACAAATATCGCCTATTTCCTCTAAGTTATTACTGTCATCAGAATTAAGGCTTTGCTTAAAGGCGTTGCAAAGCTCCTTCCACATATCCAGCTTAATATTGTCGTCATTTATGCCTAACGACGCTGCTGCAAATGTCTCGCACATTTTCTGTAAATCTTTTTTCATATTACGGTCAGTCCCTTCTCAATATAATATTTTTATTTATAATTGATTATAGCATATAAAATTGAAAAAGTCAACTTATATAGTTGATTTTTTTTAAGAGCAGTGATATAATAGGCTAAACAATAACAATAAGAAAGGACTGATATATGTTAATTAATACAAACAGAATAATGCTGTGGGGGCTGTATTTAGGATTTTTTTCAGGAGTTATAGGAATAATTACATTTATTATAGCAATAGCCTTAAAGCAGCATAAAATTAAAAACAGGCTTATAAGGACATCAATAGTTATGGGTATAATCGTTGCGTGTGTAGATATTATATTTTATTTTCATAACTGGCACAACGAAGCCATAATGTATACAAAAGGACACGACTGGTATAATGTGCCTACCTTAATACTAAACGCTGGAAAACTTCAAAACGGGGATGTGCTGATAAAGTCCCGTGGTAAAGGTCTTGAAAATTCAGCAGGACACAGCTTCATATATTATAAAGGTAAATTTATATCGTTTAACAGACAGGAAGACTATAATACTGAAATTATGACGTTCGAGCAAATGCTTGACTATTACGAAGAACGAAAGAATGACAAAAAGCACCCCTTCGTAGATAAGTATGTAATACTTAGACCTAAAAAGCCTGTAAACATTGAAAATGAACTAGGCTTCATAAAAGACAGCGGAAAGTTGAAGTACACTCCGACACCATTGCAGCTTGATACAAAAAAATATAACTGCTCAACATTCGTATACAGAATTTTAGAGCATAACAATGCAGTGCCTGTAAGAAAATTCATATCAATTATGCCCTATGACTTCTTACAGATGAGAGAATTTAACGAGGTAAAACTAAGTAGTACCCTACCTGACAATTTTGACGAAGATTTCTTGGAGCTGTTTGACATAATAGACCTGTTTAATGAATATGATGTACCAATAAATCTTGAATATAAAAACGGCAAGATTGTTTTAAGCAATGACAGCATAGATTTTGTTAAATATTTAATGTCAAACAACCTTGTAGACGATAACAAGAAAGTTATTATCTCAAGCCTAATAAATCAATAAAAAAACAGCAGACTAAAAAGTCTGCTTTTTTATTTTCTCAAATCTATAATTGTAGCATTTTTAAATTTTTCCTGTAAAAATTTATGAAAATACTCGCACGAAGCCCTATATGTAAAAATATCATCTGAATTATAGGATATAACACCTTTAAAGTCACTTGGTATAGAGCTATAGTTTATGTTAATTCTGTCTATATATGCCGTAAGCGTATTTCCTTTTAGCATAAGCTGGTGCAGTCTATTAAAGTCAGATGTTATTTCCTGAGTAAAGCGTGTAAAATTAAATAGCGCTGACGACACACCTCTGCTTGAAAACTTGACGAAGTCATCAATGTTCCATACAAAGTTTCGGTTTTCGCAAATGCCCGCAATATTGTCATTATGGCAGAAATATGTGTCATTGCCTATTAAAAACTTTTCAGCATTATTAAAAAGCTGCCTTGAATTTTTACAGGTTTCAACTCCTCTTATTTCATCATTTAAAATAATTTTTGCTTCGTCATTTTCCAGCATTTTCTTAAATATTCCAAACGTCATCTTGGTGTCATCAAGCGAAGTATGGAAGTCCTTGTCATTTGTATAGACCTTGTAGTATTCGCTGGCTTCTATTAATTTTGGGTTCTTGTACAAGGTTCTGCCGTTTCTAGCTGGAATTTTGATGATGTCCCTGTTAAGTGACATAGTGTCAATCATTTTAGCCTTTTTATTAAATCCAAGTTCATCAGTTTTCATAAAGGAATTGTCAAAGCTGATGTGGTTATGACCGATAATAATTTCCTTTGAAAACATATTCAATAAATTTGGCAAATCGTCCCTAAAATATTTAGGATAGCTTACGCCACGCCTTTTCTGCTCAATCACGTTGTCATAAAGGCGGTTAACCTTTAATGCTCCAAAGTTCATAGCCTCATTAGGTTCACGCTCATAGTACCTGGTGTCGCTTGACAGCTCTAAAAAATGATTGCCAATTAAATCTGCTGAACTTGAATACAGGTGACTAATCTGCGTAAATGACAAGACAGACGTTCCTTTAAGACCGTTTGTCTCCAGGTCATAGGTTGTTGTTTCAAAAATCATATTTTAATTTCCTTTCATCGTAGTTTTGTTTCATCTTAGTTTTACTATAAATGGCATTTTGTGCGACATCTTGTATTTAAAGTTAGTCAAGACGTCGTTTTTTGCTATAAATCCGAAGTATCTTCCGTCAAAAGAATTTGTTGTGTTATCCCCAAGTGCAAGGATATAGTCTTTTTTAAGTGTATACTCCCCACCTTTTAATAATTTTTTCATAATATTTTCATTGCTTCTAAATTCGTATATTGGCAGCGTTTCCTTGCCGTTTACTGATAATGTAAACGCATAAAAATATTCGCTTTCAGGCTCAGATAGACTAAGGTAGTCTGTATTTCCAACAAGGGCTTGGGTCTTGACACCATTAAATTTATATTTATCTAATATATCATATAGTTCTTCCTTATGTATTTCTTTTAGGCTGTTGAAGTCCACTGCACATAACAGCTGACCTTTAACAAGACCTATTATCTTCTTGGCTTTAAAAACTCTGTTAATTTTGACTACATCGCCTTTTTTAGGGGCATATATAAGATTACTTTTTAAAATTCCTTCCTCAGTATAATGATGACCGTTAATATCTTTATTAAGGTCGCCAGTTTCCCCTGAATTTAAGGCAAGTCTTTTTGTATATTCAACACGCTTGGTGACAGGGTCTAAAAATCCAATTATGTCACCTGTACGAGGTGCTAAAAATTTATATATGAACTTATTCCCTATAACTGTGCTTCCAGCAGGAATTGTATTTGCCATACTTTCAGTAGGAATAATTGTACGAACTATAAAAAAGTTTACAATAAGCCATACGCAGGCAGCTGTAAGAAATGCAGTTATCTGCATTTTATTTTTTCTTGCAGGGCTTGCCAAAAGCCCAAATACCATAGTCATAGCAAATAAAAATGTTACGCATACGCTATTTAGTGCAAACATAGTATTTGCAAACAGTGTTGATATGCAGTATATGCAGTATGTAAAGCAGCCTATTTTTTTATTATGCGCTAAAACAGCACTTATTATCCCAAACATTGCCATAAACGGCACAGATATTTGGTCGTATTTTACAAGCGAGCTAGGCATAGGCTTGTAGAATAAAAATACAATGTTCATAATAACTGCGGCTACAGCAAAATATATCCAAGGATATATTATAACGCTTTTTAGTTTTTTATTAAATTTCATATTATATACAGCGATTACCTTGTTAATGTACTTTTCCTTAAAAAGACACATTCCAATAAAGGCTGTAATAATAATATATGTTAAAATATTAAATATAATTGTCATTTTTTTAATCTCCAGTTGTGTAATTTTTTGACAAAAATTTCAAACCGTTCCAAAGTTGTGTAATTTTTTGACAAAAATTTCAAATCATTTAATATTTTTCATAATAATATAGCTGCCGCTTAAAATCATCTGAGTAATTTTGCATATTCCGCACAGCTTATCTTTTTTACAATAAGTTCGTTTTTCCGACCTATTATAATTTTATAGTCAGCAATACCTGGCGGTGATGTTATAACACCTATAATAGGTTTCCAATCGTCAAAATCGTAAATTACTCTCACTATGGCTGTATCAGTGCTAACTTTTGCAACATACATCCGTTCTCTGTAATATGTTTCTTCATTGGCGGGAATTTGAATAACTTTTCCTAAATTTTTTAAAAGTTTAGAAAAAGGTATAATCCTTTCAACAGCTATAATTCTGTCAAGTTCAGAATTATATTGCCAGTTATAAAGTTTTATATTTCCTTTTTCAACATTCAAGCCTGTAGACATTATGCAAAACACTCCCTCTTAAAATAACGTCATCTGTACGACGTCATCTTCAGTATTTTTTAATTCGACATCAAACTTGTCATTTTCGCAGATGATGTCAACAATTTCCCAAAGGGTTTCCGTATCAGAGCTGTCATAGCTAAAGCTAGCACCGTTCTTATCATTGCATATAAGCTCCTTTGAATAGTATGCAAAATAAGTGTCCTTTGCATTTAGATTAGCAAAGGTCTTAAGATTTTCCACAAAAAAGCACTCATTTGGCATAAATACCACGGTTGCAATTTCAGGAAGCTCTCTTGGTGCTTCTTTTTCAATAAACTTTATATCATCTATGTTAAATTTCATAGTATAATCACTTCACTTTCTAAAATATTATCTTTGTTGGAATTATACCACATATATTAAACATAGTCAAATGATAAGACGGTAAATAAAAAAGAAAACTTGTATAGTTCACAAGTTTTCTTCTTTACCAAAGTACAATAAAGTAGTATAAAATAATAATCTAACTTGCAGCAAGCAAGCCAGTCAATAATATTATACCTAATTACTTGTACTAAGTCAAATTAATTAATTCTTTATTTTTTATGAGACTTTCTATATTCTGACGGCATTTCAATATTATAATCTTTAAATATCCCAATTCTTTTGGCTCTAGCATTATCAAACGCCGACTTTAAGTCAAAGGCGTCCTTTGCATACTGCTCATAGTACCAGGCTGAGCCGCTTGCAACCATATACTTGTTAATGTATTCGCTATTATAGTATACTTTTGCTACAGTACGACCGTATCTGTCGGTTGACATAGGCTCGTACTCAATCTTTTTGTCACAGATTTTTTTGCATAAGCTGTCCCTTGCGAATTTTCCGCCTTTCTGATGTAGTTCGGGGGCGTCTATTCCGTAGAACCGTATTTTAGTTCCATTAGCAAGAGTAACTGTATCTCCGTCGTAGACTTTTACAACAAGCCCGACTGAACGTTTTTCGTTTAAGTTTTTGGAGCTTGAAAACTTATCCTTTAACGAATGTACAAAGCTGTCCTTTTTTCCTCCGCAAGATATTACGGCAAGCCCAATAACAGCAGATATGGCAAGTTTTCCTATAAAAAGTCTAGTTAAAAATTTTCTAATCTTCAATATAAACATCTCTTTTCTTTTCTAAAATATATTTATTATATCATAACTTATAAGGTTAGTAAATATTAATTCAGTTAAACAATAAGAGATACCGCTGGCACATTGGCTAGTGTTATACAAACTATATCAGTTGTCAGCGCAAGTGCTGCAAACAGAGATATAAAAAACATAACTGGAGCAAATTTATTAGAAGTGTCTTCTAAAAAACATTCAGCGTCATCATCAAGCCAGTATAGACATCTGATATAGGCTGTAAAACATAGAAGTAAAAATATTTCTATAATTAAGCCTAAAAAATTATGCCTAATATTAGATATTATATTTGCAGCCGTTTGAAAAATAGCAGTTGACATCAACTTTTGATTTTGAGTTGCAACGTCAAATATAAATATATCGCTTATCAAACTTGTTGCATAGCTAATTATTATCATCCAAAAAATGACTATACCAATAGCAATAATATTTAGCGCTACAGCATAATGAAACTTTTTTAAGACCTCTTTTATGGTAAATTCTTTTTTGTCCAGTACCTTTACACCTTTCTTATACAATTTTATACATAGCCAGTATAATATAGATGTAATTAGAATTACTAATATACTTGTCAAAAACATTTTATAATTTATAATTGCAAAATGTATCACGGACTTAAAATAGTTAAATATTTCAAAAACTAGCATAAGTAAATCTCCTTTCTAAAATATAATAATCTTGTTAAAACATAACGTCTACCAAAGAAGCATTTGATGTTATTACACATAATAAATCTGCAAAAAGAATAATTCCCAGTATTGCAGATGTAAACCACAATATCCCTATAGATGTTTTAAAATCACAGCCAAAATAATATTCTGCGTCATTTTCAATATGATTTATGCTTATCATATAGGATATGAAGAATATAAGTAAAATTACTTCTATTGCAACCCCTATAAAATTATCCGTAACATTAGACATTAAGCCTGAAACTATTTGAAAACCTGACGGTAAACAAAGATTAGTGGAACTCTGCTTAATGCTTATAGGTATAAATAATATATTCAATATTGAATTAATTGCTAGAATACCTGAGATTGATAGAAAAAATATTGCAGAGCCTATGACAGTATTTACCAGCATTGGGATATAAATTCTTTTAAAAATATTTATAACTGTCAGCACGGGGTTATCAAATTCAGATTTTTTAACAATCTCATACTTATATATCTGCTTAAATCCTCCTAAAAATGATACAGTTTTGTAAAAAACCTTTATAAGCATAACACCTATTAAAAATGATACAGCTATGAGAAATATGTCTGTCAAAAA
>ERZ773049.60-NODE-60-length-60265-cov-8.500033_pt1 | contig 60265 bp, 56 predicted proteins | sample MGYA00580633_ERZ773049 | MGnify/ENA primary metagenome ERZ773049 (study PRJEB29015, sample SAMEA2737991) | human oral metagenome | biome: human oral; feature: human-associated habitat; material: dental | place: China | collected 2066 ...
TAGTGTTGAAACACCTGCAGCCATCCAACCAATTGATGTTACTCATAGCGGACCGGGCGGGGCGGCGTGCAGGATGTGGGTGGCCCAGCGGGCAAGGCGGCGGGCGTCATCAGCCCGCATGGCCAGGGCGCCCGCTGCGCGGATTCTCTGCAGGGTCTCGTCGCTGCGTGCCACGCCCATGACCTGCCAGCCGTGGTGCAGCTGCTGCACCACGCGCTGGCCGATGTCGCCGCAGCCGATGATCAACAATCGTTGACGGCGGAAACGCCGGGGAACTGGGCGATAATGCGGGGTTTGGCCTTTCTTCTGGATCATGCGCCAATCCTTACGGGGGAACTGACATGACTTACAACGTGACGATCTCGCCCAGCGGCCGCCAGTTCAAGGTGGACATCGGCACCACGGTGCTGGAAGCTGCACTGGACCAGGGCATCGTGCTGCCTTATGGCTGCAAGGACGGCGCCTGTGGGGCGTGCAAGTCGCTGGTGACGGACGGTAGTGTAGAGCAGGGCAAGCACCTGCCGTCGGCGCTGTCGTCGGAAGAGATGACGCAGGGCTATGCGCTGCTGTGCACGGCCACGCCCACGTCGGACCTCACCATCGAGGCGGCGGTGGTGGACGGGGCCAGCGACATCCCGGTGCGCAAGCTGCCCTGTCGGGTGCGCTCCATCGAGGCGCTGGCGCCGGACGTGCGCTGTATCCGGCTGCAGCTGCCGTTTTCCGAGCGGCTGGAGTATCTGGCCGGCCAGTACGTGGATCTGATCTTCCCTGACGGCGTGCGGCGCAGCTATTCCATGGCCACGGCGCCCGGTACGCTGGAGGACGTGGAGCTGCATATCCGCCACCTGCCGGGCGGGCATTTCACCGACCGGGTGTTCGGGGTGGGCTCGCGGCCGCCGCTGAAGGAGCGTGAGATCTTCCGGCTGGAGGGGCCGTTCGGAACCTTCTTCCTGCGCGAGGACAGTGACAAGGCGGTGGTGCTGCTGGCCAGCGGCACGGGCTTTGCGCCCATCAAGGCCATCGTGGAACGGATCACGGCGCTGCAGGCGGCCGGCAGCTTCCGGCGGCCGGTGCGGCTGTACTGGGGTGGGCGGCGTCCGGCCGATCTCTACCACGACGCGCTGTGCCGTCAGTGGGAAAAGGACCTGGCCGACTTCCAGTATGTGCCGGTGCTGTCGGATGCGCGGCCCGAGGATGGCTGGACGGGGCGTACCGGCTTCGTGCACCTGGCCGTGATGGCCGATCTGCCCGACATGTCGGGGCACGAGGTCTATGCCTGCGGTGTGCCGGTGATGGTGGAATCGGCCCGCCGGGACTTCGTGGCGCAGTGCGGGCTGGATGGGGTCGATTTCTACGCCGACGCCTTCACGTCGGAGGCCGACCGGCAGGCGGCGGCCTGATCCGTTGCCCGCAGGGGGCAGGGCCCGGGCCAGGGTGATCCGGGCGGCCTGGCCCCCGAATCTTCTCACGGACTGCTGCCCTGGTCGATTTCCTGTAATCTGGCCGGCAGTCGAAACGACGAAGCGAATATCGGGCCGCCACGGGGGCGGCCCCGCTTCAGGAAAGGACCGGAGCACAGCAGCCGCAAGGCGCCGCTCGGGCTTTCCCCAGTGAGGAGATGATCATGAGACGACTGCTCACGCCCAAGAACCTGCTGCTGCTGGTCCTGCTGGCCGTGATGTTCTGGTCCTTCTACAGCGGTGCTTCGCCATCGCACAGCACGCCGCCGGCTTCGGCGGACAAGGCTGCGACGACGCAGGGCGGTGGCGCGGCAGGTGCGGCGCAAGCCTCCGATGGCGCACCCGAGCAGCCCGTGGGCTTGCCGCTGGCCTATCTGCAGAAGCTGAAGGACGTGGCCGACAAGCCGGCCACCACCTACATCAAGCCTGGCCGGCCCACGCTGGTGAAGTTCTGGGCCAGCTGGTGCCCGCTGTGTCTGTCGGAACTGGCCGACACCAATGCCTGGGCCACCGATGAACGCTTCTCGTCGACGGTGAATCTGGTCACGCTGGCCTCGCCCGGCTTCCTGCACGAGAAGCCGCAGGCCGACTTCGTGACGTGGTATGGCGGGCTGGACTATCCGGCCATGCCGGTGCTGCTGGACGCGGGCGGCCTGCTGGCGCGGCAGCTGGGCGTGCGGGTGTATCCGTCGTGGGTGCTGCTGGATGCCGATGGCGGCGTGGCGCGGGTGGTGCGCGGACGCCTGTCCGAAGCGCAGGCGCTGGCCCTCATCGAGGATCCCGAGGCCGATCTGGCACGGCTGGCGCAGGTCGAGCGTGCCTCCTTCTATCAACCGGATTCGCAAAAATCATCGAAAGTCATGAATACCAGGACCATCTATCTGGCCGGCGGCTGCTTCTGGGGCGTGGAAGCCTATTTCCAGCGCATCCCGGGCGTGGTGGATGCCGTGTCGGGCTATGCCAATGGGCGCACGCAGAACCCCAGCTACGAGGACGTGATCCGTGGCGCGGGTCATGCCGAGACGGTGAAGGTGACCTATGACGCCGACCGCCTGAGCCTGGCCGACATCCTGCAGTACTACTTCCGCATCATCGATCCCACCAGTCTGAACAAGCAGGGCAATGACCGTGGTGCACAGTACCGCACGGGCGTCTACTACACGGATGCGGCTGAGAAGGCCACCATCCAGCAGGCGCTGGATGCGCTGCAGCAGAAGTACAGCCGCCCGCTGGTGGTGGAGAACCTGCCGCTGCAGAACTTCTACGAGGCCGAGGAATATCACCAGGACTATCTGGCCAAGAACCCCAACGGCTATTGCCATATTGACGTGCGCAAGGCTGACGAGCCGCTGCCGGGCAAGCCGGCAGGCAATCCGCCGGCAGCCGCGGCTGCGGTGGGCAAGGGCTTTGATGTGGCCAGCTACCGCAAGGCTTCGGATGCGGAGCTGAAGCAGCGCCTGAGCGCCGAGCAGTATCGCGTCACGCAGCAAAGCGGCACCGAGCGCGCCTTCACGCACGAGTATGACCACCTGTTTGCACCCGGCATCTACGTGGACGTGGTGAGCGGCCAGCCGCTCTTCAGCTCGAAGGACAAGTTCGATTCCGGCTGCGGCTGGCCCAGCTTCACGCGGCCCATCCAGCCGTCGGCCGTCACCGAGCATGAGGACCTCAGCTACAACATGCGGCGCGTCGAGGTGCGCAGCCAGGCCGCCGATTCGCACCTGGGCCATGTGTTCCCCGACGGCCCGCGCGACAAGGGTGGTCTGCGCTACTGCATCAACGGTGCCAGCCTGCGCTTCATCCCGCTGGAGAAGATGGCCGAAGAAGGCTATGGCAACCTGATCGATGCCGTGAAGTGATCAGGGCGTGACGGGGCGGCCGGTGAAGGCATCCGGCTGCCCCATTGAAGGGATCACACCGCCATAAAAAAGCTCGATGCACAAGCTCATTCGCCAAGCATCGGGAAGCAGAGCCAGTTGTGCCGGTGATTGCTTCGGTCTGGCCGATCCCGCGTAGCCGGTTCGGCGGTCTTTGAGGGGCGCTAAGCATCGCGCGGCGGGGGTGGCCCGCAGGGCTTTCCCCTGGAGGCAAGCGCAGCGCCCCGTCAGGGGCGCGAAGGCATCACGCCGAGTCGTCAGGACACAGGCTGGATTCCGCAACCGGCATCCACGGCGAAGTCGAGTTCAGGTAGTAGCGCCTACCACGCGCATACAACCCCGAAGGCTCGGTGGGCTGGTAGAACCCGGTGACGCGGCGCCAGAACTGCACACCAAACTCGTTGGTGTAGATCACCGCGTCGCCGATCTTGAAGCACAGCGGCTGCCCGTTCTCCGGCGCGAACGGTTTGAGCGCATCGTGCTGCGCCGTGATTTCGATGATGTAGTCGTGATGGCTACTCATGGCATGGATCTCCTGCAAAGGTTGAGAAAGCACAAGGAGCGCCTTGCGGCGCTCCCAGGGCCGAGTCAGACAGCGATCCGCCCGGCCAGCCGCGCATCGCGTGCGTAGGCGCTCAACCGCTTCTCGGCGCGGAAAGACAGGTCGCGCTCGATCGGCAAGCCCAGCCCGCCGCGCACCGTCGCCAGCTCGCCCAGGCTGACCCAGCCGATTTCCGGCATCCCCAGGCCCAGGTCGCAAAGACCAAAGGCGTGGTCGTGGTCGTCGGGATCAATCTCGGTTAGCAGCCAGGTCGCGCCGCTATCCGGCGTGAACAGCTTGACCACGGGCGCCGGATCGAAGTCCGGGTTCTCCAGCGATTCGCGGCCGTTGGCCAGCAGCACGATGCGCTGCTCGTCAGTGATGAGTGCGTTGTTCATGGTGAACTCCTGAAGGGTTGCCGGGCGGAATTGCCCGACCCTTCCGTGGCACGGCGCAGCGCAAGCAGTCAGGGGTCAACGACGGCCGCCAGGACGCAAGCGCCATCGGCGCGCAGCCCTTGATGGCGAGCACGCCGTGGCACGATGAAGGGAACAGCAAGACCGCCTCCCTTGCACCTCCATATGCGTCGGTTTTAGGCGAGCAGAGCACCCAGGTCGGAGGCGCCAGGGGGCATAGCCGGATGGCCGTGATTCGACACGAAGCGCGGGACACAGCCCGCGAACCCGACGGCGGCACGCCGGGGCGCTACGAGGTTCTGTTTGCTGGTTTCTTGCGCAATGATTCAATAAATGTTGTATTATCGAACTATGAACGAAGATCAAGCTGTTTCCGCCCTCGGCGCCCTGGCCCACACCCAACGCCTGCGCGTGTTCCGCGCCCTGGTCGTCGCAGGCCCCGAGGGGCTGACGCCCAGCGTCTTGGCCGACCAGCTCGACGTGGCCCGCAACTCTCTGTCCTTCCATCTGAAGGAGCTGGCTCACGCTGGCCTCGTCACCATCGAACAGCAAGGGCGCAACCTGATCTATCGCGCTGACTTCGCGCAGATGAACAGTCTGCTTGGCTACATGACCGAGCACTGCTGCCAGGGCGGCGTATGCGAAGTCACTGAATCTCCCTCCACCTGTGCCTCCTGCTGAAAGGAACTCTCCATGAAGCGCTTCCACGTCCACCTGCACGTCGATGACTTGAACCGCAGCATCGGCTTCTATTCCCAACTATTCGCGGCGCAGCCTGCGCGCGTCGAAGGCGACTACGCGAAGTGGATGCTCGAAGACCCGCCGGTCAACTTCGCCATCTCCACGCGCGGCAGCAAGCCGGGCATCGACCACCTGGGTATCCAGACCGACGACGCCGAGGAACTGGCCGCCCTGAAACTCCGCGCACAAGCCGCCGACATGGCGTTGCTCGACGAAGGCACGACCACCTGCTGCTACGCACGCAGCGAGAAGCATTGGGTCACCGACCCGCAGGGTATTGCCTGGGAGCACTTCCACACGTTAGGCAGCATCCCGGTCTTCCATGAAGCGGCTTCAGTCACGACACCGATCACCGCACCGGCTTGCTGCACAGCAAGCCCCCGTTCTTCCTGCTGTTGAGAAAGCACACCATGACCACAGAGGCCGCATACAACGCACTGTTCATCTGCACGGGCAATTCCGCACGTTCCATCCTCGCCGAAGGCATCCTCAACAAACTGGGCCAAGGGCGCTTTCGGGCGTACTCGGCAGGTAGCCAGCCCAAGGGCGAAGTGCATCCGCTGGCGCTCGCCACGCTGGAGCGGCTGCACATGCCAACGACTGGCTACCGCAGCAAAAGCTGGGATGAGTTCGTAGCGCCGGGGGCGCCGGTGTTCGACTTCATTTTTACCGTCTGCGACAACGCCGCCGGCGAGGCTTGCCCGTTTTGGCCGGGCAAGCCGGTATCGGCTCACTGGGGCGTGCCCGATCCGGCAGCCGTCGAAGGTAGCGAAGAACAACGACTCAAAGCGTTCAAGGATGCCGCGCTGATTTTGCGCCGCCGCATCGAGCTGTTTCTCTCGCTGCCACTGCAACGCCTGGACGCCATGTCGCTGCAACGCGAGTTGCGAAACATCGGCCAAGAGTGAAGAGCGTCACTTCATCAACAACCAATTTGAAAGGACACCCCATGCCAAGCATCCAGATTTTCGACCCGGCGCTATGTTGTAGCACCGGCGTATGTGGCGTTGAAGTGGATCAAAACTTGGTGAACTTCGCCGCCGATGTGGATTGGGCCAAGCAACACGGTGCTCAGGTCGAACGCTTCAACCTGGCACAGCAACCCCTCGCTTTCGCCGAAAACCCGACAGTGAAAGGCTTTTTACAACGCTCGGGCCAAGAGGCGCTGCCCCTGGTTCTGGTCGATGGTGAGGTGGCCTTGGCCGGTCGCTACCCCAGCCGAAGCGAATTGACCCGCTGGGCTGGCATCGAGGCGCCCGAAGCCTCGCCAGCCCAAAACGCCTGCTGCTCTGGCGGCCGCTGCTGCTGAACAAGGAGATCCCATGCACTTCCTGACCCAGCCGCCTCGCTTCCTGTTTTTCACCGGCAAAGGGGGCGTCGGCAAGACCTCCATCGCCTGCGCAACGGCCGTGCAACTGGCGACCCAGGGCAAGCGTGTGCTGCTCGTCAGTACCGACCCGGCTTCCAACGTGGGGCAGGTTTTCGGCGAACGCATCGGAAACCACATCACGATGATTGCCGCCGTGCCGAATCTATGGGCACTGGAAATCGACCCGCAGGCAGCCGCGCAAGCGTACCGTGACCGCATAGTCGGCCCAGTGCGAGGCGTGTTGCCCGATGCGGTAGTGGATGGCATCGAAGAATCCCTGTCGGGTGCCTGCACCACGGAAATCGCCGCCTTCGATGAGTTCACGGCCCTGCTGACCGATGCGGCGCTGACGCAGGATTACGCGCACATCATTTTCGACACAGCCCCTACCGGCCACACCATCCGCCTGCTGCAACTGCCGGGCGCATGGAGTGGCTTTCTGGAAGCAGGCAAAGGCGATGCGTCGTGCCTGGGGCCGCTGGCGGGCCTGGAAAAACAGCGCAGTCAGTACAAGGCTGCGGTAGAGGCGTTGGCCGATCCCTTGCGCACTCGTCTAGTGCTGGTTGCCCGTGCGCAGCGCCCCACGCTGCGCGAGGCGGCCCGCACCCATGAAGAACTGGCCGCTATCGGCCTGTCACAGCAACACCTGGTCATCAACGGCGTATTTCCTGCCAGCGAGGCCGAAACCGATACGCTTGCCGCTGCCATCTACGAAAAAGAGCAGGCTACGCTGGCCGCCATTCCGTCTGTCCTCCAGGCGTTGCCTCGGGATCAGATCGCGCTCAAGCCGTTCAACCTCGTGGGCCTCGACGCTCTGCGCCATCTGCTGGTCGATACCGACGCCACATATGGCGCCGATGCCATCGAGCTGCCCGACCAGATCAATGCGCCGGACTTATCCGCCCTGGTCGATGAAGTCGCTGCCGATGGGCACGGTCTGGTCATGGTGATGGGCAAAGGCGGCGTGGGCAAGACCACGCTGGCCGCTGCCATTGCCGTGGAGCTGGCGGGCCGGGGCCTGCCCGTGCATCTGACCACCTCCGACCCGGCTGCGCATCTGGCCGACACGCTGGAAGGTTCGCTTCCCAATCTGGCTCTCAGCCGCATCGACCCCCAGGAAGCCACGGCACGCTATCGCCAGCATGTGATGGACACCAAGGGCGCGCAGCTCGATGCCGAAGGCCGCGCCTTGCTGGAAGAAGACCTGCGCTCGCCCTGCACCGAGGAAATCGCGGTGTTCCAGGCATTCTCCCGTGCCATCCGCGAAGGGGGCAGAAAGTTCGTGGTGATGGACACCGCGCCCACAGGCCACACCTTGCTGCTGCTCGACGCCACCGGCGCATACCACCGCGACATCGCCCGGCAGATGGGTGAGACGGGCGTTCATTTCACGACGCCGATGATGCAGTTGCAAGATCCGAAGCAGACCAAGGTGCTCATTGTCACCCTGGCCGAAACCACGCCCGTGCTGGAAGCGGCCAACCTGCAAGACGACCTGCGCCGCGCGGGCATCGAGCCGTGGGCCTGGATCGTTAACAACAGCGTGGCGGCCGCACATCCGCATTCCCCGCTGCTGCGCCAGCGTGCACGCAACGAGTTGCGGGAAATCGACGCCGTGGCCACACAACATGCCCGACGCCATGCTGTCGTGCCGCTTCTGACCGAAGAGCCGGTGGGAGTGGAGCGTCTGCGGGCTTTGGCAAACAGGAAAACCTCATGAATCACGACAGCCCCCAAAGCGGGCATTCGATGCTGAACACGCCATCGCGCCTGTCCTTCCTAGATCGCTATCTCACCGTCTGGATTTTCGCCGCGATGGCGCTGGGTGTTGCACTGGGTACGTTCTTCGACGGTTTGCCCGATGCGCTCAATGCGCTCTCGATCGGCACGACCAACGTCCCGATCGCCATCGGCCTGATCCTGATGATGTACCCGCCGCTGGCCAAGGTGCGCTACGAGACGCTACACGAGGTCTTCGCCGACCGGCGCGTGCTGTTGCTGTCACTGGTGCAAAACTGGATCATCGGGCCGGTGCTGATGTTCGTGCTGGCGGTGATTTTCCTACGCGACCAGCCGGAATACATGACCGGCCTGATCCTGATTGGACTGGCACGCTGCATCGCTATGGTGCTTGTGTGGAACCAGTTGGCGCGTGGTGATAACCAGTATGTCGCGGGCCTGGTCGCCTTCAATTCGATCTTCCAGATCCTGTTCTTCTCGACCTATGCCTGGTTCTTCCTGTCGGTGCTGCCGCCTGTGTTCGGCCTGCAAGGCAGCGTCATTGACGTGGGCTTTTGGACGATCACCGAGGCGGTACTGATTTACCTGGGCATCCCGTTCCTGGCCGGCTACCTGACCCGGCGCTCGCTGATTCGACGCAAGGGCCAGGACTGGTACGAGCGTGCATTCCTGCCGCGGATCAGTCCCATCACGCTGGCGGCGCTACTGTTCACCATCGTGGCCATGTTTAGCCTCAAAGGTGCCGACGTGGTGCGCCTGCCGATGGACGCGCTAAAGATTGCCGTGCCGCTGACACTCTACTTCGTGATCCAGTTCCTCATCAGTTTCTTTATGGGCCGGCTGATCCAGGCCGACTACCCACGCACCACCGCCATCGCCTTCACTGCCGCAGGCAACAACTTCGAGCTGGCCATCGCCGTGGCTATTGCGTCGTTCGGCCTGGCTTCGCCTGTCGCCTTCACCACGGTGATCGGGCCGCTGGTGGAAGTGCCGGTGCTCATCCTGCTGGTGCATGTCGCCTTGCGGTTGGGCCGCCGGTGGCGGCTCAAGGGCGCCAGCATGTATTCCGCCAACCCCACGAATCCCTGAACCGAGGCAATGGCATGAGCCAGATCACCATCTATCACAACCCCGACTGCGGTACGTCGCGCAACGTGCTGGGCTTGATTCGCAACAGCGGCGAAGAGCCGACCATCATCGAATACTTGAAAACACCGCCCGACCGCGAGACGCTGAAAACGCTGATCGCTGCGATGGGTGTGCCAGTGCGTGCGGTGCTGCGCGAGAAAGGCACACCTTATGCGGAATTGGGCCTGGATGATTCCAAATGGAGCGACGAACATTTAATCGACTTCATGCTCCAGCACCCCATCCTCATCAACCGCCCCATCGTGGTCTCGCCGCTGGGCGCACTGCTGTGCAGACCTTCGGAAGCGGTGCTGGACATCCTGCCCCAGCCGCAGCGCGGTGCATTCAGCAAGGAAGACGGCGAAGCCGTCGTGAATGCGGAAGGCCGCCGTGTCTGAATCCAGAATCGACCTACCCAATATCGACACCGCGCTGTTCCAGCAACCCGATGCCCAGCGGTTAATGGCACCCGAGCGTGCCACCCACGCGCCGCGCTTCCTGCTGCTCTATGGCTCGCTGCGCGAACGCTCGTTCAGCCGCCTGGCTGCTGAAGAAGCGGCACACATCCTGAGCGCGCTCGGCGGCGAGACACGGATGTTCAACCCCTCGGGCCTGCCGTTGGTGGATGACGCGCCTCACGATCACCCAAAGGTCAGGGAACTGCACGAACTGGTGCAATGGGCCGAAAGCATGGTGTGGAGTTCGCCCGAGCGCCACGGTGCCATGACCGGCTTGATGAAGACCCAAATAGACTGGATTCCTCTGTCGGTCGGCGCGGTGCGCCCGACACAGGGCAAGACGTTGGCGGTGATGCAGGTGTCGGGTGGATCGCAGTCCTTCAACGCCGTTAACCAAATGCGCGTGTTGGGCCGCTGGATGCGGATGCTGACCGTCCCAAACCAGTCTTCGGTCGCCAAGGCATACCAGGAGTTCGATGAAGCGGGACGCATGAAGCCCTCGGCCTATTACGACCGCATCGTGGATGTGATGGAAGAGCTGATGAAGTTCACGCTGCTCACGCGCGACGTGGCGCCATATCTGGTAGATCGCTACAGCGAACGCAAGGAAAGCGCCGAAGCCCTGAGCCGGCGCGTCAATCAAGCAGCGATCTGAGAGCCGCCATCGCAGCAAAATGGGGGCCGAAGCCCCCTCGGTCAAATCAGACCGCGTTCGGCGAAGGATATGGTGCTGCCACCCGCCACGATGATGTGATCCAGCGTGCGGACATCCACCAGCGCCAGCGCCTCCCTGAGTCGCTGGGTCAGTACCTTGTCGGCGCCGCTCGGTTCGGGGTTGCCGCTCGGATGGTTGTGCGAAACGATGACCGCTGCCGCATTGAGCCGCAGCGCCTCCTTGACCAGCTCGCGTGGATACACCGATGCACTGTCGATGGTGCCTCGGAAAAGCTCGCTGTATTCGATCAGGCGATGCTGCGTATCCAAGAACAGCACAGCGAAGACTTCATGCTCGAAACCAGCCAACTTGGCGCTCAGGTACTCCTTGACCGCCACCGGCGAACTGAACGACGCACCGCGCTGCATCTTGTACTCGATGGCCTGGCGCGCGGCCTCCAGAATTTGGTCGGCCGTCGCCAGCAGGTAGCGGCCCTGTGCATCGCGCACCATCAGCGAGGCATCGAACGAGGAAAAGGACAGTTGCGACATGATCGTGCTCCGGTTGCTCGGGCGGAATTGCCCGGAACCGTGGCCAGCACGGCGCAGCGCAAGCAGTCAGGGGTCGCAGACGGCCGCCAGGACGCAAGCGTGCATGGCACGCGCCGCCCTTGACGGCGAGAACGCCGTGATACGGTGAAGGGAACAGCAAGACCGCCCACACCCCGCCCACTGCACACTGTCGTCTTTTGGGCAAGCGAAGCACGCAGGCCCGAGAGGGCCGGAGGCGTCAGGGGTCAAAGCCGGATGGCCGCGATTCGGCACGAAGCGCGGGGCGCAGCCCGCGAACCCGACGGCGGCACGCCGGGACGCCCGACTGCTTGGGGCAGGGCTACTCGTTGTCGGTCTTGCGCTGCTCGATCTGCAACTGCGCCCGCTGCGTTGCCTGTTGTAGCCGCTCCACCAGCACGCCCCTCGGCGGCAAGGCGGTCAGGTACTCGGCGACGTGGATGCCCGACTTGTCCAGCTCCAGCAATTCGATCTGCTCGCGCTTTTTGCCGGTGCAAAGGATGATTCCCAGCGGCGAGGCTTCCTCCGGCTCCCGTTCGTGCTTGTCCAGCCAGCGAAGGTAAAGCTCCATCTGTCCCTTGAAAGCCGCCTTGAACTCGCCGACCTTCAACTCCACTGCCACCAGCCGCCGCAGTTTGCGGTTGTAGAACAGCAAGTCAAGGTGGAAATCTTCGCCGTCAATTTGGATGCGCTTCTGCCGAGCCACGAAGCTGAAACCTGCGCCCAGCTCCAACAGGAAGGATTCCATTTCGCGGATGATCGCCGCCTCCAAGTCGCCTTCCTGCCATGTGTCCCGCAGTCCCAGGAAGTCGAGGATGTACGGGTCACGCATGACCAGGGCGGGCGACATGCGCTGCGCATCGCGCATCGTCGCCAGCTCCTGCGCGATCGTCTCGCCCGGCTTTTGGGACAGTACCGTGCGCTCGTACAGCATCGAGTCGATGCGCTCGCGCAGCGTGCGCACGCTCCAGCGCTCGGCGCTCGCCATCTGCGCGTAGTAGTCCCGCTGGAGCGGGTCTTTCAGCGGGATCAGGGCAATGAAGTGCGTCCAGCTCAATTCTCGTATCAGTGATACGAGAATCTGCTCGTCGGGGAAGGTGGTGGCGAACTGCACCATGCGGCGCAGGTTTTGCTCGGCAAAGCTGCTGCCGTACTCCTTCACCAACTGCGCCGCCAGGGTAGGCAAGACTTCCTTGCCATAAGCGCCCCGGCGCCCGTCCAAGACCTGCGTGTGGATGCGCTGGCCGATGCGCCAGTAGAGCATCGTCAGCTCGCTATTCACCGTCGAGGCGGCGTGCTTACGCGCCGCCTCGATCAGTGCCCGAATGTCGCCCAGCAGCGCCGACGGCGCTGCGGGCGATGCCACAGATGACCGGCGCCTGGTCATGCTGTCGCCTCCGCAGGAGGCTGCTTGGCGCCGGTAATCGCCTTGCGCCGGTTCGCCACCAGTTCGGCCGCCTCGCGCACTGGATCGTCCTCGGTGTGGACATAGCGCATGAACATCACGACGGTCTTGTGCGCCGTCAGCGCCATGCCGACCTTGACCGGGATACCTGAATTGGCAATGTCGGTCGCAGAGCGATGGCGGATGCCATGCGTCCCCACGTGCGTCGCACCCGCCGCCTTGAGCACGCGGCACCAGCCGCCGTAATATTCGCCTGTGGTCAGGTGCTGCGCCGGATGGCGTGGCGACGGCAGCACATAGGGATTGCCTTCCTGTCTCGGTGCCGTCGAAAGCAGCCGGTAGGCTTCCTCGCTCATGGGCTTGGACATGCCGCCGGTCTTGCTGTCGGGCCAGACGACGCGCCGATTCTCCAGATCGACCCATTCCCATTCGAGCGTGACGATTTCGGAGCGGCGGGCGGCGAACTCGAATTGCAGGCGAATCGCCAGAGGGATGACGTAGTTCTCAAGCCCTTCGACCTCGATCTTGTCGAGCTGCCGGAACAGCTTGCCCATGTCGTCGTCGCTGATGAGATGGGTGGACTTGCCGGCAGGGAACATCGGGACATGGCGGCAAGGATTGGTGCCGTCTGGCCGATAGCCCCACACCTCCGCCATGTTGAACATCTTGCGCAGGATGCTGAACGCCTTGTTCGCCTCGGTCTGCTTGTATGAAAGTTTCTCCATCAGCCCGGCAACGTCCGGCCGCTTCACGTCGTGAACCTTCTTGCGGCCCAGCAGCGGGATGATGCAGCGGTCGATGACGCCTTGATAGCCGACTCGGGTGCTGGGCTTGTTGCGCTTCTTGGAGTAGTCCTCCATGAACTTCTTGCACAATTCCTCAACGGTGGGTGCCTGGCGTGCCTCGGCCTTGTCCGCTGCCGGATCGCCGCCCCGGCGCACCTGGGCCAGCCATTCCTGCGCCAGCGAGCGGGCCTGTTCAACGGTCAGCTCGCCGAACAGGTCCAGGGCCGGCTTGCGTCGCTCGCCGGCGTTGGTTCGGTACTGGAGCATGAACACCTTGCGACCGGCCGGCGTAATCTTGCACAGGAAGCCGGGAACAAGGGTATCGCGCAGCTCGATGGCTTGCGCTTGGGGTTGTGCCGCATCTACTGCGGACTTGGTGAGCTTGATCTTAGCCATGATGACTCCTCGGAAAGACCCGATTCCCAGGAGCCTCGTAGGAGCCAGTAGAAGGGAAGCCGGGTCAAGTTTCAGAAAGCACCGGCATATGTTGAACTCGCCTAAGTCATTGATAAACTTGCTGTATATGGCTGTGGCGTAGTCCAGCAAAGTGCGGTACTGGAGTCATCCTGAAATAAAAAAAGCCCGGACCGAAGTCCGGGCAAAAAACCAACCAGGGAGGAATTCAGCCGGCGACTGAGGAAGTCACCGTTGCGGCTGAACAACGACATTCTCCAGCGATCGGCCCTGATGTGTTGCGTGTTTGCGTCATGCGGGTGTGCGGGGCCGATGGGTGGCCAGATGGCCGGGAACGAAGGCGGAATGCCGGGGTTTTCCAGCGACGCATTCGGGATGGGGCACGAGCTGTTGCTCGGGTTGATCGGGGCCTGCAGGGTGAGCTGATCCAGTTGGTGGCCTGATCCGAATGGCGGGCTTGTGCCGCGGTCATGGGGTCAACCCGACATCGCGCGATACGTCGTGAGCAAGGCGTCCAGCTGGGGGCACGCTACGTCCGCTGCTGCACATGCGCTCGACCCACGCCCGACGCTCTGCCACGCCACCCCTGCGACTGGGTACGGCAAACCGTCCGTGCAGCCGTCGGCAACCGGCCAGCCTGTGGGGACTGTTCCCTCATCGCCGGCTGCCTATGCTGTCCACCGCCCGGGCCGGTTCGCGGCCTGCGACGCTGCTGCCCGGGCTTCGGGCCCGACGCGACATGGACGGGCACAACGGAAACGGTCGTTTGACGCGATGGGGTGTCGCCTATGTGGATGGTCTGGGGTGGTGCGCTGCTGGTGCTGCTGAAGTGGCTGGAGGTCGATCCGGTCTCGAACTGGAGCTGGTGGTGGATTCTGGCACCGCTGGGCGTGGCCTTCCTGTGGTTCGAGTTCTTCGAGCGGATGTTCGGCCGCGACAAGCGCCAGCTGGAGATGGCTGCTTACGAGAAGCGTGCCCGCGAGCGCGTGGCGCAGACCTTCGATCAGCAGGCCCGCCGTTCCTGAGCGTTTTCGGCCTGGGCATTTTCCGGCTGCCGGGCCGCATCGGTGCGGCGGCCGCGTTGCGGTGTGGGGGGCTGAAGTGTGTGCAGGAAGCGGCCTGACGGACTCACCCCCCTGAAAAGCATGTAAGAATGGCCGCTTGTCCATTCCGTCCGGCGCTCTTTCTTCCATGCTCGTCCATCCTCAGTTCGATCCTGTCGCCTTGCACATAGGCCCCCTGGCCATACGCTGGTACGGGCTGATGTACCTGGTGGCCTTCACGCAGTTCGTGCTGCTGGGGCGCTGGCGCATCGCGCAGCGTCAGCCGGGCCAGCCGCTGTACGGCTTCACCGGCAAGGATGTCGAGGATCTGATGTTCTACGGCGTGCTGGGCGCGGTCATCGGCGGGCGCCTGGGGCACGTGCTGTTCTACGGGCTGTCGTATTACCTGGCGCACCCGCTGCACATTTTCTATGTCTGGGAAGGCGGCATGGCCTTTCATGGCGGCCTGGTGGGCGTGCTGCTTTCGTGCGCACTGTTTGCCCATCGACGTGGCGTGCGCTGGCTGGACCTGATGGATTTCGTGGCGCCGCTGGTGCCGCTGGGGCTGGCGGCTGGCCGGCTGGGCAACTACATCAATGGCGAGCTGTGGGGACGCGTCACTGACGTGCCGTGGGGCATGGTGTTTCCGCAGTCGGGTTCGGCGCTGCCGCGCCACCCGTCGCAGCTCTATGAGCTGGCGGCCGAGGGGCTGCTGCTGTTCGTGGTGCTGTGGTGGTATTCGCGCCGGCCGCGGCCCACGGGGGCGGTCAGCGGGCTCTTCCTGGTGGGCTATGGCCTGTGCCGCTTCCTGGTGGAATACGTGCGCGAGCCCGACGATGGTTTCTGGGGGCCACTGACGGCTGGCCAGGCGCTGACGCTGCCGATGCTGCTGGCCGGTGCCTGGCTGATGTGGCGGGCAGGGCGCAAGGCGGACTGACCGGCACATGGCCCTGATCGGCAGATAGCCTGCGATGGGCAGGCACCCTGATGATGATCGGGCGGAAGATCCGCCCGCAACGGGGCGCCTGTCGTTTGTGAGGCCCGAAATGCAGAAAGGCCCGGACATGCCGGGCCTTTCGTGGAATGGGGTAACCCCGCCTGTGCCGGTTGGCCGGCATCCTGAACCGTGATTCAGTTCAGGTCGGCAAAGAGAGCAGCCACATCAGGTTCATCCGACGAGGGACGATCGCAACAGCGGCACACTGTTTTCTCTTCACCTCATGCATCGCATTGGTTCAAGGAATATATGGCCTGAACGAACACTGCAGGGTTGAAGCAATTATACGCGCTTGTCTGTCGAAGGGGGCAAGTTCTGCCGGCTGTCTCTTTCGCGGCCGCCGATGAGTGGCCGGTCAGTGTGGTTTCGCTGTTTCAGCGAACGCCCTCGAAGCGGCGGATGCCGTCGTCCAGTTCGTTGTTGAGCTGGGTGACCAGGGTCTGCACCTGCTCGACGGTGGCGGCGCTGGAGTCGACCGGCTGGCCCAGGAATTCGTAGGTGATCTGCAGGGCGGCGTTGACGGCGATGCGCTCGACGCCGTGGGCCAGGCTGGCGTCACGGATCTCGCGCATCTTCTGGTCGACGATGCGTACGGCGTTCATCAGCCGCGGCTTTTCGTTGGGGGGTACCTGCAGCTTGAAGGTGCGGTCAAGGATCTTGACCTCGATCTGTTCCATGGCCATGGCAGCTCCTGGGGCATTCAGTCTTTGTCGGTCTGCGGCAGCGGCAGCCGCGCCAGGGCGGATTCCACGCGGGCACGGGCTTCGGCCAGTCGTTGCTGCATGTCGGCCTGGCTCATGGCGGCTTCACCCAGACGGCCGCGCAACAGCTGATTCTCGTCGGAGAGCTGGCGGGTGATTTCAAGCAGGCGCCGGACGCGCTCGGCCAATAGCTGGAGATCGGTTTCCATGCCGCGGGATAGTAGGGATTTGTGACAGGGGGGTCAAGCGAAGCGACACCCCGGGGAATGGCTGTACCCGATTTTGCCACGCGGCGCCCGCTGGCGTCCGTTGATCGGGCTCCGGGCGTGTGTCATGGCGCCATCTGCGGCCGCTGTCGGCGCCGGAATCGGGCAATGCGTTGTCCATGACATGCCCTTGTAATGTTGGACGGACTTGTAACGACCACGTTGGGGTATGTCATGGCAAAGGCAGGGGCCTGCCTTTACCATCGAAGGTTCCTGAAAGGTCTGGAGGCGGTTTCCCGGTCTGTCGGCAGAAGGTGTGCCGGCATGTGGGGCCGGCCATGCCTTTCATGGGCCGTCGGCTGCCGTGGTTCTGCAGTTCCCCTCAACCGTCGTTCTCCTTTCAAGGCAAGATGATGCACAACGTGTCGTCCCGCTCTCGCTGGCAGCTCCTGCTGTCCTCCCTCCTGTTGGGTTCCGCGCTGTTTGCGGCAACCTCGCCCGCCATGGCGGTCGATGCTGCACAAGGCGCGGGCGCGCAGGGTGCGGCGCAGGCCATCGGGGCTGGCGATGCGCAAGCTGATGCAGCCCCGGACTGGAAGGCCGGCCCGCAGCGCGTGGGCTCGCTGGAGGTGGAACTGGTCTCGGATTCCCGCCAGGTGATGCCGGGCGAGACCTTCCGCATCGGCATGCGGCTGCGGCACGATCCGCACTGGCATACCTACTGGCGCAATCCGGGCGACACGGGCTATCCCACCCGCTTCGAGATCGAGGGGCCGGCTGACACGCAGTATTCCGACATCCGCTGGCCGGCGCCCGAGCGGCTGGCCATCGGGCCGCTGGCCAACTATGGCTACGAGGGCGAGGCCCTCATCTATCGTGACGTGACGCTGCCGGACACCTTCAAGGGCCGTCAGGCGCGCTTCCGGGTCAAGGCCGAATGGCTGATCTGCAAGGAAGTCTGCATTCCCGGCGACGCCGCGTTGCAGCTGGACGTGCCGGTGGGGGGCGTGACCGAGCCCGATCGGGCCGAGACGGCCAGTTTCGAGGCCGCACGCCGCAGTGCGCCGGTGCCCGACAAGGAACCTTCGGCCGTGGGCTGGTGGCAGCGTGGCGGCCAGGCGGTGGTGGTGCTGCCGGATGCCGTCACGCGGGGCAAGGCACCGCGCTCGGCGCTGTTCCTGCCGTATTTTGCAGGCGTGGTGAAGCCGGTGGCGCCGCAGAAGCTCATCGAGATCTCGGGCGAGGAAGGTCGTTATGGCCTGGCGCTGGAGCTGGATGAGCAGGGCGTGCGCACGGCCAATCCGGGCTGGGAAAAGGAAGGGGGCATCGTCGTCATCGACGACGGGCAGCCTGTTGAAGTGAACCTGCAGCGCCAGACGGTGGTTCCGGTGGCGGCGCGTACCGTGGCCATCAATGAGCCGATCAAGGTGGACCTGACCGAGCCCGGTGCTGCCCAGGGCAACGGCGGCAAGAAGGGCGGTCTGCTGGGTCAGTTGCAGCTGGGCGGTGCTCCGGCGCAGGGTGGGCAGGACGTGCCGGCAGCCGGCGCCATGGCGTCCGGTGCCAACGGCCAGGGGGCTGATGCTGCCGCGGCTGGCGCAGCGTCAGGGGCACCGAACGGTGCTTCGGGTGCGCCGGGAGCGGCAGGCGGTGACGATGCAGATTCTGCGGCCCAGGCCGGAAAGGATGCCAGCGGCCTGGGTGCCAGGGCCGAGCAGGCCGTGGATCAGGCACAGAACACGCTTGGCACGCTGACGGGCGCGCATGGACAGGGTGAATGGCTGGCGCTGGCCGGCGCCATGCTGGGGGCGTTCATCGGCGGCCTCATCCTCAACCTGATGCCCTGCGTGTTCCCGGTCATCGGGCTCAAGATCCTTTCCTTCACCGAGGCGGCTGCGGGCAAGCCGGCGCAGGCGCGTCGTCATGCCATGGTGTTCGGCCTGGGCGTGGTGGTCAGCTTCCTGGTGCTGGCGGCCATCCTGCTGGGGCTGCGGGCGCTGGGCCAGGCGGCCGGCTGGGGCTTCCAGCTGCAGTCGCCGGTCTTCGTGGCCGTGCTGGCGCTGCTCTTCGTGGTCATCGGTCTCAACCTGTTCGGTGTGTTCGAGGCCGGCACGCGGCTCACGCAGCTGGGCGCGGCCGGGCAGGGCAGCCATCAGGGCTACTGGGGCAGCTTCATGACGGGCGTGATGGCCGTGGTGGTGGCCACGCCCTGCACGGCGCCCTTCATGGGCGGTGCGGTGGGCTTCACGCTCAGCAGCTCGCCGCTGCTGGTGCTGGTGGTGTTTGCCACCATCGGCGTGGGCATGGCGCTGCCGTATCTGGTGCTGGCCAGCAGCGAGCGCCTGCTGGCGATGCTGCCGCGCCCCGGGGCCTGGCTGCAGACCTTCAAGCAGCTGCTGGCCTTCCCGATGTTCATCACGGCGGCCTGGCTGGTCTGGGTGCTGGCGCTGCAGTCTGACGCCGAGGGCGTGCTGCTGTTGCTGCTGGCCGCGATCTTCCTGTCCTTCAGCTGCTGGATCTACGGTCGCTGGCAGTTCGAGCTGCGGCCGCGCAGTGCGCGCAGCACGCCGGCCTGGATCATCACTGCGCTGCTGTCGCTGGTGGCCTGCGGCGTGCTGGTGAGCCGGCTGCCGGTAGTGGCCGAGGCTGCGCAGACGCAGGCCGCGCCGGTGTCGGGCAATGCCGCAACCAACGGCCCGGTGTCCATGCTGCCGCCATCGTGCAAGCCGGAGGCCGATGGCCGTCTGCCGGCCTCCTGCCGGGGCTGGCAGCCGTGGTCGCCCGAGCGCCAGGCAGCGGCCCGCGCTGCAGGCGTGCCGGTCTTCGTGGACTTTTCGGCCGCCTGGTGCCTGAGCTGCCAGGTCAACGAGAAGGTGGCGCTGAACCGCGACGAGGTGCAGGCCGCCTTCCGCGACCGCAACGTGCTGCTGCTCAAGGCCGACTGGACGCGCCGCGATCCGGCCATCTCGGCCGAGCTGGCCCGCTTTGGCCGCAACAGCGTGCCGCTCTACCTGTTCTATGACGGCCGCGATCCGAAGGCCGCGCCCGTGCAGCTGCCCGAGCTGCTGACGGTGGATACCGTGCTCAAGGCCATCGGCGCGGCAAAGTAAGCGACGCCGCCGATCAGGCCGATTGCTTGCCGCTGGAAAGCCCCAGCACGGCCCGCATGTCGTACAGGCCATGGGCCTTGTCGGCCAGGAAGCGGCAGGCGCGCAGGCTGCCGTCGGCGTAGTGGGCGCGGCTGGTGGCGCGGTGGCGGATCTCGATCTGCTCGCCGTTGCCGGCAAAGAGCACCGTGTGGTCGCCCACGATGTCGCCGCCGCGGATGGTGGAAAAGCCGATGCTGCCGGGCTGGCGCGGGCCGGTGTGCCCCTCGCGGGCGAAGACGCCGATCTCGGCCAGCGGCTTGCCTAGCTGCGTGGCGATGGCCTCGCCGATGGCCAGGGCCGTGCCCGAGGGGGCATCCACCTTGTGGCGGTGGTGGGCCTCGATGACCTCGATGTCGGTGTCGGCCAGCATCTGCGTGGCCAGCTCGATGAGCCGGATGGCGGCATTGACGCCGGGGCTCATGTTGGCGGCCTGCACGATGGCGATGTCCTGTGCGGCCTGCTGGATGCGGGCGCGCTGCTCGGCCGAGAAGCCGGTGGTGCCGATGACCATCTTCACGCTGTGCTGCCGGCAGGCGTCCAGATAGGCCATGCTGGCTTCGGGGCGGGTGAAGTCGATCAGCACCTGGCAGCCGGCCAGGGTCGCGTCAGTGCAGTCGGTGATGGTCACGCCGGTCTTTGCCCCCATGAAGGCGCCGGCATCGGTGCCCAGCGCCGGGCTGTCGCTGCGGTCCAGCGCCGCAGCCAGTTCCATGTCGGGGGCGGCCAGGACGGCCTCGATCAGCATGCGCCCCATGCGGCCGGAGGCGCCAGTGATGGCAATCTTCATGAGTTCACGTGCCTTTCGGTGGGTTGATAGCCGGGCAGTGCCGGATCGTTCGGGTCGTCGCGCTCGGGCAGGCGGTCATGCTTGATGTCGCTGACGCGGCCGTCGGCAAAGAACACCGTCACGCGGCGCAGCTCGGCATCGCCGTTCGGATACTGGAAGCGGAAGACGTATTCCCAGCGGTTGGGGTGGAACACGTCGGCCAGCAGCGGGGTGCCGATGCGCAGCCGCACCTCGTCGGGCGCCATGCCGGTGTGCACCTCGTCCAGCATCTGCTGGTTGATGTAGTTGCCCTGCGGAATGGCAAAGCGATAGGGTTCCAGAAAGCCGCTGCGCGAGCGGTCGCTGGCGCAGCCGGCCAGCGTGGCGGCCGCGGCCAGCAGCAACAGCGTGCCGGGGATGCGGGAAAGACGGATGGGCATCAGAGGGATGGGCTCCTGGGTTGTGCGGAGGGTGCCGGCGGCATGGACCGGTCCGGGCCTGAACCGGCAATGATGCCATGGCTGGCACCGCAGGATGGGCCGGCGGGCATGATGCGGGTGCCGGGAAGGCACGGGGACGGTGCGACACCGGCAGGGCCGTCTGTCGCTTCCGGGGTACGCCGCCCGTCGGGCGTTGTGTAAAGTTCCTGCAAAGTTCGGGCCGCCACGGGTCGGCCGGCGCAGGCATCCCCGTATGATAAGGGCTTCCTTCTCCCTGCTGTTCCCGCCTTCATGTCCTTATCGTCTCACAAGGCGTCCGGGCGCCGTACCACGCTGGTGGTCACGGCCCTGGTGCTGCTGGCCGTCGGTGCCGGCCTCTGGTTCTGGGTTCTGAAACCCGCTTCCCACGGCACCGCCGCGTCCGATGGGCCGCCCCCGCCGCCGGGCGCCGGCGGGCCGGGTGGCATGTCGCCCGTCACTGTCAGCGTGGTGAGCGCCGAGCAGGGGGCCTTTCCGGTGGTGATCCGCGCCGTGGGCAACGTCACCCCCTACAACACCGTCACCGTGGTGCCGCAGGTGGAAGGGCGGCTGCTGCGCGTGCATTTCCAGGAAGGGGCGCACGTGCAGGCCGGCCAGCTGCTGGCCGAGCTGGATCCGCGCGCGTTGCAGGCCAGCCTGGACGAGGCGCGCGGCACCCAGGCGCAGAACCAGGCTGAGCTGAAGAATGCCCGTTCCGATCTGGCGCGTTACGAGCGGCTCTATCGGCAGGATTCGGTGTCCCGCCAGCAGCTGGAGACCCAGCGCGCGCTGGTGCGGCAGCTGCAGGCGCGTTCGACCACCGACCAGGCCAAGGTGGACAACGCCCGTGTGCAGCTGGGCTACACAAAGATCCACGCGCCGGTGGCCGGCCGACTGGGGCTTCTGAAGACCAATATCGGCGCGATGATCGGTCCCTCCACCACGGACGGCCTGGTCAGCATCGTGCAGACCGACCCCATCTCGGTGATCTTCGGCGTGCCGGAGGTGCAGCTGACGGCGCTGCGTGACGCGATGGCCGCCGCTGCCGGCAATGGTCTGGAGGTGGAGGCCTGGGACCGCAGCGAGCAGGGCCGGCTGGCCAGCGGCCGCCTCACCACGCTGGACAACCAGATCGACACCACGACCGGATCGCTGCGGGTGCGGGCGCGCTTCGACAACCCGGGTGAGACGCTCTTTCCCAACCAGTTCGTGAACATCCGCCTCACGCTGCAGACACTGCCCAAGGCCGTCAGCGTGCCGGTGGATGCGGTGCAGTTCGGCACCCAGGGCAACTATGTCTATGTGGTGCGTGATGACAAGGCCCATGTGCAGGTCGTGAAGCTGGGCGCCACCACGGCCGATCGGGTGCAGATCGTCGAGGGGCTTGCCGCTGGCGAGCGGGTGGTGCTGGAAGGCATGGACCGGCTGCGCAACGGCAGCGCCGTGAAGATTGTGGCCGCCACCGAAGGCGATGCGGATGCCCTGCTGGCCCCGGGGCCGGGTGAAGGCCCGGCTGGTGGTCCGCCGCCCGGACCCTGAGCGCCGCCATGAACTTCTCCCGTCCCTTCATCCTGCGGCCCATCGCCACGTCGCTGCTGATGGTGGCACTGCTGGTGGCCGGCATGCTGGCCTGGCGGTTGCTGCCGGTGGCGGCGCTGCCGCAGGTCGACTATCCGGTCATCCAGGTGCAGGCCACGCTGCCGGGCGCCAGTCCCGACACGGTGGCGCGGATGATCACCGCGCCGCTGGAGCGCTACCTGGGCCAGATTTCCGGCCTCAAACAGATGTCCTCGGCCAGCGGCGCCGGCGTCTCGGTCATCACGCTGCAGTTTGCGCTGGACAGTGATCTGGGCGTGGCCGAGCAGGACGTGCAGTCGGCGCTGGACAATGCCGAGAGCCTGCTGCCCGACGGCATGCCGGCCCCGCCGCGCTACCGCAAGGTCAATCCGGCCGACACGCCGATCCTGACGCTGGCCGTCAGCTCGAAGACCCTGCCGCTGCCGCAGATCCACGACCTGGTGGACACCCGCATGGCGCAGAAGCTGGCACAGGTTCAGGGCGTGGGTCAGGTGAGCCTGGCCGGTGGCCAGCGCCCGGCCATCCGCGTGCAGGCCGATTCCGCCGCGCTGAAGGCCGCCGGGCTCACGCTGGCCGACGTGCAGAAGGTGATTGCCTCGGCCAATGCCAATCTGCCCAAGGGCAGCTTCGACGGCCCGGTGCGCAGCACCACGCTGGACGCCAACGACCAGCTGACCACGGTGGCCCAGTACGAGGACCTGGTGGTGACCTGGAAGAACGGCGTGCCGCTGCGCGTGCGCGACGTGGCCACCGTGGTGCAGGGGCCCGAGGACCGCTTTCTGGCCGCCTGGGCCGACGCCGAGCGGGCCATCCTGATCAGCGTGCAGCGCCAGCCCGATGCCAACGTCATCGAGGTGGCTGATCGGGTGCGTGCGCTGCTGCCGCGGCTGACCGCCACGCTGCCGGCCAGCGTGGACGTGCGCATTCTCACCGACCGTACCGAGAGCATCCGCAGCTCGGTGCGCGACGTGCAGGTGGAGCTGGGGCTGGCCGTGGGGCTGGTGGTGCTGGTGACGCTCGTGTTCCTGCGCTCGGTGCGCATGACGCTGATTCCGGCCGTGATGGTGCCCATCTCGCTGGTGGCCACCTTTGCTGCCATGTACCTGGCCGATTATTCGCTCAACAACCTCAGCCTGATGGCGCTCACCATCGCCACCGGCTTCGTGGTCGATGACGCCATCGTGATGATGGAGAACATCGCCCGCCACCGGGAGCAGGGCAAGCCGGCGCTGCAGGCCGCCCTGGACGGCGCGAAGGAGATCGGCTTCACACTGGTGTCGCTCACCGTCTCGCTGGTAGCTGTCCTGATTCCGCTGCTCTTCATGGGCGACGTGGTGGGGCGGCTCTTTCATGAATTCGCCGTCACGCTGGCGGTGGCCATCGGCATCTCGCTGCTGGTGTCGCTGACACTCACGCCCATGATGTCGGCACGGATGCTGAAGGGCGAGACAGGACACGGCGGGGCAGGGCCGTCGGCGCGTCCCGCGCTGCTGGACCGGCTGATTGCGGTCTACGGCCGTAGCCTGGACCGCGTGCTGGATCACCAGGGGCTGATGCTGCTGGTGATGCTGGCCACGCTGGGGCTGACGGTCTGGCTGTATCTGCTGGTGCCCAAGGGCTTCTTCCCGGTGCAGGACAGTGGCGTCATCCAGGTGGTGACGCAGGCGCCCGGCACCATCTCGTTCGAGGCCATGAAGAAACAGCAGGAGGCGGTGGCCCGCCAGCTGCTCGATGACCCGGACGTGGCCAGCCTGTCGTCGTTCATCGGTGTGGACGGCAGCAACACCGCACTCAACACGGGCCGGATGCTGCTGAACCTGAAGTCGCACGAGGATCGCGCAGACGACGTGCTGGCCATCATCGACCGGCTGCGCCGCCGGATGGCCGAGCGGCCTGAGGCCGAGCGCCGGACCATGGGCGTCTGGTTCCAGCCGGTGCAGGAACTTTCCATCGAGGACCGCATCAGCCGCGCCCAGTACCAGATGACGCTGAGCACACCCGACACGGCGCTGCTGGCCGAGTGGGTGCCGCGCCTGCAGGCCGCGCTGGCCCAGCGGCCCGAGCTGGCCGACATCGGCAGCGATCTGCAGAACGACGGCTGGCAGGCCTACGTGGAGATTGACCGCACCGCTGCCGCCCGCCTGGGCGTGCAGGTGCAGACCATCACCGCGGCCCTGCAGAATGCCTTCGCGCAGCGGCAGATTGCCACGCTCTTCACCCAGTCCAACCAGTACCGCGTGGTGCTGGAGCAGGATCCGGCACGGGCCCAGGGCATGGCGGCGCTGGACCATGTGTTCGTGGCCGCCTCCGACGGCACGCCGGTGGCGCTTTCCGCCCTGGCGCACTGGAGCAGTCGCAAGGCGCCGGTGGTGGTGAACCATCAGTCGCAGTTCCCGGCTGCCACGCTGTCCTTCAACCTGGGCAATGGCCATTCGCTGGGGGATGCGGTGGCGGCCGTGGAAGAGGTGCAGCAGCAGCTGGGCTGGCCGCTGTCCATCGAGAGCCGCTTCCTGGGGGCGGCCGAGGCGTTCCGGGCATCGCTGTCGAACACGCTGTGGCTGGTGCTGGCCGCCGTGGTGGTGATGTACCTGGTGCTGGGCATCCTGTACGAGAGCGCCATTCACCCCATCACCATCTTGTCCACGCTGCCCTCGGCCACGGTGGGGGCGCTGCTGGCGCTGCTCGTCAGTGGCCGGGCGCTGGACATGGTGGCCGTTATCGGCATCGTGCTGCTCATCGGCCTGGTGAAGAAGAACGGCATCATGATGGTGGACTTCGCGCTGGAGGCCGAGCGTCATGAACGGCTGTCGGCGCGCGCCGCCATCCACCGCGCTGCCATCCTGCGTTTCCGGCCCATCCTGATGACCACGCTGGCCGCGCTGCTGGGCGCGCTGCCACTGATGCTGGCCAGCGGGTCGGGCGCCGAGCTGCGCCAGCCGCTGGGTCTGGTGATGGTGGGCGGGTTGCTGGTCAGCCAGGTGCTCACGCTCTACACCACGCCCGTCATCTACCTGTTCTTCGAGCGGATCGCGCAGCGCCGAGGCCGATGAAGCCGTTCTTTCCGCTGACCTGCTGCCCATGAGCCCGTCCCTGCCGTGATTGCCCGACGCTGATGAATCTGTCCCGTCCCTTCATCCGCCGACCCATCGGCAGCACCATGCTGGCGCTGGCCATCCTGCTGGCCGGCTGGCTGGCGTGGCGACAGCTGCCTGTGGCGCCGCTGCCGCAGATCGACACGCCGATGGTGGTGGTCTCGGCCAGCCTGCCCGGGGCCAGCCCCACCAGCATGGCGGCGACCGTGGCCGGGCCGCTGGAACGGGCGCTGGGCGCCATTGCGGGGCTGTCGTCCATCTCGTCGTCCAGCAGCACCGGCACCACCGAGGTGCGGCTCTTCTTCGACATTGACCGCGACCTGAACGAAGCCTCGCGCGAGGTGCAGGCGGCCATCAACAGTGTCATCGACCAGCTGCCGCCCGGCATGCCCGGCCGGCCCACCTTCCGCAAGCTCAATTCCTCCACGTCGCCCATCCTGGCGCTGGCGCTGTCGTCGGCCACGCTTCCGCCCAGCCAGCTCTACGATCTGGCTGACAACATCGTGCTGCAGAAGATCTCGCGCGTGCAAGGGGTGGGCGAGGTCTCGCTGGGCGGCGCATCGCTGCCAGCCGTGCGCATCCGTTTCGAGCCCAGCGCGCTGGCTGCCCTGGGCATGTCGCTGGAGGAGGCACGCCAGGTGGTGGTGGCCGCCAGCGCCGAGGCGCCCGAGGGTTTTCTGGAGGATGAAGGCAACCGCTGGCTGGTGGCCACCGGCCGCAAGCTGAAGAACGCCGCCGACTTCTCGGACCTGGTGCTGCGCTGGAAGAACGGCCAGGCCGTGCGGCTCTCGGACGTGGCCGAGGTAAGCGATTCGGTGGAGAACCGCTACAGCAGCGGTTTCCACAACCATCAGCCCGCCATCATTGCGCTCGTCACCCGCCAGCCCGATGCCAATGTGGTGGCCACCATCGATGCCATCAAGGCCACGCTGCCGCAGCTGCAGGCCATCCTGCCGCCGCAGGCCAGTCTCACCGTGGTGATGGACCGTTCGCTGGGCATCCGTGGCAGTCTGGCCGAGGCGCAATGGACGCTGGTGTTCTCGTGCCTGATCGTGGCGGCCGTGGTGTGGCTCTTCGTGGCACGGCTGCGCACCGCGCTCATTCCGGTGGCGGTGATCCCGGTCTCGCTGATCGGCACCTTTGCCGTCATCTGGCTGGCGGGCTTCTCGCTCAACAACCTCAGCATCATGGCGCTGGTGGTGGCGGCTGGCCTGGTGGTCGATGACGCCATCGTCGTGCTGGAGAACATCACCCGCCACACCGAGCGAGGGCTGTCACCTTACCGGGCGGCGATGCGCGGGGCGGGCGAGGTGAGCTTCACGCTGCTGGCGCTGAACGTGGCGCTGGTGGTGGTGTTCGTGGCCGTGCTGTTCATGGGCGGCATCATCGAGCGGCTGTTCCGCGAATTCTCGCTCACGCTGGCAGCGGCTATCGTCATCTCGCTGGTCGTGTCCATCAGCCTGACGCCCGCGCTGTGCGCGCATGTGCTGCCGCGCGAAAGACGGCAAAAGGCAGCTGAACAGGGCGCTGCACAGGCTGCCGCTTTGTCGGGAGACATGCCGGATGTGGCCCACGATGCAGGGCAGGGGACGCCGGGATCGGCGTCCTTGCAGGATGACGCCGAAGTGGCCCGCGCCCCATGGCATCGGCGCCTGCTTGGGCTTCATGCCAGCTATTTCCATCATCTGCAGGCAGCCTATGAGCAGTCGCTGGCCTGGATGCTGCGCTACGCGTGGTATGGGATCGTGGTCCTGGCGGGATTGATCGCCGCCAGTGTCTGGCTGTTTGCCAACCTGCCACGCTCTGATCTGCCCGAGCAGGACACGGGCGTGATTGGCGCCTTCATCCGGGGGGACGACGGCTTCTCCTTCCAGGTCATGCAGCCGCGCATCGAGCGCTACCGCCGCTGGATCCTGTCCGATCCGGCCGTGCAGGATGTGGCCGGCATCAGCGGTGGCAGTGGCGGGCTCACCAACGCCCGCCTGGTCATCACCCTCAAGCCGCTGGCTGAGCGCAAGGTGTCGGCACGCCAGGTCATCGACCGCCTGCGCCGCAGTGCACCGCAGATGGCGGGCACCATGTTCTTCGGTCGTGTGGAGCAGGACCTGCAGCTGTCGCCGCCGAAGTTCGGGGACGACGCCGATCACGTGATCGTGCTGAAGTCGGGTGACCGGGATCTGCTGCAGACCTGGAACCAGCGGCTGGGCGTGGCGCTGTCGAAGCGCCCCGAGCTGGAGAACGTCAGCTACAGTCTGGGAGAGGACACTCGCCAGATCGTGCTGGACATCGACCGCAACACGGCCAGCCGACTGGGTGTGCAGCTGACCGACATCTCGGCGGCGCTCAGCAATTCGTTCGCGCAGCGCCAGGTGGCCACGCTGTACCAGGACCGCAACCAGTACCGGGTGGTGATGGAGGTTTCCGAGCGCTTCACCGAGAACCCGCTGGCGCTGGATCGTGTGCAGATCATCACCAGCGAGGGCAAATCGGTGGCGCTGGCCGAGGTGGCCCGCTGGCACTTCGGCATGGTGCAGGACCGCGAGCGCCACGTGGACCAGTTCTCGGCTTCCACCATCAGCTTCTCGGTGGCGGCCGATGTGACCGACGCCGCGGCCCTGGAGGCGGTGCGTGAGGTGATCGACGCCGAGCGCATGCCGGTCACCGTCATTGCCGACATCGACGGCGACGATGGACGACCCAAGTCGCTGGTCAAGGCAGACGGTCAGGGCTGGCTGATCCTGGGGGTGGTGCTGGCCGTCTACCTGGTGCTGGGCATCCTGTACGAGAACCTGCTGCATCCGATCACCGTGCTTTCCACCATTCCCTCGGCGGGCGTGGGGGCGTTGCTGGCGCTGTGGGCCAGCAACACGCCGTTCAGCCTCATTGCACTGCTGGGGCTCTTCCTGCTCATCGGCGTGGTGATGAAGAACGGCATCCTGATGATCGACGTGGCGCTGAAGAAGCAGCTCCACGAAGGACTGGCCCCGCACGTGGCCATCCTGCAGGCGGCCGGCCAGCGCCTGCGTCCGATCCTGATGACCAACGTGGCGGCACTGGCCGGTGCCATTCCGCTGGCCATGGGCCTGGGCGATGGCGGCGAACTGCGCCGCCCGATGGGGCTCGTCATCATCGGCGGCCTGGCCGTCAGCCAGCTCATCACCCTCTACACCACGCCGGCGCTGTACCTGCTGCTGGAGCGGTTGCAGCAATGGCTGCGGTGGGGCCGGCGCTAGAATGACGACCCACCCCCTCCTTGACTGAATCATTGGCTCCCGGAGCATCATCCGCATGGACTCCCTCCTGAGAATCGTCCGCTTCACCAACAAGACCTTCGCCCTGTGGGTGCTGCTGTTCGGCGCCCTGGGTTTCGTGTTTCCGGACCTGTTCCTGGGTCTGCGCAGCTGGATTCCCTACCTGCTGGCGGCCGTCATGCTGGGCATGGGGCTCACGCTGTCGGTGAAGGATTTCACCGGCGTGCTGCGCTACCCGAAGGCCGTGCTGGTGGGCGTGTGCGCCCAGTTCCTCATCATGCCCGCCCTGGCCTGGGGGCTGTGCAAGGTCTTTGACCTGCCGCCCGATCTGGCCGTGGGCGTCATTCTGGTGGGGGCCTGTCCGGGGGGTACCGCATCCAACGTCATGACCTATCTGGCCCGTGGCAACACGGCGCTGTCGGTGGCCTGCACCACGGTGGCCACGCTGCTGGCGCCGCTGCTCACCCCGCTGGTGTTCTGGCTGTTTGCCTCGCAGTGGCTGCAGGTGGATGCCTCGGGCATGTTCCTGTCGGTCGTGCAGGTGGTGCTGCTGCCCATCATCGTGGGTCTCATCATCAAGGCCATCCTGGGCCATCGCATCGACCATGTGGCCGAGACCATGCCGCTCATCTCGGTCATTGCCATCGTGCTGATCGTCGGCGCCGTCGTGGCCGGCAGCAAGGACCGCATCATCGATTCGGGTCTGCTGATCTTCGGCGTGGTGGTGCTGCACAACGGTCTGGGCTACCTGGGCGGGCTGCTGGCGGCGCGTCTGTTCCGGCTGCCGTTCTACGATGGCAAGGCCATCGCCATCGAGGTCGGCATGCAGAACTCCGGCCTGGGCGCCACGCTGGCCGGCCTGCACTTTGCCAGCGCGCACATCGTCGCCGTGCCCAGCGCCGTCTTCAGCTTCTGGCACAACGTCTCGGGCCCCATCCTGGCCACCTGGTTTGCCAGCCGCCCCAACGGCAACGAGGGCACGGAAGAAGCGGGCGGGAAGGGCGCCTGACCGGGCTTCACGCTGGAAAGGCCGGTCGTCCTGACACGGTGCCGGCCGGTCCGGCATCGCATCGGTCAGCCCTGCGGCTTCCGGACGGTCTGACGCGCGGTCGGACGGTCTGACCTGCTGTCGGACGGTCCGGCAGCGATTCCCCGCTGCAAAAAAGGGGGGAATATCCGCCACAACCGCACCCGGACCATGGCTGGCGTCGTAAACTGGGGCGGCACCCGTGCTTCACCCTTTCTCCACCTTCCCTGGCTTGCTTTCATGCCTGACATGACCGCTCGGACCCCGATGACCGTGACGACCCTCTTTCGCCGCACCACGCTGGCGACCAGCCTGCTGCTGGCGCTGGCTGGCTGCAGCGTGATGACCCCCTACAAGGTGCCTGCCTCGGCGCTGGAAGCACCGCTGGAGCAGAACAGCGGCTGGCATCTGGCGTCCAGTACCGAACGTGAGGCTGCTGCACACCAGGCGCAGGCCGGCCAGGCCGGTGCCGTTGGCCAGAAGACGGGGACAGCCGACAAGGCTGCGCCCCGGGGCACGGATGTCAGCGCAGCGGGAGCGCCGTCCGGTGGCACGGCGGGGGATGCCGGCCGCCAGTCCGATGACCGCATTGCCGTCGTCAGCCTGATCGATGGTGCGGCCTTCCAGGATCCGGTCCTGAAGGATCTGCTGCAGCGCCTGCAGTCCGGCAACCTCTCGATGGTGCAGGCCGAGGCCCGGCTGCGCCAGGCCCAGGCCACGCTGTCGGGGGCGGGGGCCACCCGCCTGCCGCAGGTCGGCGTCAACGTTCAGGGGGGCCGCTCGGGCAGCAAGGGCAGCGCCACGGGCCAAAGCAGTTCCGGCGGCAATCTCAGCGCGCTCAGCGCCCTGGGACTGGACCAGGACACGCTGTCCCAGCTGGGGGGCAACGGCAAGGGGGCCACCAATAACGTTCAGGCCGGCACCACCATCAGCTGGGTCCCGGACCTGTGGGGCAAGGTCTCGGCCCAGGTCGAATCCAGCCATGCTGCCCTGCAGGCGGCCGAGGCCAACCGCCGCGCCGCCGAGCTTCAGGCTCAGGTCAGTCTCATCCAGGCCTACTGGCGCATGCGTCTGGCCGAAGCGCAGCTCATCCTGCAGGCCCGCTCCGAAGCGACCTCCGAGCGTTCGCTGCAGCTCACCCGCAATCAGTACCAGGCTGGTCTGGTGACGCGGGCCGATGTGGTGCAGGCCGAGACCAGCCTGCAGTCGGTCGTCACCCAGCGCCATGCGCTGGAACGCAGCCGTGACACCGAACGTCACGCCATTGCCGTTCTGCTGGGCCTGCAGCCCTCGTCCCTGAGCGCCGCCGATCTGGCGCCCACCGCCATGGCCAACACGGTTCCGGGCGGCAAGGATGCCTCGGCGCCACCCGTCATGCTGCCGGCCGTGCCCGCCATTCCCGAGACGCTCTCCATCGACCTGCTGCGTCGTCGCCCCGACGTGCGCGTGGCCGAACGCCAGGTGGCGGCTGCCAATGCCGACGTGGGCGTGGCCCGCGGCGCCTGGCTGCCCGACCTGACGCTCAGCACCTCCGGTACCCTCAGCTCGGCCACAGTCGCCAATCTGCTGTCATCGCCGCTGCGCTCCTGGTCGGTCGGTGCCCAGCTGGCCCAGACCCTGTTCGATGGCGGTACCCGCAGTGCCGCCCTGAAGACCCAGGAAGCCGCCTACGACGAGAAGGTGGCGGCCTACCGCCTGCAGGTGCTCACCGCCCTGCAGGAGATCGAGGACGGTCTGTTGTCTCGCCGCACGCTGGCCAACCAGGAAACCGACCAGCAGCGCCTGGTGGCGCTGGCGCAGGAAGCCGAGCGCGTGGTGCGCAACCGCTACCAGGGCGGGGTGGTGAACTATGCCGAGCTGGCCTCTGCCGAGAGCACAAGCCTCAGCGCGCAGGGCCAGCTGCTGTCGCTGCAGACCGAGCGGCTGAACAACTACATCACCCTGCTGGCGGCCGTGGGAGGGTCCTGGCAGCTGCCGTGATCAGCGCCGGCTGGCTTCCAGCAACTCGGCCGCGTGAGCCCGGGTCGTGCCGGTGATCTTCTTGCCGCCCAGCATCCGGGCAATCTCTTCCTGCCGTGCGGCCTCATCCAGCCGTTCCACCCGGCTGGAGACCGAGTTCGTCGAGCGTGTCTTCAGCACCTTCAGGTGATGGTCGGCGCGTGCCGCCACCTGCGGCAGGTGCGTCACGCACAGAACCTGTGACTCGGCTGCCAGCCGCTGCATCAGCTCGCCGATGACGGCCGCCACCGCGCCGCCCACGCCCGTGTCGGCCTCGTCGAAGATCAGGATCGATACCGGGGCCGAGCGCGCCGCCAGCACCGCAATGGCCAGCCCGATGCGGGAAAGCTCCCCGCCCGAGGCCACCCGGGCGATGGGGCGGGGCGTGGCCCCCTCATGCGCCGCGATCTGGAACTCCACCGCGTCGATGCCCGATGGCCCGGGCGTGGCTGGCGTGCAGGCGATCAGCAGCCGGGTGCCGGGCATGCCCAGACGCTCGATCTGTTCGGTGACCTCGCCGGCCAGGCGGGCGGCCGTCTTCTTGCGGGCCGCCGACACCTTCTCGGCCAGCTTGCGGTAGGCGGCCTCGGCCTCCGCACTGACGGCTTCCAGTTTCTCGATGTCGACCGCTGCGCCCAACTGTTCCAGCTCGGCCTGCAGGCCCTCCAGGTGCGAGGCCAGGTCCTGTGGCTGCAAGCGCAGCTTGCGGGCCGTGTTGAAGAGCGCTGCCACCCGCTGCTCCACCTCGGCAAAGCGTTCCGGATCCAGGTCCACCCGGTCGGCGTAGGCGGCCAGCTCGCTGGCGGCCTCGTCGATCTGGATGACGGCGGAGTCCACCAGCTCGGCGGCATTCTTCAGGGAAGGGTCGATCTCGGCCAGGGCGCGCAGGCGCCCCTGCAGGCTGCCCAGGCGGCCGGCAATGGCGTCCTCGTCGCGCTCCAGCGCATTGGCCAGCGCATCCGCCCCGGCCAGCAGGTCATGAGCATGCGCCAGTTGCTGCTGCTCGGCCGACAGGGCCTCCCATTCGCCCGGCGCCAGGCGAAGCTGCGTCAGCTCGTCGATCTCCCATTGCAGCCGCTCGATGCGGATAGCCTCCTCGCGTGAGCCGCTGCGCGCCGTCTCCAGCGCCTTGGCAGCCTGCTGCCAGCGCTGCCAGCCCTGGGCCAGGTCGGCCAGCAGTCGTTCCTGCCCGGCCAGCCGGTCCAGCAGCTCGCGCTGGGCGCCGGGGCGCAGCAGGTGCTGCGATTCATGCTGGCCATGGATGTCCACCAACTGCTCGCCCAGCTCACGCAGTCGGGCGATGGTGCTGGGGTGGCCATTGATCTGCGCGCGCGAGCGGCCGTCCTTCTCGACGATGCGGCGCAGCAGCAGCTGGCCCGGATCGCCGGCCAGGTCGTGTTCGGCCAGCCAGGCAGCCAGCGTGTCATCAATGCCGAAGAGCGCCGAGATGTCGGCCCGCTCGGCCCCCTCGCGCACCAGCGTCGCGTCACCGCGCCCGCCCAGCACCAGGCCCATGGCATCCAGCAGGATGGACTTGCCGGCCCCGGTCTCGCCGGTCAGCACCGTGAAGCCTGGCCCGAATTCGATCTCGGCCGATTCGACGATCACGAAATCCCTGAGTCGCAACCATTGCAGCATGATGGAAAGCCTCTCGTCCTGGAAAGCGCTTCGTGTGAACTTCGTAGGAAACCGTCAGCCCCGCCGCGGCTCCAGCCCCGGGATCTCGTGCCAGTTGAGCTTGGTGCGCAGCGTGGCGTAGTAGCTGTAGCCGGGCGGATGCAGGAAGCGGCTGGCGTCGGCCGAACGGTGCAGCACCACCCGGTCGCCCAGCTGCAGGGATGCAAAGGACTGCATGTCGCAGTTGAGCCGGGCGTTCCGTCCGTGGCGGATGGTCAGTTCCACCTCGCACTGGTCGGGCAGGATGATGGGGCGTGCCGACAGCGACTGGGGCGCCACCGGTGCCAGCACGAAGCCGTGCAGTGACGGGTGCATCAGCGGCCCGCCCACCGACAGCGCGTAGGCCGTGGAGCCGGTGGGGGTGGCCACGATCAGGCCGTCGGCGCGCGGGCTGTACATGTAAAGCCCGTTGACGCTCACCTCGATCTCGATCAGCCCGGTGTGCGAGCTGCGGCTGATCACCACGTCATTGAGCGCCCGGGCGTGAAAGAGCGCCTTGCCTTCCCGCCAGATGTGCGCTTCGAGCAGCGACCGTTCCTCGATCTCGTAGTGGCCGTTCAGGATCTCGTCCAGCCCCTTCTGCCAGTCCGACATCGGGATGTCGGTGATGAAGCCCAGCCGCCCCCGGTTGATGCCGACGATGGGCACCTTCAGCGGGGCCAGCGCGCGGGCCACCCCCAGCATGGTGCCGTCGCCCCCCACCACCACGGCCAGATCGGCCTGGCGACCCAGTGACTGCACCAGCCGCATGTTGCGGCTGATCTCGGTCAGCACCGTGATGCCGCGCTGGGTCAGCCAGTCGGCAATTTCCTCGAGGATGCGCTCACGCAGCCCGTCGGATTGCGGGCGACCGAACAGCGCGATGGTCTTGAAAGGGGCAGTCATGCGGCGGATTGAACCATAATTCCGGATAATTGCGTCATGGTCATTGACTCCTGCCGGGTCATCCCGGGTAAGCCGAATGGATGAACGCGCCCGAATCCTGCTCAAGTCCCTCATCGAACACTACATCGTCGACGGCCAGCCTGTGGGCTCGCGCACGCTGTCGCAGTACTCGCGCCTGGACCTGTCGCCGGCCACCATCCGCAATGTCATGGCCAATCTGGAAGAGCATGGCCTGATTGCCCACCGCCACACGTCCAGTGGCCGTGTGCCCACCCCGCGTGGCTACCGACTGTTCGTCGACTCGCTGCTCACCGTCCAGCCCCTGGAAGCCGGCGAGGCCAGCCAGATGCAGGGCGCCCTGGTGGCTCAGGAGCCACGCCAGGTTCTGGCCAAGGCCGCGGGGCTGCTGTCGCAGCTCTCGTCCTTTGCCGGTGTAGTCTCCACCCAGCGCGGCAGCGGCACCTTCCGGCACATCGAGTTCCTGCGGCTCTCGGCCCGGCGCGTGCTGCTCATCCTGGTCTCGCCCGAGGGTGACGTGCACAACCGCATGTTGCAGCTTGACCGCGACTACACGCCATCCACCCTCAACGAGGCGGCCAACTACATCAATGCCCATTACGCCGGCATCGGCTTCGATGAGATCAAGCGCCGCCTGGGCACCGAGCTGGCCGAGCTGCGCCGCGACATCAGCGCCCTGATGCAGCGCGCTGTCGATGCCGGCCGCGAGGCCGTGGAAGACGACAGCGACAAGATGCTCATCGCCGGCAGCAGCAACTTTGTCGGCATCCCTGACTTTGCCGACGACATGGCGCGTCTCAAGCAGCTTTTCAGCCTCTTCGAGCAGCGCACCGACCTGCTGCAGCTGATGGATGCCTCGGCCCGCGCCAGCGGGGTGCAGATCTATATTGGTGGCGAATCCGAGCTGGTGCCGATGGAGGAACTGTCCATCGTCATTGCGCCCTACAAGGCCGACGGCAAGGTGGTGGGCACCCTGGGCGTCATCGGCCCCACCCGCATGGCCTACCAGCGGATGATCCCCATGGTGGACATCACGGCGCGGCTGGTGTCGTCGGCGCTGGATGCGGGGCGGGAGTGAGCAGGGCGTCATGGCCCTCGGGCGTGGCCCGCTGTCGTGGCCTGCTGTCGTGCCCCGTGCAACGCCTGGAACGGTATCGTCGGCCAGCCCCTACAATCAGCGCTGATCACCGACGATGGACACTGTTGTCCACATGACCGACGCCTGCCATGAACGATACCGTCCCACCCTCCCGCGCCGCCATCCTGCTGGTCCAGCTGGGCACGCCCGACAAGCCGGAGGTGCCGGAGGTGCGCCGCTACTTGCGTGAGTTCCTCTCCGACCGGCGGGTTGTCGAGCAGTCGCCCCTCATCTGGTGGCCCATCCTGTACTCCGTGGTGCTGACCCGCCGACCCAAGGAGTCGGCCGAGAAGTACCGCGCCATCTGGACCAAGGCAGGCTCGCCGCTGCTGGTCAACACGAAGCTGGTGGCCGAGGCGCTGCAGGACGAGCTGAACAAGCGGGGCCGGCAGGTGGAGGTGGTCTGGGCCATGCGCTATGGCAACCCGTCGATGGTTGACGCCCTGCGCGACCTGCGCGACCGGGGTTTCTCGCGCATCGTCGTGCTGCCGATGTACCCGCAGTACTCGGCCGCCACCAGCGGCACCGTGTTCGACGTGATTGCCCGCGAGTTCCTCCAGTGGCGCAGCATTCCGGCGCTGCGCTTCCTGCAGAGCTTTCACGACGACCCTGGCTACATTGCTGCCGTGGCCGAGAGCATCCGCCACTTCTGGCGCCAGTCCGAGGCCGGCAAGCCCGAGAAGCTCATCTTCAGCTTCCACGGCCTGCCGCAGCGCTGCGTGGATCAGGGCGACCCCTACGTGAAGCAGTGCCAGGAAAGCGCTGCCCTCATCGCTGCCGCCCTGGGGCTGGCCAAGGAAGACTGGCTGCTGAGCTTCCAGTCGCGCTTTGGCCGCGAGGAATGGGTCAAGCCCTACACCCAGCCCACCGTGGAGGCGCTGGCCCGGAAGGGCGTCAAGACCGTGGACGTGGTGTGCCCGGGGTTCGTGTCCGACTGCATCGAGACGCTGGAAGAGATCGACATGGAGGTCCACAACGCCTTCGTGGGCGCCGGCGGCAAGCGCTTCCGCTACATCCATTGCCTCAACGACGCCCCGCTGTGGATCCACGCCCTGGCCGACATCGTGGGCAACGAGCTGGCGGGGTGGAAGACACTGGAGGCGGAGCAGGGGCGGCGCAAGGGGTGAGGGGGCTGTCCAGTGGCTGACCGACCTGTGATCGTCATGCCGTCGTCTGAAGAGCGCCAACGACTACTGGAGCAGGAGCGTCCGGAACAGTCCGGGCTGACGGTGGTGGACTGGCTGCTTGCGCAGAAAAGTCTTGAGAACCGGTCGCGTGCCGAGATCGATGAGGCCTTGAGAGAGGAGCGCGACTGGTGACGCCATACGGCTCGGAGTTCCTCGGCATCGTCCTCATCCACTTCCTGGCGGTCATCTCGCCAGGGCCCGATTTTGCAGTGGCCATCCGTCAGAGCGTGCGGCATGGGCGCCGGGTGGGCATCTGGACGGCGCTGGGTATCGGGGCCGGCATCTCGATCCATGTGCTCTACACGCTGGTGGGCATCAGCGCGCTGCTGCGCACTACGCCGTGGGCGATGTCGGCCGCCCGCTGGGCCGGTGCGGCCTACCTGCTGTGGCTGGGCATCCGCTTCGTGCGCAGCGCGCCTCCGACGCCGCAGGATGTGGCCGTGCAGGGGCCGGCGCAGGAGACTCCCTCCATTGGCCGTGCTTTCTGGGTGGGCTTCATGACCAACGCCACCAATCCCAAGGCCACACTGTTCTTTCTGGCCGTGTTCACCACCGTGGTCAGCCCGGCCACGCCGCTGTGGGTGCAGGGACTCTATGGGCTCTGGATGTGCGCAGCCACGGCGGCCTGGTTCGTGGTGGTGTCGCTGCTGTTCTCGCGGCAGGCGGTTCGGCGGCGCTTTCTGGCCTATGGTCACTGGTTCGAGCGTGTCATGGGCGTGCTGCTGCTGGCCTTTGCGCTGAAGCTGTTCCTGTCCTGAAACAGGGTACCCGGCAGCGGGACGCAGAAGCAGGGAAGCAGCAGGACGTGTGAATCGGGCGTCAGGGGCCGAATGAACAGTTCCAAGGCCCGAACTTCCATGGAAAAGCCCCCGGTCCGTGAAGGACGCGGGGGCTTTCCTTTTCCTGCGGGGGGAGCGGCTGGCGAAGACGGGATATATCGATGCCTTCGCCGGCAGCGTGTTTCAGGACTCGGCCTCCAGCCGGTTGCGCACGCCGCTGGTGACACCTCCCAGACGGCCGTAGCGCTGACGGCTGCCGCGCGTGGCTTCACGGTCTCGCAGGTTGCTGTGAGGGGCCGTTGCGGCCTGTCGGGCCTTCTGCTCGGCGCGTGCCTTGGCGTTCTCGCGGACATGCACCACGAAGCCGCCCAGCATCACCAGGATGGCGGCCACGGCCGTGGCCAGCACCATGTGGCGGTACTCGTCGATGAACATCATGATGACCAGCGAGCCGATGATGAAGGCGATGACGGCATAGGTGAGCCAGGGGAACAGCCACATCTTCAGGCGGATCTCGCGGCCTTCGGCCTCCAGCTTGCGGCGCATCTTCAGCTGCGAGAAGGCGATGACCAGGTAGACCAGCATGGCGATCATGCCCGTGGTGTTCATCAGCACGTCCAGGATGTCCTTCGGGCGCAGCGAATCGAAGAAGTTCAGCACTGCGATGAACACGGCGATGGAGCACGAGGCGACGACCGAGTACACGGGAATGCCGCGGGTGGAGGTCTGCTTGAAGATGGTGTGGGCATCGCCGCGCTTGGCCAGCGAGAACAGCATGCGCGAGGCGGTGTAGTGGGCCGAGATCAGGCAGCTGCTGACCGAGGTGAGCACCACGAAGTTCATCAGGTACTGGGCACCGGGCACGCCCAGCAGTTCCAGGGTGCGGCGATAGGAGCCGTAGCCGGACTCGCCCAGGTGCGGGTCGTTCCAGGGCACCAGGCAGACGATCAGGAAGATCGAGCCGATGTAGAAGAGGCAGATCCGCCAGACCACCGAGTTGGTGGCCTTGACGATCTGCTCGGCCGGGTTGGCCGATTCCGAGGCCGCAATGGTGACGATCTCGGCGCCCAGGAAGGCGAACATCACGCCCAGCATGGCCACGATGACCGACGACCAGCCGTTGGGCATGAAGCCGCCATGGGCCGTGAGGTTGGCGATGCCATGCACTGCGCCCCCTTGCCAGATGTTGAGGACCGCCAGCAGGCAGATGATGATGAAGCAGACGATGGCCGTGACCTTGATCAGCGCGAACCAGAATTCGAACTCGCCGTAGTTGCGCACGTTCATGAAGTTGATGCTGATCAGCAGGAACGTGGCCACCAGGGTGAACACGTTGACCGAGATGTCGGGAAACCAAGTGTTCAGGATCATCCCGGCCACATAGGCTTCCCAGGCCATCAGCAGGGCCCAGAACCACCAATACAGCCAGCCGATGGTGAAGCCGGCCCAGCGGCCGATGGCCTTGTCGGCGTAGGTGGAGAATGAGCCGGTGTCGGGCGAGGAGGTGGCCATTTCGCCCAGCATGCGCATGATGAGCATGACCACGATGCCGCCGGCCAGGTAGGCCAGCACCACGGCAGGGCCCGTGGTGTAGATGATCTTGCCCGAGCCCACGAACAGCGCTGCACCGATCACGCCGGCAATCGACATCATCGTGAGGTGACGGGTCTTCAGGGTGGCCTGGAGCTGCTCCGTGTTATTCCGCTTGCCTGAGCAGCCGTGATGGGGAGCGTTCGTGGTCTCTTTCATATCGTGATTCTTATATCGAATGAATATTGGACTGACCGATCACCGCATGAAATGAAGCGATGATTCTGGCGCGAGCAGGTCTGTCGAACGCACGAGCCAGGACGGGCGCATGTCAAAAACGTAGCACAGGAAACCGGGCCGAAAATGCAGACGCGGGTTTTGGGCTGGGTAATCCCCAGTGTTTGATGATGCGCCGCAAAAAATGGAACTTCTTTGTACGTGAATATGCCTGAATTGGCGGTTGGAGCCGTATGGAGGACAGAAGATTTGATTCGGAATTAAATCAGGGGATAAATGTGGAGAAGGAAGGGTGAATGGGTTAGGGGTAATCCCTAGTGGGTTTCCGGACAGGGGGTGCAGGCGGGCGTTGCATCACGGCTTCTCTGGCCACGTGTGCTCACGGATAGGGCGTCAGATTATTGCCATATCGCCCGGGATATAAGGGCATTTGTTTTTGATAGCGATGGAAAATGGTTTGTCCGGATGCCGCCAGATCCGGATACCGGCAGAAAAAAGGCCACGCAGAAAGCGTGGCCTTGTCGTGGGGCGCCGGGGCGGCGAATCAGGAAGCCGCCTGCAACGGGTCCCGGTGGCCGGAACTGTCGCCAGCGGGCATGACCGCCGCCGTCAGGATCACTGCGGCGGAATGCGCAGCTTCTGTCCCGGGTAGATCTTGTCGGGGTGCGACAGCATGGGCCGGTTGGCCTCGAAGATCTTGTTGTACAGGTTGGCGTTGCCGTAGTGTTCCTTGGCGATCTTCGAGAGCGTGTCACCCTTGACCACGGTGTAGTAGCGGGCCTCGGGGGCGGACGAGGCCACCGTCAGCTCGTCGTTGACCTGCTCCACGCCGGCCACGTTGCCGCAGCACAGCAGGATCTTTTCCTTGGTTTCCTGGTCGGAAGCCTGGCCCGAGACCGTGACGGCGCTGCTGGCACCATCGAACTTCACGCTCAGGTTCTCGGCGTCCAGGTTCTGGGCGCGGATGTAGGTGACGATCGCATCGGCCGCCGCCTGGTTGGCCGCATCGGGGTTGCTGGCCGGGGTGGCGGCCTGGGCGGTGCCACCGCCAAACAGCTTCTCGCCGGCTTCCTTGATGAAGGACATCAGACTCATGCGGTTTCTCCTGTGGAATGGTTGAGGGGAGGGCAGCACCATGGGCCGCGCGCTGCCCGGCGCCCCGGCGTCCGGACAGGTGCCGAGGGCCAGACACCTATTGTGGACCATGTTGGCGACCCATGGCGGGGTCTGCCCATGCCATGGGGCCGTGCGCCACAGTGGCGTTTCAGAGGGGGCGGCATGACGGGACTGGCCCGTATCGCGCTCCTGGTGCGGATCTTCCGCCGCAGCCGGCAGACCGTTCGTGCCGCCCGGGCGGGGATGTGGTCAAATCCGGGTTGTGAATCCTTGTTTCACCCCTATGTAGGGGTGATGTTCATGCCCGCGGGTGGATGCGACCATGTCCACCACCGGGGCGGGCGGCAGCCGCGCTGTCGCCGGATTCGACAGACTTTTCAAGATATGGGGTATTCCAAGCCATGAAGGATTTCAGAAAGCACGGCTATCCGCATCACCCCGGTCAGCATCCGCAGCCGCAGCAGGGCTACGGGGGAGAGCGGCCGATGTTCGCCAACGATCCGCGTGACTATTCGCGGGCGGGCCAGCGGCAGGGGCATGCCGGTGAGCCCTACCACGACGCAGACCAGGGCTGGCAGCAACAGGGGCAGCACGCCGCACAGCCGGGCCAGGGCCAGCAGGCCGCCTACGGCCAGCCCCAGGGTGCTCAACCCGGCCAGGCTGCCCCGCAGGGCCAGGAAGGCTGGCAGACCGCCGGCCAGGAAGCGCCCCTGCATGCGGCCGAAGCCGGTCAGGACGACGCTGTCGTGGCCGCCCTGCAGGCTGAGGTCGAGGCCCTGAAGGCCCAGCTGGCCGAGGCCGAGCAGAAGGCTGGAGAGAACCACGAGCACTTCGTGCGCGCCAGCGCCGAGACGGAAAACGTTCGCCGTCGCAGCAAGGAAGAGCTGGACAAGGCGCGCAAGTTCGCCATCGAGGGCTTTGCCGAGTCGCTGCTGCCGGTCTGTGACAGTCTGGAAATGGCGCTCACCGTCGAGTCCCCGTCGGTGGACAGCATCCGCGAGGGCGTCCAGGCCACGCTGCGCCAGCTGCAGCAGGCGCTGGAGCGCAACAAGGTCCAGGTCATCGACCCGCTGGGCCAGCGCTTCGACCCCAACACCCAGCAGGCCATCTCCATGCAGCCCAACCCGGAGGTGGCGGCCAACCACGTGGCGGCCGTGCTGCAGAAAGGCTATCTGATCAATGATCGGGTCCTGCGCCCGGCCATGGTGGTGGTCAGCCAGGGCTGAGCCCGCTGACGGGGCGCAAGGGGCAGGGTGGGGCGCTGTCCGCCCAGCCGTCTTCTGCCGGGAAAGGTCAGTTCATGAAATTTTTCACTTGACCCCTTGAAAGCCTCCGTACCACCCCCAATTGCGGATCATCGCTGAAACAATCCACTGCGGGAGCCAGTCTGCAGACGCCGTGCGGCCCGGCCGCACACCTGCCACCGGCTCTCCTGAATACCTGAGGAAGAACAAACATGGGAAAAATCATCGGTATTGACCTGGGCACCACCAACTCGTGCGTCTCGGTCATGGAGGGCAATACCCCCAAGGTCATCGAGAACGCCGAAGGTACCCGCACCACGCCGTCCATCGTCGCCTACATGGATGATGGCGAGATCCTGGTCGGCGCGCCTGCCAAGCGCCAGGCCGTCACCAACCCGGCCAACACGCTGTTCGCCATCAAGCGCCTCATCGGCCGCAAGTTCGCTGAAGAAGCCGTCCAGAAGGACATCGGCCTGATGCCCTACAAGATCGTCAAGGCTGACAACGGCGACGCCTGGGTGGAAGTGCGCGACAAGAAGCTGGCCCCGCCGCAGATCTCGGCCGAAGTGCTGCGCAAGATGAAGAAGACCGCCGAGGACTACCTGGGCGAGGAAGTGACCGAAGCCGTCATCACGGTGCCGGCCTACTTCAACGACAGCCAGCGTCAGGCCACCAAGGACGCCGGCAAGATCGCCGGTCTGGAAGTCAAGCGCATCATCAACGAGCCGACCGCAGCTGCGCTGGCCTTCGGCATGGACAAGGGCGGCAACAAGGACCGCAAGGTCGTCGTCTATGACCTGGGCGGCGGCACGTTCGACGTGTCCATCATCGACCTGGCCGACGTGGACGGCGAGAAGCAGTTCGAGGTGCTCTCCACCAACGGTGACACCTTCCTGGGCGGCGAGGACTTCGACCAGCGCATCATCGACTACATCATCACCGAGTTCAAGAAGGAGCGCGGCGTTGACCTGTCCAAGGACGTGCTGGCCCTGCAGCGCCTGAAGGAAGCCGCCGAGAAGGCCAAGATCGAGCTGTCGTCCAGCAATCAGACCGAAGTCAACCTGCCCTACATCACCATGGGCGCGGCCGGTCCCGAGCACCTGAACATGAAGATCACCCGCGCCAAGCTGGAAGCGCTGGTGGAAGACCTGATCGAGCGCACCATTGCGCCGTGCCGCACCGCCATCAAGGATGCCGGCATCAAGGTCTCGGACATCGACGACGTGATCCTGGTCGGCGGCATGACCCGCATGCCCAAGGTGCAGGAGAAGGTCAAGGAGTTCTTCGGCAAGGAACCGCGCCGTGACGTGAACCCGGACGAGGCCGTGGCCGTGGGTGCTGCCGTGCAGGGCTCCGTGCTGTCGGGCGACCGCAAGGACGTGCTGCTGCTGGACGTGACGCCGCTGTCGCTGGGTATCGAGACCTTGGGCGGCGTGATGACCAAGATGATCAAGAAGAACACCACGATCCCGACCAAGTTCAGTCAGGTGTTCTCCACCGCCGACGACAACCAGCCGGCTGTGACCATCAAGGTGTTCCAGGGTGAGCGCGAGATCGCCTCGGCCAACAAGGCGCTGGGCGAGTTCAACCTGGAAGGCATCCCGCCGGCACCGCGCGGCCTGCCCCAGATCGAGGTCACCTTCGACATCGACGCCAACGGCATCCTGCACGTCTCGGCCAAGGACAAGGCCACCGGCAAGGAGAACAAGATCACCATCAAGGCGAACTCGGGCCTGTCCGACGCCGAGATCGACAAGATGGTGCGCGACGCCGAGGAGCACGCCGACGAGGACAAGCAGCGCGTCGAGCTGACCCAGGCCCGCAACAACGCCGATGCGCTGGTGCACTCGGTCGAGAAATCGCTGAAGGAACACGGCGACAAGATCGACGCCGACGAGAAGTCGAAGATCGAGTCCGCCCTGGAAGCGGCCCGTGAAGCGGTGAAGGGCGACGACAAGGCCCGCATCGAGGAAACCAGCAACGCGCTGACCGAAGCCGCCCAGAAACTGGGCGAGAAGGTCTACGCCGAAGCTCAGGCTGCTGCCGCAGGCGCAGCCGGTGCAGCGGGTGCGGCAGCGGGTGCCTCGTCGGCTGAAAGCGCCCACTCGACGGAAACCGCCGGCGACGATGTGGTCGACGCCGACTTCAAGGAAGTCAAGCGCGACTGATCGCGGTACAGTCCGGTGGCCTGCCGCCGGACGAACCGGCAGTTTCGGCTGGCCATGACGGGCTGGGTGGCTTCACGAAGCGCCCGCCCGCATGGCCCTCCATTCCGATACCCGGTCCGCCGGGTATCTTGCTTTGAATCCCGACATTTCCGAAAGGTGCCTCAGGGGCCTTTCGCCAACGTCTGTCAGTCATGGCCAAACGCGACTATTACTCTGTGCTGGGGGTGGGCAAGAACGCCACCGACGAAGAAATCAAGAAGGCCTATCGCAAGATGGCCATGAAATATCATCCGGACCGCAACCCGGGTGACAAGCAGGCCGAAGAGAAGTTCAAGGAAGTGGGCGAGGCCTACGACGTGCTGGGCGACCGCAGCAAGCGCGACGCCTACGACCGCTACGGCCATGCCGGCGTTGACGGCATGGGCGGCATGGGTGGTGGCCCCGGTGCCGGCGCGGGGGGCTTCGGCGGCTTTGCCGAGGCCTTTGGCGACATCTTCGGCGACATCTTCGGTGGCGGCGGCAGTCGCGGCGGGGCCAACCAGGTCTTCCGTGGCGCCGACCTGCGCTACGCCATGGAGATCACGCTGGAGCAGGCCGCCAACGGCTACGAGACCGAGATCCGCATTCCCTCCTGGGAAAACTGCACCACCTGCAAGGGCACCGGCGCCAAGGCCGGCACCAAGCCCCAGACCTGTGGCACCTGTCACGGCCAGGGCCAGGTGCGCATGCAGCAGGGCTTTTTCTCGGTGCAGCAGACCTGTCCCACCTGCCACGGCAGTGGCAAGGTGGTGAAGGATCCGTGCGAGGCCTGTGACGGCGCGGGCCGCATCAAGAAGACCAAGACGCTGCAGGTCAAGGTGCCTGCCGGCATCGATGACGGCATGCGCATCCGCTCGGCCGGCAACGGCGAGCCGGGCACCAACGGCGGCCCGGCCGGCGACCTGTACGTCGAGATCCGCATCAAGGAGCACTCGGTCTTCAAGCGTGACGGTGACGACCTGCACTGTGAAGTGCCCATCAGCATGGTCACCGCCGCACTGGGCGGCACCATCCAGGTACCCACCCTGGGCGGCAGCGCCGAGATCGAACTGCCGGAAGGCGTGCAGCCCGGCAAGGTCTTCCGCCTGCGGGGCAAGGGCATCAAGGGCATCCGTGCCCAGATGCCGGGCGACCTCTACGCCCACATCACCGTGGAAGTGCCCGTGCGCCTGACCGACAAGCAGAAGCAGATGCTGCGCGAGCTGGACCAGAGCCTGTCGGACGCCAAGCACAGCCCGCAGACCCGCAGCTGGAAGGATCGGTTGAAGGAGTTCTTCCAGTAACGCAGGTCATGGGAAGTTTCTGAAGGACATCGAGTTGACCTCAATCGGACCTGGCGTCTGATTGAGGTCAATTCGTTTCATGAGCCCGCTGTTCGGACAGGTATCGCTCGGCTGCCTTGGCCAGCAGGCCGGAGCGGGTCTCGTGGTGAGCCTCTGCATAGGCATCAATGCGGGCCAGCAGGTACTCGGGCCAGCTCACATTGAACCGCGTCTGCTTCAGCGACAGCCGTTGCAGATCGACATCGATCAGCGCCCAGGTGGCACCGGCATAGTCCGCTTCCTGCGCCAGTTCCTCGATCTGGCGCGTGGAAACCGTGACGGCCTCGCCGTCTTCCAGCATCCCTTCCAGATGGAAGACGATGGCTTCTCGCGTGTTGGACAGCGCTTCCTCGATGGTCTCGCCGGCCGAGAAGCAGCCCGGAATGTCCGGTACGGTCACGCCGTAGAGTGAGTCCGTGTCCTTGTGAATGGCTACAGGAATGAGCATGGTGTCCGGTTCCGTGATGGTTACTTGAGACCTGCCTGCTTGAGAATGCTCTGAACCGTTCCGCGTGGAAGATCCTTGTTGGGATGAGGAATGGTGACGCGCCCGGGAAGGGTGGGGTGCTTGTACTGTCGATGGTTGCCACGGGTGGCAACCAGGTGCCAGCCGTGGGCTTCGATCAGTTTGATGAGTTCCTTGCTGCCCATGGCGGTGGCGTTGTTGGTGTGTGTAATGATACACACACGGTCATGTAGCGGGCAACCGGATGCCGGATAGGCGGGGGTTTCGTGATGGCGCCTCCGACCGGAGGTGTCCGGACTTTCGGGTGGATCATGGGGCTGGCCTTCCTGCCCGCAGGCAGTGTGGCTGCTGAATACGGCACGTGTTTTGCGCAGCACGCCCGTTGGTCGCACAATCATGGCATTCCCGACTTCAGGCGGTCATGCCTGGGGCCATCGCTGAAATTGCCATCGCCGGACGTGGGCCGGCTGTCAGGAATTGCCATGAGCCAAGCAACCAACCAACAGGAATTCGACCGTGCCAGCCAGGTGCTGGTGGGGGGCGTCAACTCGGCCGTGCGGGCCTTCCGGGCCGTGGGCGGCACGCCGCGCTTCATCCAGCGGGCCGAGGGCGCCCGCATGTGGGACGTGGAGGGCAAGGCCTACATCGATTACGTGGGCTCGTGGGGGCCGGCCATTGTGGGCCACTCGCACCCCGAGGTGCTGAAGGCCGTGCAGGCGGCCGTGGCCGATGGCCTGTCGTTCGGCGCGCCCAATGTGCGCGAGACCGAGCTGGCGAAGAAGATCTGTGACATGTTCCCGCACGTCGAGCGGGTGCGCTTCACCAGTTCCGGCACGGAATCCACCATGTCGGCCCTGCGGCTGGCACGGGGCTACACGGGCCGCAACCGCATCATCAAGTTCGAGGGCTGCTACCACGGCACGGCCGACAGCCTGCTGGTGAAGGCGGGCAGCGGGGCGCTGGCCTTCGGCAACCCCAGCTCGGCCGGCGTGCCCGAGGACGTGGTCAAGCACACGCTCATCGCCCGCTACAACGATCTGGACAGCGTTCGCCGCCTGTTCGAGCAGTACCCCGATGACGTGGCCTGCCTGATCGTGGAGCCCATCCCCGGCAACATGAACATGATGGTGCCGCAACCCGGCTTCCTGGAAGGGCTGCGCGAGCTGTGCACCCAGTACGGCGCCGTGCTGATCTTCGATGAGGTGATGTCGGGCTTTCGGGTGACACTGACCGGTGCGCAGGGCTGGTGCGGCATCACACCCGACCTGTCCACCTTCGGCAAGGTCATCGGCGGCGGCATGCCCGTGGGCGCCGTGGCCGGCCCGGCCCGCATCATGGAGCGCTTCGCACCGCTGGGCAACGTCTACCAGGCGGGCACGCTGTCAGGCAACCCGATCGCCATGGCGGCCGGCATTGCCACCATCGACCTCATTTCCCGCCCCGGCTTCCACGATGAACTGAGCCGCCGGATGACGCGCCTGGTGGATGGGCTGAATGCGGCAGCGAAGAAGACCGGCGTGGCGTTCTGTGCCCGGGCTCTGGGCGGTCTGGGCGGCATGTACTTCCGTGCCACGCCGCCCGTGTACTTCGAGGAGGCCACCGACCAGAACCTGGAGCAGTACAAGCGCTTCTATCACCTGATGCTGGAAGGCGGCGTCTACCTGCCGCCTTCGCCGGTGGAAGCCTTCTTCCTGTCGTCGGCCCATACCGACGAGGACATCGATCAGACCGTGGCGTTGGCCGAGAAGAGTCTGGCTGCGGTGGCGTGATTGCCCGGGGCGGTGATGGGGAGACTCCCGGCCGGCGTACCGGCTGGGACCCATCAGTGCTTGGTCATGTAGGTCCGTCAGGACATTCTGTTCAGGTCAGTCCGCCATGAGCCATGTCCTGACGTCGATCGTCATACCCGTATGAAACTGTCGCTGTATTTTGCCACCAGCGCATCATGCGTGAGGAGACGCATGGGTTCAGCCAATGCCTGTGCGATCAGAATGCGATCGAACGGATCCTTGTGGTGATGGGGCAGCGTCTCCACCATCAGGGTATGCTCCGCCTGGATGGGAAGAATCCTGTAGCCCGATAGCTGGAAATACTTCAGCGCGTCGGCTGAACCGATGGGCATGTCGTCACGGTTTCTACTGTGCTTGATGGCGATTTCCCACAGGCTGGCGACGCTTGTCCATATCGCATGCCTTGGGTTCGAGATCAGCTCCCGGGCCTGTGCAGGGAGCCTCGGGCTGTCGTCAATGGCCCAAAGCGCGATGTGAGTGTCCAGCAGAATATTCAAGATTCCCTGTCCCCCTGGAAGAGGGCTTCGATCTCGGCGTTCTGGGCATCGATGTTGTCAGGGATCCTGAAGAGCCCTTTGGCAACGCCAATGCGCTTCTCGCTGCTGTCATGGGTGATGGGAACAAGCTTGGCTGCAGGGCGGCCGTTGCGGGATATGACGATTTCGGGCTCGTGTCCGCTCTCGACGGCCTGTACCAGGCGAGACAGAGAGGACTTGGCTTCCAGCATGTTGACCATGGTCATGGGAGGGGGTCCAGGTATCATGATGGCCTTAGTCTAGTCTGGCTAAGCGTGCCGATCAACCATGGCATCCACCCACCCAGGGGGCCGGGATTTTGCCCTCTTCGCTCCCCATTGGCGCGAAAATGCAGGAAAAGTCAGCTCCGGCTGGCATGACGTCATCACTTCTTTCCTTTCCTGCATCCATGAAGCAAGCATTTCTTCCCGCCATTCTCTGCGCCGCCGTGCTGGCCATGGCCGGCTGTGCCACCGAAAGTTCCCACGTGGTGGAAAGCCCGAAGGTGACCAGCCACGGTACGGCGTACCAGGGTCAGAAGGCTCCCATCTCGGTCGGCAAGTTCGACAACAAGTCCAGCTTCCAGAACGGGGTCTTCCAGGACGGCGAGGATCGGCTGGGAAATCAGTCGCGCACCATCCTGGTGGCGCACTTGCAGCAGACGGGGCGGTTCAATGTGCTGGATCGCACCAACATGAGTGAGGCGGCGCAGGAGGCCAAGATCTCTGGCCGGGCGCAGGCCCTGAAGGGCGCCACGTATCTGATTTCGGGTGATGTGACCGAGTTCGGCCGCAAGGATGTGGGTGATCATCAGCTCTTCGGCATTCTGGGTCGTGGCAAGAAGCAGGTGGCTTATGCCAAGGTGACGCTGAATGTGGTGGATGTGAATTCGTCCGAGGTGGTGTATTCCACGCAGGGGGCGGGTGAATACGAGCTGTCCAACCGCGAGGTGCTGGGCTTTGGCGGTACGGCAGGCTATGACGCCACGCTCAACGGCAAGGTGCTGGATCTGGCCATTCGTGAGGCCGTGAATAACCTGGTGTCGGCCATCGAGTCCGGGCGCTGGACGCCGGCCAACTGAGGGGCAGGGCATGCATCAGGGCCTTGGCCGGCTGACGCTGGTGGCGCTGCCGTTGTGGCTGGCAGCGTGTGCCAGCGGGCCGCAGACGCTGTATCACTGGGGCAATTATCCGGACACGATTCACGCCTGGTATGACGGCACCGATGACTGGGCCGGACAGGAGCAGGCACTGCGCAAGATCATCAGCGAGGCGGCGACCCGACGGCAGAAGGTGGGGCCGGGGGTGCATGGTCAGCTGGGTCTGGTGCTGTCCCGCCAGGGGCGGGATGGTGAGGCGCAGGCCGAGTTCGCCGAGGAGCAGGCGCTGTATCCGGAATCCGCCACGTTCATGACGCGGTTGCAGGGTCGGCGGATGGCAGCCGGCAAGCAGCAGGATGGTCGTGACGTGACATCCGGGAAGGACAACGCTGCAGGAGGCCACGCAAGATGATGAAGTCATCCGCTCTGGCCGTGGCGTTGTCGGCATTGGTGCTGGCGGGCTGTGCGCACCATCGCCCGGAGAGCTACGACTATTCGGCACTGAAGCAGAGTGATCCGCGTTCCATTCTGGTAGTGATGCCCACCAGTGATTCAACGGACATTCGCGCCGAGAGCAGCGTGCTGGCGCAGGCCACGGTGCCACTGGCCGAGCGGGGCTATTATGTCTTTCCGGTGGCACTGGTGGACGAGATGTTCCGCCAGAACGGGCTCACCAACGGGCACGATATCCAGCAGGCCCCCATCCGCAAGCTGCGCGAGATCTTCGGGGCCGATGCAGTGATGTATCTGCACGTCGAGGAATACGGCGCCCGCTACCAGGTGGTCAGCAGCGTGACCACGGTGACGGTGAAAGGAAGGCTGGTGGACCTGAGGAATGGCAAAACGCTCTGGGAAGGGCGTGCCAGCAGCCGTTCGGGTTCCGACAGCACCGACCGTGGTGGTCTCGCGGCGCTGATTGCAGCGGCGACCAGCCAGATTCTCGACACCATCAACGACAGTGGTTACGAGATGGCCGGCGCCGCCGATGCACTGCTGTTCAGCCATGGCGATCGGGGAGGGCTGCTGTACGGGCCCTACCATCCGGAGCATGCGGCGCCATGAGCATCATTTCGTTCGCCACCTCATGGCCCGGCCTTCGGCACCATAGCCGCTAACGCGACCGGATCCGAACTTGTTCGGGTCCCAATCATTTTTTGCAAGCCAGGTGGTGCAGTACTTGTGGTCTGCCACGGTGTTGTCTTTCTCGTCCGTCGCGTTGACGTGCCAGCACAGGTCCACATCGTTGGCATGCCATTGGGACTGCTCCAGCGTCAGCCAGACCGAGGCTTTCCTCTTGCTGGCCTCATCGTTCGGGGTTGCCCAGGACTGCAGGGTGCTGCCAAACGGGATCAACTGATTGTCGGTGAAGGTTCGTGCGCTGGTGCCCTGCAGCGGTGTTTCCTTGTACAGCTCGTAGGCCTGCTTGCTGTTCCGGTCAATGCCATGGAAGTCCAGACTCAGCTGGTTGGGCAGCGTGAAGCCTTTGCTCAGGTCATGGTTCACCTGCATGGCCAGCCCCACCTGCGGATAGTCCTCGTGAGGGACGCGGGGGTTCTGCGGGTCCTGATAGCTGCCGGTGGCAAAGGTGTACTGGTAGTTGCCGATGGCAGGCGAATAGCCATCGACGAACGGGGTATAGTTGTCCTTTCCGCCATCGGCATAGGCTGCGCCCGTGCTCTGGTGCGTGAGGGAAATGCGCTGCGGAGCATCACTTCTGCTGATTGCATCGGCGTAGTCGGCCAGCCTGCGCTTCATCATGTCGCGGTTCCGATCGTTGGTGGAATCGAACATGGCGGCCAGCTGGGCACCGCTGATGCCGTACTGATTCACGGCCTGGGTGGCGGTCTTCAGGCTTTCGGTGGGAACGTACCGGGGCTCATTGAGGTTGTTCCAGTTCCATGTGGTGGCGGTGTCCCAGTCGTAATTGGTGTAGCGGTTCTCGTAGGTCAGCGCCTTGTATACCAAGGGCTGGCCAGGTTTCCATCCTTCCGGAACCTCCCATTCGTTGCATCGGGTATGAAGAATGCCGTTGTTCCTTCCCTCATTATTCAGATCAAGGCAGATGCGGAATCCCTTCTCGCTCGCGCGATCATAGTAGAGTCTGGCCGAGGGATGCGAGTTGCCATTTCTCCACTCATGTTCGGACGTCGTTCCCGTCTCGTAGGTCTGATCGGACCGGATGGTCTGGCCATTGGCGCTCTGCAATGTGTACTCTTTCCCCGCCAGGGTCACGATCACCCGTGCCGCGATGTCGAGCTGGAGGGGGATGGCCTGGTTGGCAGATGCCCCACGATTGGGCAGCCCCGGGGCAGATAGCCCCAGCCGGATGGTGTGGGCATCCACGGAGGTTGTTCTCGCGCCTGCCGGGTTGCGCGTGGGGCCCACGGAATCATCGATCCGGTAAGTGTAGGGAGAGCCAAGGCCTGCTTCGGTGCCATCGGCTGGCACGATGTCTTCTCGGCTCAGCATGACAGGGCCCGAAAATCTCTCGTATTTCGGGGGCTCCATGCCGTGGGTCGAGGCGTAGTAGTGATTGGGCGGCAGCCAGGCGGTCAGGTCACGCCCCTGGGCATCCTGATGGCTGGTCTGCGACAGGAATGCCTGAATCAGCACGTCCCCACGGATCTTCCCGTTTGCGATGGGCGGTGTGTCGGGTGTGACGGCTTCCTTGGTGGTGCGCCCGGATGCATTGGCATGGGGCGCCGCCGAGGAATCCTGTGCCGTGACGGTCAGATCGGTGGCGGCCTTGGTCTGCGGGCCGCCAGCATCGGTCTGGGGGGTATCCTGGCCGCCGCCGCAGGCGGCCAGTGCCAGCGTGATGGCCAGGGTCAGAGGATGCAGGGCTATGCGTTTTTCGACGTGCATGGGTCTCTCCGCGTGATGGTCTCCGTGAAGTGTTCTTCTTGTTTTGTGGTCAGTATGGAGAGCGGTCTGCGGGGTGTCGACCGATTTAATACCGCGTGAAAGTTCTTACATTTGCGTCGAATTTATATAGGTTGCGAATCATTGTCCCATTCGGGAATTAAGGATCCTCTGAATAAGTCCCGCGAACCGGCGCGCCACGGAACGGGATGCAGGACAAGGCGACATTTGCTGTCAATAGCGGCGCTATTGACAGCAAATGGCAACGCAGCCATGCGCCCGTTACGGGGATGCGACGGCCGCGTGGACTTGTTCAGAGGATCCTTAACGGGCCAGCAGCATCTGGATGGCTTTCTCGGCACAAAAGCCACAGCCGGGCTTTCGCCCGGCTGTGGCTTCACGTGGGCAGACCCGGTTTCAACGGGGCTGATGAAACGCCATCATGGCTCACTGGCCCTTGGCCTGGGTGCTCCAGGTGGGGACACCATTTTCACTGTGCCTGTCGGTTTCGGCGTGGTAGCCCTGCGGAAGCAGGGGCTGGCCCGGTGTCCAGCCTTCGGGCACCGTCCATGTGGTGCAATACCGGCCGAATTCGCTCAGGAACACGGATACGTACCAGCACATGTCCACGGCGCGCGGGTTGGGCTGGCTTTGCTGGATGATCAGCTGTACCTGGGCATAGGGATTGTTCTTTTCGTCGTACCAGGACTGGACGGGAATGCCGAACATGATCTGCTTGTTGGCCGCGATGGTCAGGGATTCACGGTCGCCGCTGAGCTGTTCACCCTCGTAGACCTGCGTGGCCTTCAGTTCCCAGTTGCGGCCGCGGACGTTCAGGCCGGACCAGCGGGGCAGCGTCAGGCCCTGGGCGTTGGCGTTCACGTGAATGGCCAGCGTGTTCTGCGGGTAGTCCCGGGAGCGAGTGTTGGGTGCCTGTTCGCTCAGCCATGCGCCAGTGCTGAACACGTACAGGTAGCCACCGGTGGCCGGTGAATAGGTGGCCGTGTCGGTACCGCCGTCAGCATAGGTGGTGGCCCGGCTGTCGTGGTGGAACGAGATCCGCTGCGGATCCAGGCTGGAGGCAGGCCGTTTGTAGGGAGCAAGGCTGGCCGTGGCGTAGGCCGGCAGGCGCTGCATGCCCTTGGCACGGGGGGTGAAGGCATCCAGCATGGCGGCCAGCACTGCACCGCTCACGCCCCGGTCATTCACGGCCTCGGTCGTGGTCTTCAGGCTCTCGGTGCTGACGTATTGCGGGGCCTTGCGGTTGCTCCAGCTCCGTTCACCGTAGCTGCCGGCCATCTCGGAGTGCAGTTTCGTGCTGAATGTCTGGGTCACGTGCTTGAGGGGCTGACCAGCCTTCCAGCCAGCCGGCACTTCCCAGACATCACACAGGGTCTCGAATTCGGTGTATTTCGGCTTGAACTGGGCGCAGGTGGAAAACTGGTTGGCGCTGTCGCCGGGTTGCGCGAAGACCGATGCCTGGGAGGAGGCGTCCGGATCGGAGCTTTCCCATTCATGCTTCCATTTGTCCAGGTCGTAGACTTCGTTGGGTTGAATCGTCGTGACCGTCTTGGCGACCAGAGTCTCCCGGGTGGTGGTGGGGGGGGCGTACTGATCCTGATCAGCGCTTGAGGGGGTTCGCTCGGCCTGAGCCTGGGTGCCGATCTCCAGCGCGCCAGCGGCGGCCTGGGCCGCACCGGTGCCGCCATTGGGCAGGCCCGTGGAAGACAGGCCGAAGCGCAGTGTCTGGCTGGCGATGTTCAGCATCAGTGGATCATTGATGAGCCGACGAGGCCCCTGACTGATCTCGAACTGATAGTAGTGACGACCCAGAGCGGCGGTGTTCGCGTCGGTGGGACGGATGTCCTGTCTGGCCAGCACCACGGGGACCACAGACGGTTCGCTGCCTTGTTGACCCGCGCCCAGGGAGCCCCAGGTGTAGGTCTCGGGTGACAGCCAGGCGGTCTGCGGGTTGTTCTGGGCGTCAAGGCGTGCCGTGCGCGACAGCAGCGCCTGGATCAGCACGTCACCTCGCAGCATCTTCCGGTTTTCCGAGAGGGGCGGGGTGTCGGCGGTGGCCACGGCCTTGGTGGCACGACCCGAAGCGGATGTCTGGGCAGCTTCCGGCGTGTCGGCGGTGTCCAGCGTGGTGGCCGGCAGGCCGGTATCGGCCTTGGTCTGCGGACCGGGGGCGGTGGTCTGGGGTGTGTCCTGGTTGCCGCCGCAGGCGGCCAGCGCCAGGGTCACGGCCAGGGCCAGGGCCAGGGGATGCAGGGCGTGTCGTGTGTTGATGCTCATGGGTTCTTCCTCATGAAATGTCTCCGTGGGGATCGTGTTTTGCAGAGCATTATGAATATCGACACAATGAGCGTCGATAAATCTAACATTAGCTAGAAATTCTTACGTTTTAGTCGTAAGTGTTTCTTGATCGCTTTCCGGAGATGCGACGGCCGCCAGGGCCGTTCATAGGATCCCTGGCGGGCCAGGGGTCATGAAGCCCGGTGGGTGGGCCGGATGCCGGCTACACTGTGTCCGGGAGGTTCACGGCAGGCGTGGGCCGGCAGGGGCCGGCACGATCTGCAACCCGAGAGCATGAGCAAGCCAGACTATCCGGTAACGACGGCGGTGCGTTTCCTGCGCGAGCACCATATCGATTTCGAGCCGCACCTGTATCCGTATGTGGAGCATGGCGGCACGGCGCATTCGGCCGAGAGTCTGGGGGTGCCCGAGCATCAGGTCATCAAGACCATCGTGCTGGAGAACGAGCAGAAGAAGGGGCTGATCGTGCTGATGCACGGCGATCGCCAGATTTCCACGCGCAACCTGGCGCGTGAGCTGGGCATGAAGCACATCGAGCCGGCGGACCCGAAGCAGGCCAACAAGTGGACGGGCTATTTGGTGGGAGGCACCAGCCCGTTCGGCACGAAGATGCGGCTGCCGGTGTATGTGGAGCGCACGATCCTGGACCTGCCGGTGATCTACATCAACGGCGGCAAGCGTGGCTTTCTGGTGGCCATTTCGCCGGCCGGGCTGCAGGCGCTGGAGGCCCAGCCGGTGAGCGTGGCGACGGAAGGGTGAGGCAGGCGGCGGGCCGCCGGGCGAAGGGCCCGGCAGTGCCCCGGGGGTGCGCCTTCAGTCTTTTGATTGGGTGTTGATCTCGATGTGGCCGGTGAGCGTCCTGTGCACGGGGCAGCGATCGGCGATTTCCAGCATGCGCTGGCGCTCTGCGTCGGTCAGGTTGCCCGCCAGGGTGATCTCCCGCTCGAGGATGTCGACGACTTCATCGGCGGCTGCGACGGACTGTGCCGGTGCGTCCGATGCCTGCGGGGCTGCGGGCCGGGTGATGCGTCGATGGTGCAGCTCCACCTTCACGTCATCCAGCTTCAGGCCCTTGCGGTTGGCGTACATGCGGATGGTCATGGAGGTGCAGGTGCCCAGGGCCGAGAGCAGAAGCGCATAGGGATCGGGACCCAGGTTGGTGCCGCCCATGGCTTCGGGCTCGTCGGCTACCAGGGTATGGCGACCGGCCTGCAGGCCACGCAGGAACTGGTGATTCAGTTCGGTGACAAGGACATGGCCGGGGGCCAGGTCGGGTTTGACGGGAACGGCCGGGACCTTGGGTTCGGGGCTGCTGGACTGGACGCCAGGGTCCAGGTAGCGCGAAGCCCAGGCGACGATGCAGCTGGCGACGTATTCGGCATCTTCGGCGCGCGAGAGCAGGTGGTCGGCGCCGTCCAGCGAGATGAAGCTTTTGGGGTGGCGGGCGGCTTCGTAGATTTTCTGGGCCTGCTCGATGGCGACTGTGGCGTCTTGCGGCGAGTGAAAGACCAGCAGGGCCTTGCCCAGACGGGCGATGCGGCTGGCCTGGTCCTGGCCGGCCACGTCTTCCAGGAACTGGCGCTTGATGGTGAACTGGCGACCGGCCAGCGAGACCGCAGATTCGCCGTGTGCACGGATGGCATCCAGGTCCTTGCGGAACTGCCGCAGGACGTGGCTGGGCTCGGCCGGTGCGGCAATGGTGGTGACGGCACGGGCTTCGGGAATGCCCTGGGCCGCGGCCAGCACGGCAGCACCGCCCAGGCTGTGGCCGATCAGCAGGGCCGGCGCCTGGTATTCGCGCCGCAGGAAGTCGGCGGCGGCCAGCAGGTCGGTAACGTTGGAGGTGAAGTTGCTGTCGGCGAAGTCGCCCTCACTGGCGCCCAGGCCGGTGAAGTCGAAGCGCAGCACGGCCACGCCGCGTGCCTGCAGGGCGCGGCTGATGCGGGCGGCGGCCTTGACGTCCTTGCCGCAGGTGAAGCAGTGGGCGAAGAGGGCGAAGGCGCAGGGGTTGTCGGGCAGATCCAGGACACCCGCCAGTTCCTGGCCGCTGGCGTTCTGGAAGATGATGTGTTTCTTGGTCATGGTGTGAGGGGCCGGGCTGACAGCCGGCATGATGGGGCGGGTCAAGCCTGCCCGAAGGGCCTTGCTGGGGGGATGAAGGAACTCTGACTTGCAGCGGCATTCTGACGGGCAGGCGCGGCCTGTTCGTGCCCGGGCCGTCGATCGGCGGTTGCCGTGGCGCTCAGCGGGTGATGATGTTGCCGCCAGCGCCCGTGCCGCCGCCGTATCCGCCCGGCCCGGCGGAGTAGTCGGGCGGCATGGGAGGCAGGCCGGCTTTCTGGCGCACGGCATTCACGTAGGCGTTGCCATCCAGCGGGCGGCCGTGCCGCTGCGATTGCCACAGGGCCTCGACCAGGCACTCCTGGACGACGTGGGCAGCGTCGTGGGCACTGCCCAGCTTCGCCTCCAGCACGTCCATGGCCTGGCGGATGCCGCGGGGCTGGTCGATGCCGCGCTGTTCGCTGATGGCCAGGTGCAGCGACAGGTGCAGGAAGGGGTTGCTGCGGCCGGCGTCGGGGCTGTAGTCGGCTTCCAGCGCCCGATCCAGGTCAGCCAGCTCGTCGTGATATTCAGGATGCTGGCCGATCCATTGCAGGGCGACCATCTCCAGGGGCTCCAGCGGGGTGCCCTGCTGGTGTTTCTTCCAGACGTTGCAGAAGTAGCGGCGCACGTCGGCGACAGAGGGATTGAAGAGCATGGGCGTAGGGGAAGGGCCGGTCAGGCGTTGCGTCAGGGAGGTTATGGGGAGATTACGGCAGGCGCAGGGCAGGATGGTGGGACATGGTGTGGGCAGGGGCCAGCGTGGGCAGGACCGACAGGTGCTTCATGCCCTGTGGTCCCGTGCCCTGATGATTCATGCCCTGGTACTTCATGCCCTGGTGCGTGGGGCCCGGTCCAGCGCCGACTTGCGGGGCGGGGGCAGGGTCTTGGGCTGGTAGGGGCAGAGATCCGCGATGGGGCAGCGCCAGCACTCGGGCGTGCGCGCCTTGCAGATGTAGCGGCCGTGCAGGATGAGCCAGTGGTGGGCGTTCTGGCGGTAATCCTTGGGCACGACTTTCAGCAGCTTCTGCTCCACTTCCTCGACATTCTTGCCCGGGGCCAGGCCGGTGCGGTTGGAGACCCGGAAGATGTGGGTGTCCACGGCGATGGTGGGGTGGCCGAACGCAACGTTCAGGACGACGTTGGCGGTCTTGCGGCCGACGCCGGGCAGGGCTTCGAGGGCGGCGCGGTCGTCAGGCACTTCACCGCCATGCTGGTCGATGAGGATCTGGCTCATGGCCAGCAGGTTCTTCGCCTTGTTGCGAAAGAGCCCGATGGTACGGATGGCTTCGGTGATGTTTTCCAGCCCCAGGGCGACCATGGCCTGCGGGGTGGGGGCCAGCGGAAAGAGCCGTCGGGTGACGATGTTGACGCTCTTGTCGGTGGCCTGGGCCGAGAGCAGCACGGCCGCCAGCAGCTGATAGGGGCTGCCGTATTCCAGTTCGGACTGCGGATTGGGGTTGGCGGCGGCCAGACGCCGGAACATCTCCTGGCGGTTTGCGGGGCTCATGCGGTGGGTCGTGGGCGGGGCATCCGGATGCGGGCACGGATGGCGGCCAGGCGGCGAGCCTTCTCGTCGGTGTCAACCAGGGCGACGTTGGGGTCGCGGAGCAGGGGGCCTGTGGTGCCTGGTGCTGTCGATCCGGTCGTGGGGGATTCTGCCCGAGGGGCGGCATGGCCGGTGGTGATGTCGGAAGCGCCGTTCCCGGAGGGGGCATTTTCTGCGGCGTGCGGGCTGGCGGCGTGTGAAGCCTTCAGCCGCTGGTCACGGCGCTGGTGGTGCTGGTGGTGCTGGCGGCCGTGCTGGGCGTCGGATGCCTGCCAGGGGCCGGCCAGCGGCACCAGGGAAATGCAGTCGGTGGGGCAGGGCGGCAGGCACAGTTCGCAGCCGGTACAGCGGTCGGTCAGCACCTGGTGCTGAAAGCGCGGAGCGCCCACGATGGCGTCGACCGGACAGGCCAGGATGCACTTGGTGCAGCCGATGCAGTGCAGGGGGTCGATGCGGACCACATGCCGCACGGGCATGGGCTCCAGGTCTGCGGCCAGCGGCACGACCGGCTGGTCGAGCAGTCTGGCCAGGGCCTGGATGGTGGCGTCGGCACCTGGCGGGCAGCGGTTGATGGCGGCCTCGCCCCGGGCGATGGCGCCGGCATAGGCGTGGCAGTCGTCGTAGCCGCAGCGCCGGCACTGGGTCTGGGGCAGCAGCCGGTCGATGGCGTCGACCAGGGCCACGGCGGTCATCGGTTGAAGGGATGGGGCCATGGTCCGATTGTAGTGGTCTTGGGGGGACAATCCTTGACAGACCGTGTGTTGCGAAAAACACGATTTTCCCTTGCCTGGGTGCCAGCAATATCCCTAGGGGTCATTCTGAATGAGAGTCCTACCCAATCTCAGATATATTGATAGGACGGGAGGAGGCGAAAGAGCGTCGGCCGGATGGCCATTCGGAACAGCGAAGCAGGGCGGGCGGAGGGCCCGCCGGCAGGGTCAGCCTTCCAGGTACTGCAGCTTGTTGGGCGTGCCGTTCCACTCGTCGGCGTCTTCGAGCGGCGACTTGCTGCGGGTGATGGCCGGCCAGTTGGGCGCCTTCTCGGCGTTGATGGCGATGAAGTTTTCCTGATCGCCAGGCACGTCTTCTTCGGCGACAATGGCTTCTGCAGGGCATTCCGGCACGCAGACGGCACAGTCGATACACTCGTCGGGATCGATGACGAGCATGTTGGGACCTTCCCGGAAGCAGTCCACCGGGCATACATCGACGCAGTCGGTGTATTTGCAGCGGATGCAATTATCGAGCACGATGTGGGCCATTGCAGCGTGACAGGTATGAGATGATAGAAGAGGGCAGTATTTTATCCTCTTGCATGCCGGTCTGGCGATCCTGAATTCATGGAAAAGTCGATGATCATTGCCTCTTTACTTGATACCGACCTGTACAAGTTCACGATGATGCAGGTGGTGCTGCATCACTTCCCCGGGGCACAGGTGGAGTACCGCTTCAAGTGCCGCAACGAGGGCGTGGACCTGGTGCCGCTCATCGACGACATCCAGCGAGAGATCGAGGCGCTATGCTCGTTGCGCTTCTCCGACGAGGAGCTGGACTATCTGCGGCAGTTCCGCTTCCTGAAGAGCGATTTCATCGACTTTCTCGGTCTTTTCCAGATGAATCGCAAGTACATCTCGGTTGCGCCGGCGCCGCAGGGCAACGGCGAGATCGATATCGTCATCAAGGGGCCGTGGCTGCACACCATCCTCTTCGAGATCCCGGTGCTGGCCATCGTCAACGAGCTGTACTTCCGGCGGCTGGCGCCCAACCCGGACTATGACGAGGGTCGCCGGCGGCTGGACGAGAAGATCGCCACCATCGTGGACGATCCGGAGATGGAAGGCATCCGCATTGCCGACTACGGCACGCGCCGGCGCTTCTCGGCGCGCTGGCAGGAGGAGGTGCTGCAGGTCTGCAAGGAGCGGCTGGGCGATGTGCTGACCGGCACGTCGAACGTGATGCTGGCGATGCGCTACGGGCTGCGGCCGCTGGGAACGATGGCGCATGAGTACCTGCAGGCCTGCCAGGCGCTGGGGCCGCGGCTGCGTGATTCGCAGATCTTCGCCTTCGAGACTTGGGCGCGCGAGTACCGCGGCGACCTGGGCATCGCGCTGTCGGACGTGTACGGGCTGGATGCGTTCCTGCGCGACTTCGACATGTACTTCTGCAAGCTCTTCGACGGCGCACGGCACGATTCGGGCGATCCGTTCGAGTGGGGCGAGCGCCTGATCCGGCACTACGCGGCCAACCGGGTCGATCCGGCCTCCAAGACGCTGGTGTTCTCCGATTCGCTCACCTTCGACCTGATGAAGGCGCTGTACCGGCGCTTCCACGAGCGGGTGGTGGTGCGCTTCGGCATCGGCACCAACCTCACCAACGACCTCGGCCACACGCCGCTGAACAT
>ERZ773049.62-NODE-62-length-60172-cov-14.818055_pt1 | contig 60172 bp, 56 predicted proteins | sample MGYA00580633_ERZ773049 | MGnify/ENA primary metagenome ERZ773049 (study PRJEB29015, sample SAMEA2737991) | human oral metagenome | biome: human oral; feature: human-associated habitat; material: dental | place: China | collected 2066 ...
TCGCGTTTATTGCGTATTGCGGTAAAGATATAAGTAATAACGGCGATCAGTAATAGCGCCATACAGGACAGCAAATATTCGTATGTATCTATATATCCGAAGTCTATAATATCTCGAATAAGAAGTAGCGGCAGACCTGATGTCGGAAGAATTATAAAAAGCCGCGCATAAACAAAAAACTTTTCATAATTTTTGATGATTATCGGATCTTTGTCGTAGTTCCTAGCGTTAGAATTTTTAAATAAAGTAGCGCCAAGGGAATCTAAATTTTGAAATTTTCTATCGCGCTCTGCGTTTAAATTTAGATCGTCTGAATTTTTGTCGTTAGAATTTAAAGTTTTAGAATCTGTATTGTTTAAATCTGAGGTATCGAAATTTGAAGCATTTAAATTTGAGGTATCAGATTTTGAAGTATCAAAATTTAAGACATCAAAATTTTGAGCGTCAGAATTTTCTTGCGATCCTTGCTCTAAATTTTGACGTCGTTCGTTTAGAATTTTCTTTAGCTCTTCGAGCTTTGCTTCGTTCATCCTTATCCCTCGCCTGCGATCTTAAGCGATCATATTTTACTTCTTTATACCTTGGGATAGTATTAAATTTAAGGCTACTTTGCTTGCCAGACTCAAGCATTTTTGAAATTTATTTGTTGAGTAAAATTTAGTGAGATAAAGAGATAAATTTAAGCGGGAAGATCCCGCTTAAATTTTATTTGCCGCAGCCGCATTTGCCCTGAGCGGCAAGCTTACGGCGGACATAGGCGATTTTGCTTTGAAGCGGAAGATGCTTAGGGCAGTGGTCTTCGCAGCCTAGCAGCGTCATACAGCCGAATACTCCGTCATCATCGCCGATGAGCTCGTAAAAATCCGCGTCGCTGCGTTTATCCAACGCATCGATCTGAAAACGTGCCACGCGGTTGATGCCGACGGCGCCGATGTAGTCTTTTCGCATTATTGCTACGCCACATGCAGCTACGCAGATACCGCACTCGATGCAGCGATCCAGCTCGAAAACCTCCTGCGCGACCTCCGGCTCGACCTTCTCCTCAAGCTTTGAGATGTCGGTTTCGTGATCGGTGTGGATCCAACTCTCTACGCGTTTGCTCATCGCGTTCATCCAGTTGCCCGTATCAACGCTGAGGTCTTTTAGCAACTTAAAAAATGGAAGCGGCATAAGCTCGATCACGCCGTCCGGATAATCCTTAGTAAGCGTGCGGCACGCAAGCTGCGGCTTGCCGTTTACGAGCATACCGCAACTACCACAGATACCCGCGCGACAAACGAAGTCGAAGCTTAGCTCGGGATCAAATCTCTCACGAATCACGTTAAGCGCAATAAACAGCGTCATTCCGTCGGTCTCTTCGATCTCGTAAGTAGCGAAGTGCGGCTTTGAAATTTTGCTTAGCGGATTATACTTAAATGCCTTTATTGTTATTTTTCTACTCATATCCTATACCTGCTCTTTCGTTAGGTGCTTTGTATTTTGGCTGCAATTCATAATGCATCAATGCCTCTTGAATTTCATATCTGCCTTTGCCCTCGGCTTGCATTTTCTCGCGAATTTCATCGACCTCTTTTTGGCGCACGGCGCTGTCCGGATGCTCGATGATATTGCCTTTGGCGCCGTATCCGCGGAATGCAGGCGGCATCTCCATCTTCATAATATCAAGCGGCTCGTAGCTTAGAGTAGGCATAGTGTCGCCCTCTTTCCAGTTTGCAAGCGTTCGTTTTAGCCAGTTTAGATCGTCGCGTTTCGGATAGTCCTCGCGGAAGTGTGCGCCGCGGCTTTCGGTGCGATCAAGCGCACCCTTGGCGATACAAAGCGCAAGCTTTAGCATCTTCGGTACGCGGTAAGCCTCCTCGAGCTCTGGGTTTCCGAAAAGCTCTTTATTGCTTACTTTGACGTCCAAAGATTGCTTATAAAGCTCCTCGAGCTCTTTTACGGCTTTGGCTAATCCCTCGCCGGTACGGAAGATCGCGCAGTGCTCCCACATCACATCTTTCATCTTGTTTTTTATCTCGAATACGTTAAATTTACCCTCTTTTTCAAGCAGGCTTTTAATGTAATTTTTCTCTTTATCTACGAATTTTTCGATATCATGTGTATTGATATCGACGTCGTGTCCTTGACAATATTCCGCAAAATACTCGCCCACGATCATTCCTGCGACGACGGTTTCGGCGACGGAATTTCCGCCTAAGCGATTAAAGCCGTGCATATCCCAGCACGCAGCCTCACCAGCGCTGAATAGTCCCGCCAAAGTCGGACTCTCGCCCGTAGCTTTTGTTTTGATGCCGCCCATTGAGTAGTGCTGCATAGGAAGGATCGGAGCCCAGCCCTTGCCGCGCTTCCTGCCCTGCTCGTCGGTTATTACCTCGGTGTCGGCAGGATCGATGCCGTTGAAAATTTCGCAAATTTCTTGCACGTCGCGTAAATTTTTCTCGATATGCTCGCGTCCGAGGATCGAGATATCAAGCCAAACGTGCTCGCCGTAAGGGCTTTTGACGCCCTTGCCTTTTCTTATATGCTCCATTATGCGACGGCTTACGACGTCGCGGCTAGCAAGCTCCTTTTTCTCCGGCTCATAATCCGGCATAAAGCGATAGCCGTCCACATCGCGTAAAATTCCGCCGTCGCCGCGGCAACCCTCAGTAAGTAAAATTCCGCTCGGAACGATAGGGGTCGGGTGAAATTGCACCGCTTCCATATTTCCAAGCTGCGCGACGCCCGTCTCAAGCGCAATAGCTGCGCCGATGCCCTCGCAAACGACGGCGTTTGTGGTGTGTTTATACACTCTACCGTAGCCGCCGGTAGCGATCAACGTACCTTTTGATACGTATGCGCTAATTTCGCCGGTAACCAAATCACGCACGATTGCGCCATAGCAGCGGTTATTTGCGTGAATTAGCGCGATCGCTTCCTTGCGATCGTGGATATCGACGTTATGTTTTAGCGCTTCGTTTGCAACGGCAAAAAGCATCGTATGTCCCGTAGCATCGGCGGTATAGCAGGTTCGCCATTTTTTCGTACCGCCAAAGTCGCGGCTATGGATAAGTCCGTGAACCTCATCTTTTTCGGTGATCGTGGTTTTTTGAGCATTGATAATAGCGCTTCGCTCGCCTCTAGTAATTCTAGTCCAAGGAACGCCCCAGCCCGCAAGCTCGCGGATCGCCTTAGGCGCCGTTTGCGCAAACATCCTAGCGACATCCTGATCGCAGCCCCAGTCGCTTCCTTTTACCGTATCGGCAAAGTGCACGTCCTCGTTATCGCCCTCGCTCATTTTGGAATTTCCCAGAGACGCTTGCATGCCACCTTGAGCTGCCGCAGAGTGCGAGCGCTTAACGGGGATCAGACTCAAAACGATGGTGCTAAGCCCCTTCTCGCCGGTAGCGATCGCAGCTCTTAAGCCCGCCAAACCGCCGCCAATAACTAAAGAATCGCAATATATTACATTCATCCTAAGCTCCCTATTCTAAACTTAACCATTTGAAATCGGCGATTATCGAAAGCAAGAAAAATGCGCCCCAAACGATAAAAACCGCTTTTTTAATAAAGGCTCTTTTCCTTTGAATTTCAGCCTTTGTGCCGTCTATGCTGATCCATTTCATATAAAGTCTATAAATTCCAATACTAGCGTGAGTTACTACGAAAATCAATAAAACAAAATAAAATAGATGAAGCTGTCCGAATCGCGCGATAGCAAGATCTGCAGTAATTTTCGGACCGAATACGATCATTAAAATATGAGCCGCCGCAAAGAAGAATAGGAAAAATCCCGTCCAAAACTGAAACCACCAAAGCGTTGTATCGCAATGCTTCATTCGCATTTTGTGCGCTTTAAACGCCCTATAAGCGGCGTAATTAGCTGGAAATTTTCTCATCGCCAAAAACGCGTGAACTACGAAAATCACAAAAATTACAAAAGCGACGATGTTTGTAACGAAATAAATTCCGCCCGGTTCGGCAAAATGTACGACGCCCTCAAACGCGCCCTTACCGATCAAAATCGTGCCGGTAAATATCATATGACACAGCATAAAACAGGCCAAAATCAGCCCGCTGATGCTTTGCGCCACATCTTGCAAAGCCATAATACGGCTTTTTTTGCCGTCTATGGATCTGCCCGTAAAGCCTTCAATGCGACCTAGCATAGGTTCTCCTTAAAAAAGATGATTATAAATCCCCGCTAAACGAAAATTTACATTTTTGTAAAAAGATTATATTACTTTTTAACTTTAGATTAATTTAATTTCTGCAAATTAGTTTTTTCTTCAAAGACTGCTTTAAGAAAACTGCTATCAAAAACATTACTAAAGATAAAATTTGCCCCATCGATAAATTTAAAAATACAAAGCCAAGCCCATCGTCCGGCTGCCTAAAAAATTCCACGAAAAATCTAAACGCCGTGTATAGCATCGCATACAGACATATCAACTCGCCGTTAAATTTCTTAAATTTACGGTAGAAAAATAAAATCACGAAAATTACCAGCCCTTCCAAAACCGCTTCGTAAAGTTGGCTTGGGTGACGCAACGTGCCGCCCACCAAGATCCCCCACGGCTCGGTTGTTTCGCGCCCGAAAAGCTCCTGATTTAAAAAATTCCCCACGCGCCCGAAAAAATATCCAAGCGGCACGCTAAGTGCCACGAGATCGAGCAGCGCCCACATATCGGTTTTAAATTTTTTGCAAAACCAAACCGTTGCGATCACGAATCCGACGACCGCGCCGTGATAGCTCATACCGCGGATACCCACGAACTCGCCGTTATGAAATGGGTTAAAAATTTGCCACGGATGGCTGAAATACCACGCCGCCTCGCCCGAATAGATCGCGATGTATCCAAGCCGCGCGCCCAAAATGACGCCCACTTCGACCCAGATAAAGTAGCGATCTAGCATCTTATCGCTGAAGTCAAGGCCGTCTTTTCGCACGAAATATTTGGCGATAAATAGCGCCGTAAGCAGCGCCAAAACATACATAATGCCGTACCAGTGCACGTTTATACCAAACGCGCTGAATGCCACGGGGTCAAAGTGGGCGTAAATTTCGTTCCAGTAATTCAAATTTTTCCTTTGTTTTAAATTTTAAAATTTAACGGCACGCATCGGACGCTGCGTGACGCGCGCTCGGTAAAAGACGCAGGGCGCGCAGGTGCAAGTGCATAGACCTTGCTTCTGCGCCAGGTCGCACACGCAAAGCACGAAAGACGCGCTGTGCCGAGCGACGACATCGAACGATATACAGGGCACCTCACGTAAAATTTCAAATGGCGGTGTCTTGTGTGGCATGCAAAGCTACGCACGGATTACCGAAGCACAGCACCGTGACACAGACGCGATGCGCACAGTGTCTCGATACCGACAGCACACGGCAAAGGCTGGATGATGTGCATAACGCGACCAAAGCGCCGAATGCCGCGCAGAATTCAAAACGACGCGCGCGATATGACAAGCCGACGCACAAAACAGCAAGGCAGCCACTTTACATCCGCGCAGATAAAATTCACCTGCCTCGCTTAGCAGCTTGTCGCGCCCGCAGGAGCTTGTACCGACTACAGCGCAAGAAATCCCGAAAGCAAGCTCCAGACTTATCTCTACATAACGCTTTTCTGTGCCGAACGCGCAAAAACACCGAGCGAGCGCTCTAAATTTTAAATTCCAAGTCCTAGCGTCTCTTTAACCACGCGGCAAAAATCCGCCAAAAACCACCCGAGCGCCTTGTAGTAGCTGCTTTTAGCGTTTATCTGCACGTGCGTAGCAAGCGCGGAAAAGCTAGGAATGATAAATTGCGCCAGATATAGCGTCAAAATTTTATGCGATTTCGCGTCCGTGTTTTGCTTAAAGATCATGGCAAGAAGTGCTAGCATATTGGCCGCGTGAGCGCTTTTAAGCTCCGTAAAAGGCTTTTTGAAGCGGCATTTTTCATAAAACATCTCCACTTCGCTTTCGCTTATGAGCTTGAAAAAATCCATCTCAAACGCCCCTTTTAGCGCCTCAAAATCGCGCCCTAGCGCCGCGTAGTCCTCGCTCTGAATCTTTTGCCAAAGTTCATGGCCGTTTTTGTTCTCGATATTTTTATTTACGATGATCCAGTTTTTGCCCAAGCTGCGCAACTTCTGCTCGTCTATCACGCCTTTGAAATTCGTCGCGAAGATTATGCAGATCACCGAGTATAGCTCGCCTAATTTCATCTTTTTCCTTTAAATTTAATCAAATTTCGCTCGCTTTTTTTAGCTTTTCGATGCCGAATTTTTCCCAAATTCTGCTTAAAGATCGATCCAGGCTCTGCTGCTTTTTATCAATCTCGCCAAAGAGCAGCGAGCCGCCCGATCTGCCGCCGAAATTTGAAAGATTTAGCGCTACGTGGATTATCTGCGCGCCTTTTTTCACGTCGCAGAGCTCAAACAGCTCAAGCGCGGTCTCGCTCAGCAAGCTTAGACTAAACGCCCTATCCTGGCTGATCTGATGCGAAAACTCCTCGCGCGATTTGTAGCGGATCTTTAGATCATACGTCGCGGGCTTTAGGCCCCTTGCGAGCACTTCGCCCGCCAAATGTCGCGCCAAAATTAAAATTTTGCGCCGCAGCTCGTCGCGATCGGCGCACGGCGCGAAGCTGCGCCCAAAGCCGATACTCTTGCGCTCGCGCTTTGAGACGACCTCGCCCTCATCCTCGCCGCTAAGGGCTGCAAAAATTTTCCTGCCGTTTGCGCCCATCTTTTCAAAAATTTCTCTGTGCCCTAGCGCGTCGCCGAAGGTTACGATACCGTATTTGCCGAGCGTTTTTTGCGCCGCTTTGCCGATGCCAAAAAATTTCGCTACCGGCACGGCGGATAGCTCGCGCGCGATTTGCGATTTTAAAATTTGCCGCACGCCGAAGGGCTTGGCAAGGCTGGTGGCGAGCTTTGCGATAAGTTTTGCTTCGCTAAGGCCTACGCTGCACGGAAGGCTAAAGCGGCGCATAATCTCGCTTTGCAAAAACACGGCAAAGCTCAGCGCGTCCGCATCGTATGCCGTACCGCGTAAATTTAGAAAAAACTCGTCGATGCTAAATTTTTCGATCTCGGGCGTAAAGTTTAGTAAAAACTCATAAATTTCGCGTGAAGCTTTTCGGTACTCGCCGTGCCGCGCGCGCACCAAAATCAGCTGCGGACAGAGTCCGAGCGCGATTTTAACGGGCTGCGCCGAGTGCACGCCGCAGGCTCTGGCCTCGTAGCTCGCGCTTAAAATCACACTACCAAGCTCGCTCTTTCCGCCGAAAATCTCCTCGTCGCCGCCTCCGACGACCGCGATCTTTTTGCCCGCAAGCGTGGGATCGGCAAGCCTCGCTACAGAGACGAAGAAGCTGTCCAAATCGATGTGAGCTATCAAACTATGTCGATCCCGAAACCGCTAAGCCCCGCATAGTCTTTCGGCTCGCTCTTGCTTAGAATTTTGATTTTTTTCACGCCCAGATGCGCTAAAATTTGCGCTCCGATGCCGAAGCTCTTAAAATCGGCGCGATTTTGCGCGGATTTTAGCATCAAAAGCACGCCGCCCTCTTTGCGCAAAACGTCCAGATCGCGCATGAAATCGTTAAATTTCATATCGCTTAAAAACTCCAGATCGCTTGAAATTTTATGAAATTTCACGTTCGTCTGCGCGCTCTTTTCCAGCTCGCCGAAAATATATGCGCGGTGCTCGTTGCCCTCGTGATCGCTCACGTCGTAAAATTTCGCCGCCTCGCCGCACAGCAGAGCGCTTTTTGGCTCGCTAAATTTAACCAGAGTTTCGTGTTTTAGGCGGTACTGCACGATCTGCGCGACCGAGATCATATTGATGCCGTGCTGCGCGCAGAATTTTTCCAGATCGTCCCTGCGCGCCATATCGCCGTCGTCTTTGACGATCTCGCAGATCACGGCGCTTTGCGAAAGCCCAGCCAAGCGGCACAGATCCGTAGAGCCCTCGGTGTGCCCCGTGCGAGCGAGCACGCCGCCGCTTTTGGCGATGAGCGGGAAGATATGCCCAGGGCGGACGAAATCATCGGCGCGAGCGCCTACGCGCGACATCAGCTCGATCGTCATATTACGCTCATACGCGCTTACGCCCGTCTTGGCGTCCTTTGCGTCGATCGTGACGGTGAAGGCGGTCTCGTGGCTGGAGGTGTTTTTATCGACCATCAAATTTAAATCTAGCTGCTGCGCTATCTGCGGACTAAGCGCTACGCACAGCACCCCGCGAGCGTGCGTGATCGCAAAATTTACCTTCTCCGCACTGCTAAATGTGCTCGCAAACACCAAATCACCCTCGTTCTCGCGATCAACGTCATCGACCATAACGAGCATTTTGCCGTTTTTCAGATCCTCGATCGCTTGCTCTACGCTAACCATTATCTCTCCTTTAAATTTACGATATTATTTTGCCGTTTTTATTCACGATCGTTTCGCGACCGTCTAAATTGATCTTGACGTAGTCGTCGCTCAGAATTTTAATAACTTCTATCTCGTCGTAAAACATCGGCTTTACAATTTCATTATCCTCATTATCGAGCAGCCCCCATTTACCGTCTTTTTTAACTTTAATGTATCCTTCGCAATATTTGATTTCGTCATAATATCCGCACAAAGTATTGTCAAAATCCCAAGCAAGCTCGTATACACAAGACACTACCTCTGTGCCCGTTTTATCGATAAAGCCCCATTTGCCGTCCTTTTCAATCTTTGCTAAGCCTTCGCAAAAACTCCCGGTCCGATCATATATGCAAGGAATAACTTCTTTGCCCGTTTCATCGATATATCCCCAATAACCGTTCTTTTTAACGTCCGCCAAGCCTTCGCGAAAAACGCCAACGTCATCATATATACAAGGAACGATCTCTTTGCCGGTTTTATCGATAAAACCCCAATAGCCGCTTTTTTGAACTTCCGCCAGTCCTTCGTCAAAATTATAAGCATCATCATATATACAAGAAATCACCTCTTTACCCGTTTTATCGATAAAGCCGAATTTATCGTTCTTTCTAACGCATGCTAGGCCTTCGCTAAAATACGAAACGTCATCATAGATACAAGAAGCTATTTCCTTTCCCGTTTTATCGATAAAGCCCCATTTATCATTTTTTTTAACCCAAGCCGATACCATCTCGATCTTCCGAATTTAAATTTTAATCTCCGCGTAAGCCGCTTTTAGCTTCTCAAAAAGCGGGGCGAACGAAACGCCGTTTACGCGGACGTTTGCGATCGTCGTGATGAAATTCGTATCGCGCTGCCACCGTGGCACGAGATGATAGTGCACGTGCTCGGCGATACCAGCACCCGCGTCGGCGCCTAGGTTCATGCCGATATTTACGCCGTTTGCGCCCAGCGTGCGCTTTAATATCCCCACTCCGGCGCGCACGTATCGGCTTATCTCTGCCCACGCATCATCGCTAAGGCACTCGATATTATCGACGTGCTCGTAAGGTATCACCATAAACGCGCCTGGGCTGTAAGGGTAGAGGTTCATCACCCCGAAGCAGTGCTGCGCGCGAAAAAGCACGCCGTTGCGATCATCAAACGCCGCATCCGCCGCTGCGTCGCAGAAGGGACAGCCGCTTCTTTTTTCGGTAAAATACTCGCTTCGCCAAGGGGCGCAAAGATAATCCATCTCTTTTCCTTTCCGAAATTCCAAAATTCTATGGAATTTTAAAATTTGCGTTTCGCAAAATTCTATGAAATTTGGAATTTAAAACTTCTAAATTTCATAAAATTTTAAATTTACGCGTTTTGCGCTTGCTCGCACGATGCGGAGCTATGCACGCGACGGGACGGGACGCGCTTTGCAATCCCAGACTGCGCAAGGCGCCTCCTCTGCGCGATATATGTTTGCGGATCGAAGCCCGCGGCGGGCATTGGTGCGCATTTGGCGGACACTCATCGCGCGGCAAACATAGCGTCTATCCGCTCCGCAGCCGTTCGCACAGCGTGCGATAACAAGCTCGCGATGCCAAGGCGTAGCACGTACGCTTACGCGGCATGCGACGTTAAATCCACCAGTCTTTGCGCGGCGCATTATAACAAAACTTTGACGCACTCACAGGCACGGTACGCGGTGCCAAACCTGCGCCGCAATCACCATCGCAACACGCGGTAAAATTTAACGCGGCGCGGTCGCGGCGCAGCTGTAATACGGCTGCGGCTTAATCGCGTCGTATCGCAGGGTATCGCAGCCTTGCTAAGCCCCTACGCCGTCCGCTTTTACGATAGCTCGCTTTGCGCAGTTATCGTACGCGCAAGCTCCTCTGGACGGCTTGATCGCGAGTTACGATTAAATTTACGGCGCCATATATAATCGCCGAGACCGGGCTTGCGTAAGCGTACGACATACGGGGCATTACAACAGACGCGCAATCCTAAGCAGTCAAATTCCGCAAGCGCAAACCCGCCTGCGCGAAGCTATGCAAAGCGTAAATTTAAACCTCACTCCGTAGCCGCTCGCACGGCGCGCAATAACAAACTCGCGATGCCAACGCGCAGCGTAGATGCTTACGCCGCATGCGATATTAAATTGCGCCACGGCGCTAAATTTAAAGAGCCGTTAAATTTTAAAGTCCGCCGAATTTTAAAATTTACTGCCTTAAAATTTCGCTCCGTTCGCTAAATTTAACCGCTCGCTTCGGGTTTAAGCTTGCGCGATCAAACGAGCCAAATTTAAATTTTACCGCCAGTGCCGAGCTTTATCTCACGCAATGCCGCGCCGACGTCATTTTGGCGCATAAAATGCTCGCCGATCAAAAACGCATCGACGCCCGCCTCGTGCAAGCTTTTAAGCTGCTCGTGCGAGTGCAGACCGCTTTCGGCGACGATGATCTTGCCGTTTGGAATCAGCGGGATCAGCCGCTCGCTCAGGCTCGTATCGACCTCGAAAGTCTCTAAATTTCGATGGTTGATGCCGATAATACCCGCACCTGCGAAGATCGCCTTTTTCAGATCGTCCTTATCGTGGATCTCGCACAGCGCCTCAAGCCCCAGCCTGCGGGCAAACTCGAGCAGCTCTCTTAGCTCCTTGCGCTCAAGCGCTTTGGCGATCAGCAGTATAAAATCCGCGCCGTAAACCAGCGCTTCGAGAACCTGATAACGATCAACGATGAAATCCTTGCGCAAAATGGGCGTGCGAGTGTAGCGGCGGATCTGCGGGATGAACTCCAAATCGCCTCTGAAATAATGCGGCTCGGTAAGCACCGAAAAGGCGCTCGCACCTGCATTTTCGTACTCCACCGCAAGGCCTAGCGACTCAAAATCCTCACGGATGACCCCCTTGCTCGGGCTTGCCTTTTTAATCTCGGCGATGATGCGCAGCGGGTCCTTCTCATCGCTTCTAAGCGCGCTTATGACGCCCCTCGGCTCGTAGGGATTGGCGCTTAGCGAGCGGCCGAGTAGATCCTCGGGTAGCCTTTCTTTACGAAGCGCGAGATCCTCGCGAGTGCGCTTTAAAATTTCATCCAAAATCATCGCTACTGCTTTGGTGTCTGGATTTTAGAGCCGGTGGGCTCTTTCGACGTAGAATTTTGCTCTGGCATAAAATCCTGCCTCGATACGGAATTTTGTCTTGACGAGGCAGAATTCTGCGCGGCGGAATTTATAGGCGTCGCAAAATTTTCAGAAGCCGCGGAATTTGGTGTCTGGTTTTGAATCGCGGAATTTGCAGACCCGGCAGAATTTTGCGAAGCGGAGTCTTTTGGCGTTAAATCACGCGTTGCAGCGGAGCTCGAACGTGCGGAATCTAACACAGAGCTTTCGGGCGCCGTAGATTTTATGGAATTAGGCGAAGGAGTTTTTATTGCCGGGCTTTGCGGCGCCTGATCTTTCGGCACTGAGCCTTTTATCGTAGTGGGATTTTGCGATATGGAATTCTGCGGCGCTACGCCTGTACCTGCGGCGCACGCATCGATCGCCTCCAAATGCTCTTTGCCTTCGGGGGAATTAAAAAATTCTGCGTCTTTGATCTTAGCCATTTCATTTTTAGCCTTGTCGCACTCGCCAAGCTTGTAGTATCCCCAAGCAAGCGAGTCCAGATAATACGGCGAGTCGGGGTCTTTTTGCAGGGCGCGGCGGACGAGCTCGATGCCCTTGCGAACGTCCAAATCGTGATCTATTAAGATGTAGCCGTAGTAGTTTAGATGCACGGGGTCTTTAAGCTGCGGCGCGATATTTTCAAATTTCGCCACTACGCTAGATAGGGTCTTGGCGTCCACGTTTTTGCCCGCACTTTCATATTCGTAGATCGCTTCGATCGCCAAAAAGTCGTAATTTTTGGTTTTCATAAACTCATCGCGCGCCATTTTAATTGCGGTTTTATAGTCTTTCTTATGCGCGTAGGCATCGATTAGAAGCTCGCGCTTGTAGTCGTATTTTTTCAAAAGCTCGATTATTTTATCAAAGTCGTTTGAGTAGTAATAAATCGCTATCATATCGTCCAAGAATTTATTATCCCCTTTGGCTTCATACAGCGCTTCATCGATCTTAGCGACATCCAAATAGCGTTTATTCGCGCGATACACATCAGCTAGCAGCTCGCACGCCATACCCTGGGCGCAGCCGTAGATGCGCCTATGCGTCTCGATGATGCGGATCGCTCCGTCCGAATCATCGAGTTTATTTAGCAGCACGTCGCATAATCTGATGAGATTTTCGTCAGTTTTGTCTAGCTCATAGGCTTTTTCAAAGTAGGTTTTGGCTAAAGTAAAATTCTCCATCGCATAATATGTCGCCGCTAAGATCGCGTAACTACGCGAAACTGGATCTACGGTGACTAGCTTAAGAGCAGCAGTATTGGCATTTAGATTATCTTTAATGCCTAAGTAGTAGCCGATTTTTACTCGCAGATACTCAGAGTCTGAGCTTAGGCTCTTTTCGCCGAGCTTTAAATAGCGCGCCGTATTTTTACGATCTTTGATCGCAAAAGCAGTCTTTAGCGCCTCTAACAGATAAACGGACGAGCCCGTTTTATTGTATGCCTTTTCATATAAAAACATCGATGCAACGGGATCTTTATGCAGTAGCTCCAAAGCTGTAAGCAAATCGAAATTTAACTCGGCGTCCTCTTGCGCTCGCATCGCGTGATTTAGCTTTTCTTTGGTTATACTTTTAGCGCTTACACCGCGATTTATCAAGCTCTTTTTAATTGCATCTTTTGCACTGTTTTTTGTGCCAATGCTGGAATTCCGATCAGACGCCTTTTTATCCGTAACGGACTGCTTCGCTGCTGCAGCATTCGTCCCACTTTCCGCACTTAGATACTGCGGCGCTAAAATCATCGCCGCGATTAAAATTCCGCTTAAAACCTTACCCCGATACATTCTTCCTCCAATTCTTTAGTATGCGTTTTAAAATATTCCCAAAACGGAAAGCTGCGGCACTGCTTCGGACGCAGCTCGTAAATCCCGCAGTTGCGTTGCGATTCGTCAAAAAATACGCACGCCAGACCATCTTCAAAGGGCTTTTCTTTTACACTAAATTTAGCGCCTATCTTGTCCAAATACGTCCTTTTAAGCTCCGCGGGCGAAATTTCAAATTTTACCGCAAGTGCCGCGATCTCACTCTCATCTATCCAGATGTAGCCGCTCTCTCCCGTGCAGCACTTGCCGCCGCAGCGTTCGCACGCGCTTGCATCGAAGCTAAAGCCAAACTCACTCATAATCCACGCTCGTTAAATCCGCGCTTTTGTAGATCGCGTGGGCTTGTGCGGTGCGCTTTCCGTGCGCGCTAGCATAGATCGGAAGGACGATCTCACAGGGCGAGCGCGAGTTCTTACGAGCCTGCAAAAGCGCGAGTTTAGCGGGCTTTGAAATGTCAGGATAGACAAAACCAAGCCTCGTCAAATTTAGCCTAAACTCGCCCAAAAGCTCGCAAATTTTAGCTAGCTTGCCCGCCTCGTAGCAAAAAATAAGCGTACCGCCAGGCTTAAGATGAGCATTCGCAGATCGCACAAAATCCCGTAGGCTAAGGCTTACTGCGCTCTTACTAAGCGCCATGTGAGGCTCTTTGCTAAGCGAAATGCGCTCGCGATAAAATGGCGGATTTGAAACGATAAAGTCAAAACGCTTCTCGCTTTTAAACTCCGCGAAGTCCGCGTGCAAAATCTCGGCAGGCAGATCGTTTTGCAAAGAATTTAGCCTTAAGATTTCTAAATTTCGCTCTTGAATTTCTAGCAAGCTTAGATTGATGCTCTCAAAATCGCGTTTTAGCAAAAGCCCTAAAATTCCACATCCTGCGCCCACATCCAGCACGTCGCCGTATATCGCTCGCGGATTTAGAGCGCTTTTTAAACTACGCTCATCGCAAACTGCAAAGCCGCCGTCACGCAAGCACTCCGCAGTAAAATCCGCGCGCACCTTGGCGTCTTCAAATTTGCTCGCGAAATCTTTATCGTGCGTCTTTTGAGATTCTAAAGACTGCGCGATTTGCTCGTCACAAAATTTAAAATTTTCACCGCTTGCGATATCAGGCTTTAAAGCATGCCAGGCTTCGTCGTTTTGAAAATCGGAATTTTTACAGCGCTCGCTTTGAAATTTCTCCTGAAATTCCGCTTGAAATTTCATTTTAAATTCCGCCTTAAGTTCAGCGCAGCCCTTACTTCCAAAATCGCGATCATTCCCTACGCTATGGTTAGCGACATACGACTCTTCTTTGCTAAAAGCGCAATCCTCGGCGCAAAATTCCGCTTCGCCGCCTGCGAAATCCGAAGCGCAAAACTGCGCATTAAAGCCTCCATCTGTCGCGTCTTTAAATTCCGCGCCACAGCCCAGCGCCCAAGAGCCATTTTGCGATGCTGCGTCAGCTTTACGCACGCCTGAGCTTCTTATAAAATTCCACAAAAAAATCGTATCGCTAGTGTAGCGATAACCCTTTTTTGGCTGATAAAGCCTCATCTGCGGATATTTTTGATGATGGTATGAGCGTGATTTATCGCCACTACGATCGATCCGCCGCTTCTGCTGATGAGATCTCCGCCGACGTAAAGCCCACTAGTGGCGGTTTGAAGATTTTCATCCACGATCGGCACGCCGTTTTCATCGTAAGCGATGCCGCATTTTTTAAGAAAATCGATCGGGCTCGTGCCGCCGATCGCGTATATCACGCGGTCAAACACGAGCTCGGTGCCATTATCAAATTTTACCAGCACCTTGCCGTTTTCATTCTCAAGAGCCTCTATATCGATACCTAAGCGCAAGATGATGTTGCCGTATTTGGTCTCGCGCATTACGTCGCTTTCGTTCGTCTCGTTTAGGCGGGTAAATTTAGCCTTGCGATAGCAAAGCGTCACGACATTGGTTTTACATAGCGCTATAGCGTATTCCGCGGCTGAGTTACCACCTCCAACGACTAGAATTTTTTCATTGATCGTGCATTTATCAAGATTGAAATTTACGCGTTGCGTGATCGAAGGCGGAATTTTATAAGCGGGCTTATTGGGCTTGCCCATCCTACCAATTGCGACGATGACGTTGCGCGCGCGGTATCCAGCCAAGCTAGTCGTGATATAAAACTCATCTGCGTGCTTTTCGATCTTTTCGACCTCACTTTTGAAATTCGTATCGATTTCGTCGCTATCTAAGAGCTCGTCGAAATAATTTAGCACGCTCTCTTTCGTGCCGGTTTCAAACGAAATAGAGCCACGCGTCTCGCTGTCAAAGCCCTTATATTCTTTATCTACGCGCTTTTTATCTTTGTAAAACTGCCTAATCGTTTGAGAGTGGTTGTCGCCTTTTTCAAGCAGAAGCACGTGCGCGAGCCCGTTTCTTTTGGCTTCTACTACGGAAGCGATGCCGCAAGGACCGCCGCCGATCACCGCCAAGTCGTAAACGTCTATCATAAATTTCCTTTAATCTTTTAAATTTCATACGAAATTATAGTAAAAATTCCATTAAAATCAGTGGAATTTCCTAGCAATTTCGTAGCTTAAATTTAAAATTTTAACGCTTTAAGATGCTTGCTTGGCTAAATTTGAAAAGACATAATTTTCTCCGTTTAAATTTTAAATTTCACGGCGCCAATCCGTTTGTAAAAGCTCATGCGGCGGAGCAGTAGAAGCACAGCAAGAGAGGCAGATTTTAAAATTTCACTTTGCCAAGATAGAATTTCGCGAGCTAAGACAAAGCGGTAAGGGCGGTAAAATTTTAAAATTTCACCGCCCAGGCAGGGGTTTTTAGTAGAATCTTTAAGGCTAGTTAAAATTTAGTGTATACTTTATGCTAAAGTTAAATTCCATATCTTTCTCGACCTTTGGAAAGCTACCTTTGGTGCGCTCGACCGCGCTTAACGCGCCCTCATCAAGCGAATCGACATTCGAAGAAGACGTAACGCGAAGGCCCTTAACATCACCGCTTGCCGTATAGGTAAAGTGCACGCCTACGACGCCGATTTTACGCATACGTTGCGCATTTTTAGGGTAGTGCGACTGCGCGTAGCGCGAAATGATGGCGAAAATTTTCTTGCCGACATCGCTATTGTTAGGATCGCCACGGCTTGTTATAGCGTCGCTACCGCCACCTGCACTACTGGAGCCGCCGCCCCCGCCGCTACCCAGCGAAATAGGCTTTGTCGGGTCAAATTTAGCCGTTAAATTCCTATCGCTGCTTTGAACTTTATGCTCTTTTTTAGGCTTAGGTTTTTCGACCGGTTTTGGTTTTTCTACTGGCTTTGGCTTGGGCTTTTCGACCGGTTTGGGTTTTTCGACTACGGGCTCCGGTATCGGCTCGGGTTCAGGAATCGGCTCAGGCTCCGGTATCGGTTCCGGCTCCGGCGGAGTGGGCTCGGGCTCCGGTTCAGACTCGGACTGATCGGAAGGAGGCGGGATATTCGGCTCATCCGAGATATCGCCCTGCCTAGCCTCGTCCGTTATACTATCGATGGAAAAGGCTATCATATCGGGCATGCTAGGCGGCTTCGGCGCCGAGGATATAAATACGAAAACACCCACAGCGATGATGCAATGCAGCACCAAAGATACAATGAAACCTACTGCGCTATCTTTATTCATTGCTCTTTTTCGGTCACGATCGCAAATTTTTCATGGCCCGCCTTTTTTAGGACATCCATGATAGAAATGAAAGAGGAAAATTTCGAGTCTTTATCGTTTTTCAATACGACAAGATCGTTTTTATCGAGAGCGGCAATTTTTTTCTCAAGCTCATCCTCGCTTATTGCAATATCGTCTAGGTAAATTTTAGATTCGCTATCCACTTTAATGGTAACTTTTTTATCCTCTTGCGGGTTTTGCGAGCTTGAAGAAGATGGAAGATTTACCTTGATATGCCCCTGCGCAATGAAAGTCGAGACACTAAGCACGATCGCTAACAGCACCAGCATAATGTCAATGAACGGGACGATATTTAGCCCGTCTCGTCTAGGGATGCTCATCTTTCTACCTCATCGTAGCGGTTTAGAAGCACATCTACCTTGCGAACAAAGCCATTGTAGATGATAAGCGTAGGCACGGCGACTACTAGACCCGTAGCCGTAGCTTTAAGGGCAAGCGAGAGACCTTGCATGATAGCCTTGGTATCGATACCGCTTGCAGTACTCATATCAAAAAATGTGATCATAATGCCGATGACAGTACCTAAAAGACCGATGTACGGAGCATTTGAATAAACAATATAAAGCGTCGTTAAATTTTTTGTCAGAGCCTCTTCATATAGCGCCTTGCTTTTGTAATCGCTCGCCTTAACCTTCGAATAAAAAAGCAGCCTTTCGATAGTAAACCACACGACTAAAAAGCTCATAAATCCGAGGATCGCAAAGATAATGTAATCCACGTAATGCGCCAAAAATTCCATAATGCCCATAAGCTCTCCTTAAAAATTTTAAAAATTTTTATAAATTCAGCAAAGTGCCTTGCCAAAAAATGAGCGATTTTATCAAAAGTAGATTTAATTTTTACTAAAATTTTGATGATCGATATTTAAATTATATTTTATCATTTAGCTTTATTTAATGATAATAAAGCATTCGGAGATAAAATTGTAATGATTTTAAAATGTCTTGATAATTAATATAAAATAAAGGATTAATTTTATATTATTCGCCGTTTTTTAATCTTATTATCATTTGGGAATTTCGTATGAAAAAATTTCATCTGGCTTTGTCTTTGTGCGCAGTTCTTTGCTTAAGCGCACAAGCAGACGAGAAATCAAGCGCTACGGACGCGTCCAAAAGCAAGGATTCAAATACGCAAAGCCTAGGCGTAATCGAAGTTACTAGCGATTCTAGCACGCCTAGCACCGTGGATGATGTCAAAATCAACACCCGCAACGCTACGCTCGTAAAAGACGTATTTCGCGACATTCCGGGCGTGTATGTGGGCGGCACCAACGGCATGAATCAAAAAATTTATATGCGTGGCGTAAGCGATCGTGGCTTAAATATCACGATTGACGGCGCGAAGCAAAACGGCAATACCTTCCATCACAACGCCGATTTACTAATCGATCCGGATCTTATCAAAGCCGTAGAGGTCGATGTAGGCGCGCGCTCAGTCGTGAACGGCTCGGGCGCTTTGGGCGGCTCAGTTGCCTTCAGGACGGTAGACGCTTCTGACATGCTTGAGGACGGTCAGGATATCGGCGCCAAGCTCAAAGTGGGCTATACGAGCAACAACGAGGGCTATTCGCAAAGCGCAATGCTTTATGGCAGGGTGTTTGATAGCCTAGATATGCTTGCTGCGTTTAAGCACTACGGATACGGCTTCGGCGAATCGGGCAACGGCAAGCCTACGGGCGGCGACGGCAACGATATAAATTATTTATTAAAAGCGGGCTATAGCTTTTTGGATTTTCATAAAATTTCGCTCTCTACCGAACATATGCAGTATAAAGGTCTCTATCCGCTGCGACCGGAATTCGGCTCATGGCTAAACGGACAGCTGGATAACCGCAAATACGAGCGCGATACGCACACGATCAAATACACGTATAATCCAAGCGACCTGTTAGAGCTCGACATCACTGGATACTACACCAAGCATCAACGCATCGGATCAACTTCAACGAACGTAAAATGGGGCGTCGAGACCAAAGGTGGCAAAATCGGCGCTAAGAGTAAATTTGAAACGGGCGATCTGGCTCATACGCTACGTTACGGCTTTGATTACTACCGCTCCGAAAACTACGTTAAGCCCGGCAATCTACGCCCCGAGAAGGTCGATAATTATAGCTTTTATATCGAGGATGCTATGCGCTACGGCGGGCTTACGGTAACTCCGGGCATCCGCTACGAAAGGCACGAGTTAAAAACTTACAACGGCAGAGGCGCTAATATCTCTAGCTACAAATATAAATTTGACGAAGTAAGCCCTGCTTTAGCGCTTGATTACGAGATTGGCGCGGGATTTGGAGCGTTTGCGAGCTATGCGCGGGTATTTAGAGGACCTGACGTAATGGAGAGCATGATGGCTGCGGGCACTAGCCGTGGCAGACCGCTAAGCTGGATGGCCAATGAAAATTTAAAAGCCACTACGGGCAACGCCTACGAAATAGGCGGTCGCTACAAAAGCGAGCTAGGAGAGAACTCCTCGGTAAGCCTAACCGCAAAATATTTCAGGACGGAATATAAAAATCTCATCGTAGATAACAATGCGGCGGGCGGAATCGTCGGCTGCCCGGGAGGCGCACAGGGCACCTTATGCAGGGCTAACGCAGGCGGTGCGGATATTGACGGCGTCGAGCTTTACGCAAGATTGATATTAGATGATTTGAGCCTTGCTGCGGGTTACACCCACCAGCACGTAGAATATAAAGACCGCGTGCGCAGCGGCTCGGGCTATCTAAGCTCAAACATCATCGGCTACCGAGATTATGGCGATAAATACACCTTCAATGCCGAGTACGCAATCTCTGCGGCGGATCTACTGCTGGGCTATAACTTGCTCTTTTTCAACTCCAAGAACGTGGCCTCTGCAAATAGCGACGAAAAAACAAAAGTGCCTAGCTACGCGGTTCACGATCTATATGTGACCTACGCTCCGGATAGCGGGCAATTTAAAGGGCTTGAGATCAACGCGGGCGTTTACAATCTCTTTGATAAAGCCTACGCGTCGCACTCGCAGCGCAGCGCCGATTTCACCGGTGATTCAAACGCTATCGACTGGGAGCCGGGACGAAATTTCAAGCTAAGCGTGGCGTATAAATTTTAAAGCTTACGCGAGATGACGGTACGAAATTTTGCACGCTAAAGCGGCGAAATTTTAAAAATTCAAGCCCTTGGAATTTCAAAATTCCTAGGGCTTTATAAATTTGAAATTCCAAGGGCTTTGAATTTCAAGCTTTTAAATTCTACTAACATAAATTTTCTCGTAAAATTCTTGCGAATAGCAAAATTCTCATTCGCAATGAAATTCTAGCTTGCGGCGAAATTCCCAAAATTCAAAGCGATATCCGCAACGCTTCACATCCAAAGTTCCTTTAGAATTTATAAGATTCCTCCCGCTTCAAGTGCCGTCCGTTTACTCTTCATCGTTAAAATTCCGTTTTAAATTCTACTTAAAAGGAGAGCCTTTGTTAAATTATACTAAAAACGCCATTCGCGGAGCATTTTGGACGAAACCGTTTATAGTTTTAGTGCTGCTTTTGCTGCTGCTAATTCCGCTAAGCTTTATCGATAATCTTACCTACTCGCGCTCCGAAACCAAGCAGCTCGCGCAGGATTCGATCCTCACACCGGTGGGCGGCGAGCTGCAAATCCAGGGCCTTGCGATCGTAGTGCCCTACGCAGAGATAATCGAAGCGATAGACAAAAGCAACAACGAGCTCGTAAAAAGGCGCGTAGAGAAAAATTTCATCATCGTGCCTAAAAACTACTCCCTCGCGGCAGAGATCGACCCCACCTATCTAAAGCGCGGGATTTTTCGCGTTCCGATATATAACGGCGACTTCGCGCTTAAGGCGGACTTTGAGGCGATAAACTATACCGAGCTCGGCGTCGATCCTGCGCGGCTAAATTTCGACGAAGCCGTGCTAGTGCTCGGCGTAGGCAATCAAAAATCCTTCACCGCCTCCCCCGCTTTAAGCTTAAACGGCAAGGAGCTTAAGCAATATCACGGCAACACCGAAGCTAAAATTTTCGATCGAAGCCTAATCTACAAGCTCCCCACTTCAGCGCTGTCGTCTGATTTTAGCATCAGCGGCACGCTTAAAATCCAAGGCGGCGAGGCACTTCATCTAGCTCCGATCGCGCAAAATAGCCGTTTTGAAATTAGCTCTACTTGGGCATCGCCTAGCTTTGGCGGCGGCTTCATCGCCAAATCGCGCGAGGTAAGCGCTAGCGGCTTTAAAGCTTCGTGGGAAGTTACAGGCTTAGCCGCAGGCATTGCTCCTGCGTGGCTTGCAGATCAAGATGACCGCGTCGCTATGACGAACTGGCGCAGCAACGACGATAGAAATGACGCCGTAAGCATCGGCTTCATCGAGCCCGTGAACAACTACTCGCTGATTAAGCGCTGCACGGATTACGCTCTGTTATTCTTAGCGGTGCCGTTTTTGGCGATCTTTTTGTGCGAGGTTTATACTCACGAGCGCATCCACCCGATCCAATATCTACTCATCGGGCTTGAGGACGTCGTTTTCTACCTGCTGGTACTTTCACTCTCCGAACACATGGGCTTTGCGCTTAGCTATGCTGCTTCGGCGATCGCAGTCAGCGCGATAGTATTTTTCTACGCAAGCGCGATTTTCAAAGGCGCGCGCTGGGGCATTTTCATCACTTGCGTTCAGCTCGTTTCATATGCGATCCTCTATGTCATCTTAAATTCCGAAGACTACGCCCTATTAATGGGAAGTTTGATGATATTTGCGGTGATCTCTTTGGTGATGTATTTTACGCGCAAGCTCGATTGGTACGACACCGCGATCCCAAGCGGCGAGAAAAAGCAGGAGTCCGAAATTTAGCCTTTAAATTTAGCGCTAAATTTAATCGCGACGGCCTTTGGAGCTTTAAATCCAAAGGCCTTTTTAAATTTGCTCGCTAAATTTCAACTGCCAAAATTTCATCTATTTAAAATTTACCCGACGCGGCAGACAAACCGCGACCGAGCCGAACGGCGCGCTTTAAAATTTAGCCCCGCGAGCGCGAACATACCGCGACAAAGACAAAATTTAGGGCGCGCCGCTTTAAATTTTAAAATTTCATCTGCGCCGCAGAGCCGATTTTTGAGTATAATGAGCGAAAAATTTTAAGGATTTTGTGTGATACTTGCTATTGAGAGCAGCTGCGACGACAGCTCGGTCGCGGTGATGGATGAGTGCAGTTTCGAGCTGAAATTTTACGAAAAAATAAGCCAGGAAGCCGATCACGCCAAATACGGCGGCGTCGTGCCCGAGCTTGCCGCGAGGCTGCATACTGAGGCGCTGCCGCGGATTTTACAGCGCGCAAAACCCTATTTTAGCGAGCTTAGCGCCGTCGCAGCGACCAATACACCAGGGCTCAGCGTGAGCCTGATCGGCGGCGTGAATATGGCAAAAGCGCTCGCGCTCGCGCTAAATCTGCCGCTCATCGGCGTAAATCATCTCGTAGGTCACATTTACTCGCTGTTTTTAGGCGGCGAGGCGCGATTTCCGATGGGCGTTTTGCTCGTTAGCGGCGGGCATACGATGGTTTTGGATATCGACGCGGCGGGGGGTATTGAAATTTTAGCGACCACTGGCGACGACAGCTTCGGCGAGAGCTTCGATAAGATCGCCAAAATGCTAGGCCTCGGCTACCCCGGCGGCGCACTCATCGAGGAGCTTGCAAAAGGCGGCGAGCCGAGGTTTGAGCTGCCCGTGCCGCTGAAGGGCGATAGGCGGCTAGAGTATAGCTTTTCGGGGCTTAAAAACGCCGTGCGCGTGCAGATCGAAAAGCTAAAAGAGGCGGGCGAGCTAGATGAGCGGGCGATGCGCGATCTGGCGCGCTGCTTTGAGGACGCGGCGTGCGCGCACATACTGGATAAATTGCAGCGGATCTTTGAGCTGCGGCGCTTTGCGCGCTTCGGCGTCGTGGGCGGAGCAAGCGCAAACCTGCACCTGCGCGGGCTTTTGACGGATTTGTGCGAGCGGGCGAGCTGCGAGATACTTTTTGCGCCGATGAAATTTTGCTCCGACAACGCCGCCATGATCGCGCGCGCAGCGATAGAAAAGCTGCGCAAAAAGGAATTTACGGCGCCCGCAGAGCTTGAGATCATTCCGCATCTAAATCTACGCTCGGCGTTTGAGTGAAATTTTAAAATTTACAAATAATCTGCGTCCGCTAGCGGATTCTTGCGCGCTGGATGTTTGAGTAAAATTTTATCTCGCGCTCGCTCACGGTTAGGTTTTGGATAAAATTCACTTTGAATTTATACATCGCGCTTCGAGCTCGCGCCACGTTTTGCCAAACTCCTTTCGTTCTCGCACCGCCATCGGTACCGCTACCGCTGCGCGCCACCTTGCCGTTTGTAATGTCTGATAAAATTTGATCGGCTTGTTCTCGCGTCATTTTTTATCCTTTCTTAATCGTGTAAAAATGTTACAATCTGGTGTTCTTTTGGTAGAAATTTTCTACCGCCAATTCCACGACTACCATATTCTTTTAAAGCCTCATTCAAGACGCCATAAAGTTCATCTAACAAAATTCCGTCAATACTAGAATTTATATTTTCCAGCTTATATTTGATAAAAAACGGATTATCGACTAGCATTTTACTTGTGGTTTCGTCATAGACCCGTCTAATGTCAAGCTCAATTTTTCTACCCTTATAATAAAGCAGCCAAATCATCTCTCCGGTATATCCGTCTCTTGGATCAGGTAGATGCGGGCTACAAACAAAGATAAGCCAAATATCTCTTTGCCTGTCGATGACCCAGTTCAACCACTTTATTTCATTGGGCTCCTGTGAATCATAATGATATTTTGCCAAGCACTGATCTACACGATTTATAATATCATATTTCTTTAAGTCCTCTTTCGAAATATATTCTGCTACAAACGCCACTTTATTTTTCCTTTCTTACATCTATTAATGCTACACTAAAATCATCCTTACCCTCCCAGCCTGGTCTAAATTTAAAATCAATCAAAATATCTCTCAATATTTTAATAACTTCATTATCTGGAATAATAGAATTTATAACATTCACCTCGATAATTTTCCACACCCTTTGAAATTTGCGTCCATCCACTTCTTGATCATATTCGTAGTCCAAAAGAATATCTAAATTATTTCCTTGAATATAAAGCCTCCATAGCTTTTTGCTCCCATAACCATAATCATACCCTTCATTTGGTAGTCTTTTAATTAAAAGAAACCAAATATCTTTTTGTCTATCAACAACAAAATTTCTAGGTAGTTCTTCATAATACGGACTATATTGATAAAAAATTTTACTCAACCCGTACTTTTCATCATCCTTTTTAGTGATGATAGCATTTTCAAACGCCATTCTCTCCTCCTTAAAATTTAATTCTCGGATTATACTACGATATGTTTATATCCGCCTATGCGCTAATAAATATATCGTAGGGTTAAATTTATAATTGATTTTCGCCTCAAACCGCATGCAACGCTCGCATTAAAATTTTTCAAATTCCGAAGCGCAGTTTAAATTTACAGCCACAGCTCGGCGCGCGCCAAAGTGCAGGCCGCAGCGCGTTTAAATCCTGCCGCAAACCATGCAGTATTTCAAATTTAAACGCTACGCGGATTACACGCTACGCGGGCTCGGTAAATTTTGCCGCGGCGCGATTAAATTTCGTCGCGGCGCACCTAAGCTTCTATAGCGTAGGGGATTTTATCTTTCGCGCCGGCGCCAGCAAAGCCTTTGAGCCGCAGCAGGCAGCTGTCGCAAAGCCCGCACGCAGCGTCCTCGCGCTCGTAGCAGCTCCACGTAAGCTCTAGCGGCACGCCGATCTCAAGCGCTAGTGAGACGATCTGCGCCTTGCTAAGGTGCACGAGCGGGGTTTTGATGCGCGGATGAAAGTCGCGGCTCGTGCCCAGATCAAGCGCTCGCTCAAACGCGCCGATAAACTCCGCGCCGCAATCGGGGTAGCCGCTGCTATCCTCCTGCACCACGCCGATGAAAATCGCGTCGCAGCGCTCCTTCTCGGCAAGGGCGGCGGCGATGCTCAAAAACACGCCGTTGCGAAACGGCACGTAGGTGCTCGGCAGATCCGAAAATACGCTCTTGCCGCTTGGCGGTAAAATTTTATCGCTTTGGCCCTGCGATGAAATTTTATTGTTTTGGCTTTGAGGTGAAATTTCACCCCCTGCGCGCTTTGATGAAATTTTATCGCCCTGCTGCGGCTCGGCTCCGCTTTGAAGTGAAATTTCACCTTCTTGAACCAGAATTTTGCTGCCCTGCGATAAAATTTTGTCGTCGCGAGCTAAAATTTTACCGCCTTGCAGCGAAAGCTCATCATCCCCTAGTGGAATTTCACTCTCTTGCGTTAAAGTTTCACCGCTCTGCACGCAGCTGTCTCGCGCCGAATCTACGGCGAGCGGAGCGCCCGCGGGGCTCGTCATGAAATTTGACGCAGTAAAATTTTGCCCGCCAGTCTCGGCATTAGTAGAATTTGCCGCAATAGAATTTTGCCCATCAAGTTCGGCGACGGAATTTGTCTTGGTAAAATTTTGCCCGTCTAGGCGAGCGCTCTTGGAATTTGCCGCGCTGTCAATTTCGGCGCCGGTAAAATTTACCGCGCCGCAAAGCTCTGCAGCACCCTTTCTGATCGGCAAGGTACCGTCCGTAAGGGCACTGCCGCCGATTTGAGCGATAAAGCGAGCGTCCAAAACGAACCTCTTTGCGACCCCCAAATCGTCGCAAATTTTACCGAAGCACTCGCGCTCCTTGCCCATCGTGCGCTGATTGTAGTCAAAGTGCAGCGCCACGATCTCGTAACCTTCGCGCCTCGCGATATAGGCGCAGGTCGCGCTGTCCATGCCGCCGCTGATCACGCATAAAGCTCTCATTTTCGTCCTTTTTTTGCTAAAATTATACGAAAATTTTATAAAAGAGGGGTAAAAATGATACTTTGCGAGCAGCCATATCCCGAAATTTTGGACGCTATCGCGACGGAGCTGGGCGGCGGGAGCGTCGAGCTAATTTTCGTGCGCGGCGAGGAGATGAGACAGCTAAACGCGCAAACGCGCGGCATCGATAAGGCGACCGACGTGCTTAGCTTCCCGCTCGATCCTGCGGCGTTTGCGAGCTTCGGCGAGGATTTGAGCGAAGAGAGCTCCGCGCATGAAAACAGCGGCGGCAAAATTCTAAACACCGCGAATTCTGCTAATGAAAATACAGACGCCGCGAATTCTGCGAGCAAAAATTCCAATACCATAAATTCCAAAAATTCCGAGGGCAAAAGTTCTAGCGATGAAAATTTAAAGAATAAGAATTTTGACGGCGGGAATTTCGCCCCCGTGCTACTCGGCTCGGTCGTGATAAATTTAGACCTCGTAGAGCTGAAAGCCGCGCAGCTGGGGCACGGCAGGGATGACGAGACGGCGCTACTTTTTACGCACGGCTTGCTGCACGTGCTAGGTTACGATCACGAGAGCGACGACGGGCAGATGCGCGCCAAAGAGTGCGAGATCATCGAGAAATTCCGCCTTCCAAAAAGCCTAATCGTACGAACGGAGAGAAACGAGGAGTAGGCGCTGTATATTGAAAAACGGCAAGCTAAATCTATAACGTATAAATTCTACTAAATGAGGATTATAAAATATAAATTCAGCGAGAATATTAATCTCGCTGAATTTATTAAGATCTGCCCAAATTTATACTCGTTTGTCATAACCATTCGCACTATGCAAATAAGCTAGCTCATATAAATTTGAATATTATCTTTTTGTGCATTATTTGACATAAATTCTAGTGCTTGCGAATTATCGGCGTACGAATTTAACTGCTCGATAATTTTATTTACTGTATCTTGCGGCACAAAATAATCGTTTTTCAAGGAACTTGCTTGTTTAAGCCCACCGGTGTATTCGCCCGCACGAACAACATCTTCGATCTGTTTATAACTCATCTGCGTGCCATCTGCAAATTTAATATTTTCAAGCCTGTGGTTATATCCTAAGCTTCGCTTGAAATGATCCTTTATTGTGATTTGATCGCTTCCTTCTTTAAATTTCAAGATCAAATCATTTTTCTCTTTAGATAATTCAAGTTCGTTCTTATTTATATTTTTTAATATCAGCGTATCGTTTCCACTGCAATCGCTAATAACATCCTTGCCGTCTCCCTTGCGAAATACGTATTTATCATTACCCAGGCCGCCGTCTAAATAATCATCACCTTTTCCACCGATGAGCGTATCGTGCCCGAGACCTCCGTAAATTTTATCGTTCAAATTTGATCCCACTAGCGCATCGCTTCTTACACCGCCTTTTATCGTCGTAGCGGTTTCATCATCAGCTTTGAAAAATACCTTTTTCAGTAAAGCTTTTAGCTTATTCTCGCCTTTATTTGCAAATTTAATGACTTCCTTATTGCTTTGAAGCGCAGTTAGCTCTTTGATCTCTTCATAGCCCAACGTTACATCTTTAAATTTGATCTGCGATATCTTCTCTTCATCTGAATAAAAATCTCTTATAGTGACCGCGTCAAATTTTGACCTATTTACGACGACATCATTTTTATTTTGTCTAAAAACGACATCTTTTAAACTGAAGGCGGACATATCTATGATATTTTTATCTTTATTTTCCTTGTTAGTTTCTATTATCGTATCTTTGCCGAAATTTTCTTCAAAAACATAGGTATCGCTTCCTTCTCTTCCTTCTAATACATCATCCCCGCCCTTGCCGTTTATGATATTGTTTTTCTCATTGCCGACAATGGTTTCATTTTTGGAAGTACCTGTATTCATAGCGTCAAAAAGAGCATCCGCCACGGATGTATAGCCCGAGTTTGTCATATTTACATAGCCGCCGCCGGTGGATTCGGCTAATTCTTTAAATTCCGCCGCCACATCTTCACCACCGCCCGTTTGAATCGTAAAGACCTGAATATTATTTAAATCACTGTGATTATTGCCATAAAGCGCGTTTGCTGCGCTTAAACTTCTTGCTACCGCTCTTGGTTTATTGGGCAAAAGCGCCACCATTGCTTTAGATTTGAACTCATTGTCCTTCGCGGGAGCATCGCCAAAAACGAAAATTCTTTTTACGGAGTATTCGCTCCAATTTGAATTTGCGGCATTATAAATCCCATGCCAAGTCATCTCCGGCGTATCGCCTCCGCCATCTGCGTAAAGTGAGTTTATAGCAGACATTATCGCGTTTTGATCATTCGTGAGATTGGTAAAAGTTTGAACGCCCGGATCGTTATAGCCAAATACTCCTACCTTGGTATTTTTATCTCTAGCAAAGGCGGTTTTTATGATCTCTTTTGCTTGGGATTTTACCGAGCTTATCGCCCCACCCATGGAGCCCGTAGTATCGCTAAGTATGGCGAATTCATTCGACTGCTCTTTTTGCAAATTTATCTCTAACTCGTTATTGTCGAAATCGTTTATCTTTAGACCATTCGCGCTCAATACCTTCATGGAAGTATTGTACTCATAAGTTATAGAATCGTCATTACTTTTATAAATTTCGATATTTCCGTGCGATTGCTCTTTTATAAACCTTCCGCCTTTTAGTTTAGTCTCGCTCAAATATACTTTGCCGCTGCCATCGGAATCGTTTATCGTGTCATTCTCATCCGCATGATATATATCATAGCCGTTACCGCCATCGAAAACATCAATACTATTATTTCCACCTACTAATATATCATCACCATTCCCTCCATATAAAAAATTCTTTTTACCACCTACCGCTTGTATAGTATCATTACCTTCATTACCATATAAGTATTGATTTAAATTATTACCTATAATGGTATCTTTTCCGTCTCCGCCATAAACCACATCAGTATTATTTTTACTCTGTAGATCATCGTCGTCATAATTACTTCCATACAATACGTTATAATCTTTTTCTAGAAAATCATATTTCCACCCATCTATTGTTTTAAATAAAAATCTATATAACGACCTATCTACATTCATCATATTGGCTGTAGGAATTAAATTGCCTTGGAAATCAATAGGATTTAAATCCGCTAAATTTAATGCTTTCCATACGAAATCTATACAACTATTAGACAATACGTTATAATCATTATCTCCAAAACCATATTCTATCGCAATATGTTTTTGACCAAAATTTTTTAAAATATCATATTGGGTTTTATTAATAATGATGGTACCCGTATAATACGTGCTTTGGTAGCCATTATTATCCCATTCAGTTACCCCTCCAGGTGCATACCCATATGATTTTTCAGTACTTCCATCTGAAATAGAGTACCACATATGACCTGCCAATGAGCCATGAGGTCTCTCGTAGTTCGGATCCTGCGGAATATAAATAGTTCCTTTCTCTGCAATCTTTATGGTTAATCTATAGGTCATTTTATTCTCCTTGTTAATATTTAAGGCCGCTATCTTTCGTAGTAAAATAAATTTTTACATTCGAAAAAATAGGCAAATCTTGTAAATTCTCTAGTTCTACCTTATACATACCTTTTTGTAAGGGCGTGCAGGCGATCGTCGCACTATATGCGTCATAGTGTTTCTCGCCCCTATAAATACTCGTTTGCATATACGCGGGGCGTAAATTCCTCACCTCTGCAAACACGGGTTTTAACTTATAATAAAAATACTCCTTTCCGCGTCCAAATTTATTCGGCTCATTATCTATTTTGTATATCTTTAGACTTAGCGGTATTTTGGTACCGCGCAGCAGCGTTTCGTTCACGTCGTATTCCCCTCCTATATACGTATTTGCGAACTCATCATCCAAGAGCTTCATATCTCTATCGTAATCGTATGAGACAAAATCCAAAGTAAAATATCTACAAATTTTATCATCTTTGTTATTTATATATAATTCCGCTTTATTGCCGGCTTTAGTTAAATTTATATCGGTAAATTCCATAGGAATGCGCGGCTTAATTATCAAATAATTTATAAGCTCCTCCGCCACATAACAAAACAAAATAGACGCTGCTATTATAAAAATAAATTTTAATACTCTCATATTGCTCCATTTATAGGCATTTTAGCGGATTTATCCTTTCGCTTTAAGCATAATAGATTTTATTCACATTCATGAATGTATGGATCTTTTAGGGTAAATTCACCGTAATTTCCCAACCAAAATTTTGCATACTCAAAATTATCAATCGCAAATGTCGCATGGTGCTCGCTGTATACCCTGCGCGATCTGCATTTTTTGCCTTTGTAATCATAGTGATCTGATAGCTTTTTATAAAACTCGATGCTTTCGTTATCAAAGTCGTAGCCCAGCGCGATATCTTGATTTCGCCCGTCGTAAAAATGGATATAGTCGAAATCGAGGTTGTAATAAACCTTGCAATAACCATTTTCGCCGTTTATTATGGCATCGCTGCAATATTTTTCTAGTTTTAATTTCTCTTTTTCAAACTCATGCCTTAGCTTGGTTTGCTCAGACGGGTCTAAATTTTGTGTTTTCTCAGTAAAAAATTTCTCTTCATACCTAAGCGCCTTCTGCAATAAAATAGCCGCATATTCGGCTTTTTTGGAATAAAAATATAGAAAATAAGAGGCGTATAATATAAAGATGAAACCTGCGAAAATCATAAAATTTCTAAGTAGTTTTTTCAAATCGTTTCCTTCTTTGATTATACAAGGTAGCAAGACCTACCGCTGCCAAAATCTATTTTCTTACCTCAATTCATCGCCTCGTTGCGTAAAATTTTGCGGGTAAGGCTTATGTCGATAAAATTTTATAAATCGCACGTTTAGCCGAAGTTTACGGGATCCATATCGATCTCGACGGGCAGATGCTCAAGCGTGTGCGCAGCATTGATGAGCGGCACGTGCGAGCTAGCGCGCAGCAGAATTTCAAAGCGAAATTTCGACGCGATATAGGCGATGCCCGCCTTGCCGTAGCCGATGATCTCAAAGCTCTCGCTCGCTTTCTCTTTCAAATACTGCGCGGAATTTTCGGCAGTATTTTCGGCCGCTAAATTTATAAAATTTTGCGCGGTGCCGTTTCTTTCGGGCTTTAAATTTACGCTGTCCGCGCCTGCGTCGCAAGCTGAAATTTGCGCGGCATTTTTTAAATTTGAAGCGTTTTGGCGGTTTAAATTTACATCGCCCCCGCACAGATCCGAGCTTTGAAATTTAGAATTTGGCATCTGTTTACCGCCCTGCTGCACAGAATTTTGCAAATTTAAAGCGCTTAAATTTGCTTGCCTCGCGTCCAGCCCGTCATGCGATGCAGACGTGCTACTTTCCGCCTGTTTGTGGCGCAAAAGTTCAAGCGTGGCGCTCATTATCTCGCCCGCCGCCTTTTCGTTTTTATGCGAGATCAGTACGCGCAAAAGCCGCATATACGGTGGATAGAGCCCCTCGCGAAACTCCGCTTCGTCGCGCAAAAAATCGTCGTAGTTTTCGATATAATCCCTAAAAAAGCCGCTTTGGCGCGTCTGTATGACGACCCTGCCCTGCCCCGAGCGACCCGCGCGGCCAGCCACCTGCATCGCAAGCGCTAGCGTCTTCTCGCGCGCCCTAAAATCGGGATAGCTCAGATGCTCGTCGATTCCCATTATCACCGCAAGATCGACGCCATGGTAATCGTGCCCCTTGCTAAGCATCTGCGTGCCTACCAGAATGTCGATTTTATGGGCGTTGAAGTTGTTTAGCAGCGCCTCAAGCTTGCGCTGCGTGGTGATCTCGTCGCGATCAAATTTTGCGATGCGGGCACTTGGGAAACGCGCCGTAAGCTGTGCCGCGAGCTCGCCCGTACCGATCTTGCGCGCCTGCATCACCTCGCCGCCGCAGTTTTCGCAAGACGCCTTGTAAAACGTGCTAAAGCCGCAGTAATGGCACTTTAGCGCCGCAGCGTCCGCGTGGTAGCTCATCCCGACGGCGCAAAACGGGCAGCGCACGATCTGCCCGCAGTTTTCGCAGACCATATATTTGTAGTTCGCGCGCGTGGGCAAAAACACGACCGCCTGCTTGCCGGCTTCGAGGCTGCGCCCGATCTCGGTTAAAATTTTGGAGCTCAGCGCCGTCTCGCTCTCGTCAAAAATAAAGCGCTTGGCGCTGCTAAAGTAGGTGCCGCGCAGGCGGAAGTGCGGCTGCTTCGCGTAGGTGCTAAGCGCGGGCGTCGCGGAGCCCAAAACCACGCGGATGCCGAGCTTCTTGCCGACGAAAATCGCGGCGTCGCGGGCATTTAGGCGCGGCGCGGCGGCGGATTTGTAGCTGTCGTCGTGCTCCTCGTCCACGACGATGAGACCTAGATCGCTAAAGGGCAAAAACAGCGCGGAGCGGGCGCCCGCGATGAGCCGAATCTCGCCTACGTTAAATTTCGCTAAAATTTCGCGCTTTTTTTTGGGCGAAATTTTGGAGTGCCAGACGCCGAGTCGCTCGCCGAAATAGCTCTGCAGCCGCTTCGTCATCTGCGGCGTAAGCGAAATCTCGGGCATCAAAAACAGAGCCTGTTTGCCCGCAGCGAGCGCCTGCGCGATCAGCGCGATATAAATTTCGCTCTTGCCGCTGCCCGTATCGCCGAAAATCAGCGATGTCTCGTTAGCTTCGGCAAATTTACGCGCTTGCTCCTGCGCGGGGGTGAGGTTTGGAATTTTACCTATTTGAAGCGGAGATAGCGACGGCGGGGCGGGGCTTTGCGCCGCGGCGTCGGAATTTTGAATTGAGATGGAATTTTGCGCTGAAGTAGGATTTTGAATCGAAATGGAATTCTCTCTCTCGGTAAAATCCCGCTCTTGGATCGAATTTTGCGCGATAGCGAAATTTTGTTTGTGTGCCGAACTCGGCGCGGTAACAAAATTTATGGCGGTCTTCATGGCGGCAGAATTTTGAATCAATGCGAAATTTTGAATTGAGGCGGAATTTAGTTCATTGACAAAGCCCTGCTCTTGGATAGAATTCTGCGCAGGGGCGGAATTTGACGCCAAATTTTGCGAGATAGAATTTGGCGCCCGCTTTAAATTTTGCTTTTGCATGGAATTTGGCGTGATGACGGAATTTATGACGGTAACAGAATTTTCTGCGGTAGTAGAATTCCTCCTCAATTCAGAATTTTGAATTGAGGCGGAATTGTGTGTGGCATTAAAATTCCCATCGAGCGTAGAATTTTGTGTGGTGATGGAATCCTGCTCGAAAATAAAATTTTGTTCGCGGGTAGAAGCTTGTTTGCAAGCGGAGACCAACTCACTAACGGGAATTTGCTCGCAAGCGCAATTCCGCTCGGTCGTAGGATCCTCCTGCGAATTCCGCAAATTCTGCGTCGTCTCACTTGAAGGCTCAAAGATCCCGAATGCAACGCCCTTTTCGCAAACATAATAATGCGCTATAAAATTTGCTAGTATAATTTGAAACTGCGTAAATTTAAGCTGCGAAATCTCTAAAATTTTCTTAGTTTTGAAGCTCGGCTTTGCAACCTCGCGCAGAATTACGGCGGATTTGATACTTGATTTTATGGGAACGGATACGATTTGATAAGCTGGGATTTTAAAATTTAAACTATAAGTAAGCGGCTTTAGGCTGGCGCCCAAAACCGCAACTTCATAATAGAGCATTTAGCTATTGAGCTAAGGATTGGCAAAGCTCGTCTTTGTGATCGCAGTCGAATGAACCTACGTTTCTACCCGCTGCCGTAGCCAAAGCCGATGTCGGATAGTAATCAAAAGTAGTACTCTTGCCCGCTACGCTAGCCCTATATGTAGACGTTGCGTTAGCATTGCCGTTCGTAACCAAAGCCCAGCCGTTCCTACCGCCATCTCTCATAGGATAGATAGGTTGCTGCAAAACGCCTTCAAAAAGAGTGGCATTGTCTGAACCCTCCAAAGCGGGCCACGTAGTCACGCCCCTCATCATATTCTCGCTTCTAACTAGCGAAAGTCCGCTTCTAATGGCGGCGATATCCCCACGCATCTTAGCGATTGTAGCATCATCGCGCGTAGCGGCTAATCTAGGCACCGCAATGCCCGCCAAAATACCTAAAACGACGATGACAAAAACAAGCTCTATCATCGTAAAAGCTTTTAAATTTTTCATGTTAAATCCTTTGATTTAAAGTGAGATGATTATAGCCAAATTTAAATAAAATTAATTTTAGTTAAAGAAAAAATCCTGCATTTTAAATGGAATTTTGTGAAATTTCATTAAATTCTGCGATTTTTTGTCCGAATTTTACGGACGTATCAGCCGGGGTTTCAAATTTTAAAAACTCGCTTTGCGCTACGAGTACGATCGTTGAGCCCAGCTCGAAATTTCCCAAATGATCGCCCTTTTTAAATTTTAAATTTTCATATTCGTAAAGCGCCTCAGCTCTACTTGCGCATGCATTCGTCTGTATTCGCGTATCGAAATCAAATCTCATCTTGCCGACGTTTAAAGCACCCACGAAAACCATCCATAAAATCCCGCCGTTTCGCATTTTGCACTTCAAAATCACGCGCTCGTTTTTAGCGTAGAGGTTTGGAATTTTAAGTAAAAGCTTCTTCGCCACGCTGTAGAGATCGGCAGGGATATAAAGCGCCTGCAGCACGCCCAGATCGCACGGCGCGTGATAATGATGATAATCACGCGGGCTTAGATAGATATTTGCGTAGCTTAAATTTGCGCCGCTTGTATTTTTGCGGCATTGGGCGTCCTCTGCGCTCGTTTCGCGGCTCGCGCTATTTTCATCTCTGTAAATTTCAGCTCGCACGCCGCTTGCGGCATAAGTTGCACCGCCGCCTATGATTTTCGCTTGAGCGGCGTCCGCGGCGTCATCTAATTTTTTAACCGCGCCGCTTTCGCTTGCAGTAAACGTGCGCCCCAATAGCTCGCTAAGGCTATATTCGCAGCCCTTTACGCTAAAAGCTCGCAGATCGGCGCAGGTCCCGCTCTCAAAGATCACGCCGTCGCTAGGGCTTATAAAAGCCGTCTCGTCCGTCGCTATCTCGCGCGGACGCAGCAAGCGGCGAGTAAAAAGCGCGTTTAGGCTCGCGTAGCTTTGCGGCGGATCAAATTCGCTCATATCGATTTTGAAAAATTCCACATATTTTAGGTTGATAAAATTTTGTATAAATTTAGGAAATTTCACCGCGGCGATAATCCCGAAAATCCTCGAAATAAAACTTCTCATCTATGCCTTTCTAAGCTTAAGCAGCGCGATTTCGGCATCCGCAAAGACCCTTATCGGCGGGCCCCAAAACCCCACGCCGCTGCTTACGTAAATTTGCTTCAGCCCGTCGTTATACAGCCCGTAAAGATACTTCTGGCTAAGCAGCACCAAAAGCGTCCACGGAAAAATTTGCCCCGCGTGCGTGTGTCCGCAGATACACAGATCGACCTCGTCGCGCACGAAGTCCACGACGTATTTGGGCTGATGCGCGAGTAAAATTTTAGGCTTATCAGGATCCGCCTGCGCTAGCGCAGCACTTAAATCTGGCTGCATGTATCCGAAGCGAAAGCCGCTAAGATCGTGCACGCCCATTAAATTTAGCCCTTCAAATTCCACGCTTTCGTTTTGCAGCACGCGCACGCCCGCTTTTTGCATTGCCGCGATAAGCCCGCTTGCGTCGCCGCGGTAATACTCGTGGTTGCCGGTGACGAAAAAGATAGGCTTTTTGATCGCCTCAAGAGGCTGCAAAATATCCCCGAGCTCATCCGAGCGCAGATCAAACATATCGCCCACGATCAGCAACACATCGTAATTTAGCGAGTTTATCTGCGCTACGACGCCTTGCAAAAACTCCTTTTTCAAAAACTCGCCCAGATGCACGTCCGAGATGACGACGAAGCTTAGCTCGCGAGCTAAGCTTTTGATTTTTATTTCGCACTCGGTGATTTTTGGAATTTTTAGTGCATTATAAAGCCCCTTAAAAATATAGCTAAACGCCATTATTACGAAGGTTACGTCGATGAAGGTTTTTAAAAATTTTCGCCTGTTTTGGCTAAATTTAACTACATGCGCGGCGGCGCTTAGCACATCGTAAGCAAGGCAGATAAAAAAGAGCGAAAAGGACGCTGCCATGCAAAATACGCAAGCTTTATAGAGCAGCTCATTTTTAAAGCTTCCATTAAGCCCAAAACCCGCAAAAAATATTGCATCTAAAATTGCTAAAGCTACGCAAAGTAAGCTCAAGACAGGGCGGAAGATCACGAAATTTTTATATGGCGTAAAGCGCGCGCTGATCGATCTGTAGATGTAAAGATTAAAAAATAGGAATAAAACTGTGCCGACGATTGGGAAAATATAGGCGCTTTTCAAACTCTAGCCTTGGATATACTCGTCTAGCTTATCTTTATCAAAGCCCGTGATTTCTTGTTTATCATCCAAAATTAGCGCGCCGCTCTTTTTAAATTTAGTGATGGTGCGCGAAAATGTTTCGGGGGTAACATTTAGAATTTTGGCTATTCTAGTGTATTTCGTGCTCATAAAAATATCGAAATTCTCGCTGATAAACTTAGCAATCTTGCCGTCGCAGTTAAGCACGACTTGATTATCAAAGACTGCATTTAGCGCTCGGATCTTCTCGGACATCGATTTTAAAAGCTCCAGGCAAATCTTTGGATCGCTCATAAACTCGTTTTTAAATTTTTCATAATCGATCTTTAGCACCTCGCCGTTTGTCGAAAACACGCCACTTGCAGGATAGCTCGTCTCTTCGAAATTTACCATCTCCGCCACGAGCGAGATGGGGCGGATCTCGCGCATATGGATCTCACGCCCCTTTGCGGAGGTTTTATAGATTTTTAAAATTCCTTTTAGCAGGATTAATAGATACTGCGAGCGCTCGCCCTCGAAAAATAAAATTTCGCCCTTTTTGTAGCTTTTATGGATGCTAATCTGCTCCAAACGATCGATTTGCGCTGCGCTTAGAGCTTTGAAATAAGGAATTCTCTCAAGCATCACCGTAACCTATTTTTTAAGCAGGTCTCTTATCTCGCTAAGAAGTTTGACCTCTTCGCTAGGCTCAGCGGGCGCAGCCGGCTCAGGCGCAGGCTCGGCTGGCTTTTTAAGCTTATTGATCGCCTTGATCGCGCAGAATATACAAAATGCGATGATGATAAAATCGACCGTTACCTGGATAAACGAGCCGTAGTTTATCGTAACGGCCGGGGTCTGCCCCACCGCTTCTTTTAGCACGATCTTAAGATCGGTAAAATTCATACCTCCCGTAAGAAGTCCTAAAACCGGCATCATAATGTCGCTTACGAGCGAGGTTACGATCTTGCCGAAAGCCCCGCCGATGACGACACCCACCGCCATATCGATGACGTTTCCTTTCATCGCAAATTCTTTGAATTCCTGAATGAAACCCATATTGTCTCCTTAGATAAGATGCGCCGATATTAGCCTATTTTTGCTTTGTTTTTGCTTTTTATTAGGAAGTAAAAAGTATAATCCCAGCTTAAATTTAAACCCAAAGGACCTAAATTGTATCGCTTCGCTCCGTCGCCCACCGGCGATATGCATATCGGAAATTTACGCGCGGCTATTTTTAACTACATCTGCTCGCTGCAAGATGGAAGCGGCTTTATTTTGCGCATCGAGGATACCGACACTGCGCGCAATATCGAAGGCAAAGATCAAGAGATAATCGAAATTTTAAAGCGCTTCGGCATTAAATGGCAGAGCCTGTATTATCAAAGTAAAAATTTAAAATTTCATCAGCAGTTCGCTGCTAAGCTGCTCTCCGAGAAAAAGGCGTTTTGCTGTTTTTGCAGCGAGGAGGAGCTTGAAGCTAAAAAGCAAGCCGCCAAGGACGCAGGCGAGGCGTATCGCTACGACGGGCACTGCGAACATTTAAGCGACGAAGAGGTGCTAAGCTGCGGCAAGCCCTTTACCATCCGTCTTAAAAAGCCTGATCACGCGCTGGAATTTACCGACGCGATCAAGGGACGTATCGTATTTGAGCCGCAGAATATCGACAGCTTCGTCATTATGCGCGCGGACAAGACGCCAACTTATAACTTCGCCTGCGCCTGCGACGATATGATGCAGGGCGTGAGCTTCGTAATCCGCGGCGAGGATCACGTCTCAAACACCCCAAAGCAAAACTGGATCCGCCAAAGCCTTGGCTACGACGGCGAGATCAAATACGCGCACCTGCCGATCATATTAAATTCCGAAGGCAAAAAGATGAGCAAGCGCGAGGATAGCTCCTCGGTAAAATGGCTGCTTCAAAGCGGCTACCTGCCCGAAGCGATCGCAAACTATCTGATCCTACTGGGCAACAAAACGCCGCGCGAGGTCTTTAGCATGGATGAGGCGGTGGAGTTTTTCGATATCGCTAAAATTTCAAAAAGCCCGGCAAAATTTGACGAGGATAAACTAGCCTTTATAAACCGCGAACATATCAAAAGAGCGAGCGAGCAGCGCCTGGCTGAGCTTTTTGAGCTTGAGCCGAAATTTGCGCCTTTAATAAAATTTTACACTCAAGAAGCAAGCCTTATCCCACGTATCAAAGAAAAGATCGCAGCGATCTACGGCGCGAAAGATATCCCGCAGGAGTGGGCGGCGCAGGCACAGGCGCTACGAGAGGCGATCTTAAATTTATTAAGCTCAAACGATGCACCAGCAGAATTTAATGATTTCAAAGCGGCGCTTTCGCAGGCTACAAGCTTAAAGGGCAAGAGTCTGTTTATGCCGCTTAGGTTTTTACTAACCGGCGCGCCGCACGGACCGGAGCTTAGCGAGCTGTATCCGCTGATCCGCGCCGATTTAAAGGAGATACTCGATGCTACTAAATAGCGTATTTTACGGCATTTTAGTGAGTATTCACTACGTGATTCAAGCTTATATGATGCTAATTTTCGTCGCCTGCGTTTTGAGTTTCATCCGTCCAAATCCGTTCGGTAAATTTTATAAAATCGTCCGCGCGATCTCTGCGCTTACGGAGCCTGCGTTTGCATTGGTGCGCCGCTATCTGCCTACTACTTTCGGCGGATTTGATCTTTCGCCGCTTCTTATCCTACTCGTGCTTAACTTCTTTGACAGCGCGATAATCTATATCATCAATAGGACGGTCATTTGAAAATATTTCTGAAATTTAGCCTTGTTTTAGGACTGCTGTGCGCCGCAAGTAGCGGTAAAATTTTAAGCTACGAACAGATCAAAGACGAGCCAAAATCCCTAGCCAAGGACTATTACATCTACCGCCTGATCGACGAGACGAAATTTAATAAAGCCGAGATCAAGGCATTGAAGCAGAGCATCTTTCGCTACAAGGGCAAGCTAAAAGAGAAGCTAGATAGAATTTTCGGCGCCGTTCGCCCGCCTAAGCGTCCGGATCACTGCGCAGGCGTTACCTCCGCCAATATTTTAGATGCAAATTTAACCTGCAAAAAGGCGCGCTCCTATCCAAATTTTATCGCCAAGCTAAGCCCATCGGTGCGCGAGACGCTCGCTTCGCAGCTTGAAAAGCACCAAGACGCGGCAAGTAGAAACGCCGTAAATTTACTGCGCGGATTTAACGACGAAAATCCGAGCGAGTATTTTATGCAGAGCCACAACGCGCAAAACTACTTTTTATATTACGACTACTTAAAAGGTGCGGGCAAGGACGCTCTGATCGATATCGACGCCGACGCAGCCTTCGTAAGCGAACTGGCTTCGCAAAAAGGCTTCAAAGCGGTTCTCAACGACGCGCTAATCAACCGCAAATACCCGCGCCTGCGCCGCTCGCTTACGGACGTCGATCCACTAGCCGTGGAGAAGGACGTAGCGTTTATGCTCGGCGTAAATGCCGTCATGCAGGGCGATGAAGGGGCTGCGCTTGCATTTTTTAGCCGCGCAGTAGCGAGCTTTGAGAAGCCTCACGACGTTCACAATGCAAAATTTTGGATCTACCTGCTAAATGGAGATCAAAATGTCTTGCGCCAGCTTGCTAGCAGCGATTATTACAGCCTCTACGCGCTTTATGCCAAGGAGGTCTTAGGGGATAGGAATTTAAACATAATCATCCCAAACCCCGCTAAAAATTCCATAGAGGGCTACGACATCACCGATCCTTTCGCTTGGGTTCGGACAAAAAATAGCGCTGATCGGATGTCACGCCCGCAGCTTTTGGAATTTGCCAAAAAATTCGACACCAAGCAAAGCATCGGCGAGTACTCATACATAATGAATAAAGCGGGTGGCGGCAAGGACAACTTCTATCCGACGCCGTTTATGGAGTATATCGGCGACGGCGATAACCGCCGCAAAGCGCTAATTTTAGCGCTCGCCCGCCAAGAAAGCCGCTTCGTGCCCGCATCGGTATCTACGTCGTATGCGCTTGGGATGATGCAATTTATGCCGTTTTTGGCTAACGAGATCGGCAAAAAGCAACTCAAAATCGACGGCTTCGATCAAGACGATATGTTCCGCCCGGAAGTCGCTTACCGCTTTGCTAACATCCATATCGACTGGCTGGAGCGCAAAATTTACAGCCCGGTTTTCATCGCATACGCTTACAACGGCGGGCTCGGGCTCGTCAAAAAGATGCTTCAGCGCGGCGATATGTTTAATAAGGGCAAATTTGAGCCGTGGCTTAGCATGGAGCTCGTGCCGTATGCCGAGAGCAGGGACTACGGCAAAAAGGTGCTTGCAAACTTCATCATCTACTCGCAGATCCTAGATCCGCGCGCGAAAGTCTCGGTGCAACAGGAGCTACAAGATCTGCTGATACCGAGCAGAAGCGACAGCTTCCGCTAAGCCGGCGGCGGGCTTGAAGGATGATTTAAGAGGCGGCGAGCGCAAAAGATAATTTTCAAATACGGCGAGCGAGAAATTTTAAAAGCCGCCGCCTCAAAAGCGCGAAATTTGCCCGCTAAGAGCTTAGACGAGCAGATCAAAACGGCGAAATTTCATCTTTTAACGCCAAATAAGGGCTCTTTCCCACCCTGCATGAAAGGCGGCACGCCATGCAAATTATCGCGACCGCAGTTCTCATAGTAGCCGCCTTTTTGTGCGTATCGTTATTGAAAGACGAAAAGAAGCGCTCCGCAAATTTAGCGGCTTGTTTGTTTTTTATGGCGCTTGCGTATTGCGTGCAATTCGGCGTAGGAGACGATAGCTACACCCGAGCGGGCGGCGCAGCGCTGATAGTCTTTTTTATCTTTGCGCTTGCTTTTTTCGAGCTTTATTTCTGGGGTGACGAGCTTTAAAATTTAAAATTCATTGAAATTTTATCGCGGCGTTTTGTGAGCGATCAAATTAGCGCCCGAACGTATAATTTTAAGTGACATGAAATCAAAATCGGGCGCTTTTGGTTATGGAATTTAAACATATAACCTATCCGCAGCTTATCCGCCGCAAAGGCTGCGACAAGTTTAAATTTAGCCGCTTTGCAGCTTGTTTGCTTGTTTGCGACGCCTTAAAATTTCGTAACTTCGGATATGCAAGCCGCCGTTTTAAAATTTCGGTAAGTTTTAAATTTTAAATCCACGCCTCTTTGCCGCACCGTTTTAGTTAAATTTAACGGCACGGAGCCTATAAGCGCGAGATGATTTAATTTTACGACCTTAACTCCGTGCAAGCCGCTTTAAAATTTAGCGATCAAATTGCTATTTGAAAAGCCCTTTGATCTTGTCAAAAAGCGACTTTTCGCCGCCTACGCAGGTTGCGTCTTTATGATCTTCTGCGGCGGAATTCTCGCTACCGCCTTCTATCGTATCGCCGCTGCACGGGACGGAATTCCCGCCGCTTGCTTTCATTGCGCCGCCATCCGCTTCCGTCGCACTGCCGCCGCCCGTTACATCGACGCCGCGCGAGGCAGAATTCCCGCTGCCCGTCGTACCGCCTCCGCCCACCTTATCTCGCTCTATCGCCTCGCCGATCTGCTGCGCGGCGATTTCCGCGTAGATCAGCGCACCCTGCGTATCGCAATTAAAAAGATTTGAAAACGACTCGGACCTATTCAGATCGATCGGATTGGGCTCAACCACCTCGGTAGCCTCAAGCAGCCCTACTCCAAGCTCTGCGGCGGAATTTAACGCCTTTAAAAACACGGGCAAATTTTGCGCATAAAATTCATCTACGGCGGATTTAACCTCGCCGCCCGCCTCATAATCGCGCAGCAGTTTCTGCACGCTAGCAGTGCTAAGATACGCGCCGCAGCAATAGTTTTCGACGATCTCATTGTGAATTTCGCCGCTAAATTCCGCTAGAAATTCCGCCGGCAAAACCTCGCGCCAATCGCTTATGTAGGGTTTAAATTTAGAGCTTTGCTCCGCCAAAAAGCTAAACGCCGTGCCGCGCGTGTAAAAATATTCTCTAAAATAGCCCTGCGCCACGGCTATATGAAATCCGTGCGTTTTATTAAAAATCCCCTGCGTGCCGTACTGCAGCGCCGAGCGGAAGCCATCCGCGTATTTTTCTGCGTAAAATTCATCCATCCCCGCTTCGCGCGCTATTTTAGCGATAGCCTCAAAATCTCCCTTCTGCGCGAGCTTTAGCGGCTTAAAATACCACTGCGAAATTTCATCTTTGCCGATCGCGTGATAACTTATGTCGTAACCCACCTTCTCTCCTTTAATCTTTTAGATCGATCTGCGGGTGCCAATACATCGACTTTGAAATTTTACGAAATTTCATCGTGGCGTTCAGCTCATTTGAGGTGCGGTAGCTAAGCACCAGCTCGTCCTTATCGCTCTTAGGCGCGGTGATCTTGTAGCGGCTCGCCCACGCGATCTTAAAAAGCTCCTTTTGCAAAAGCGGATCGCCGTCATGCAGCGGCACTACGTTTGCGTTTGCGCCGTTGATCTGCACCGCGCGGATCTGAATCTCTTTAGGATAGGAGGTGAGCAAAAACACCTCGTCCTCCGCGGCGTTTCTAAGCTCAGGTGCAACGGGATTTAGATAGGTCGCCACTGCCAAATAGCGATCGCCCGCGCGCACCGATTCAAATTTTTGCGTGTAGGCCAGAAACTCGTTTTTAAGCGGATCGTGACGGGGATCGTTTGCGGAGCAGGAGTTTAAAAATAGCGCTAGCGCGGCTAAAATAGCGCCCTTTGCCGCAACGCTTAACGAGCCCCTTGCCGCGCTACCTCGCGCGCCGCTAAAATCAAATTTCTTCATCGATCTTCCTTTGAAATTTTAGGCGCATTCTAACGAATTTTGCTTTTTAAAAGGCTAAATTCGCTACAATCTGCTCATCTTAAAAAGCCGGATTTTAAAATGAAAAGACTTGTTATCGCGTTTTCAGGCCCTTCCAATAGCGGCAAAACGACGCTAATTTGCAAGATCGCTAAAATTTTTATCGCTAGCGGGCTTCGGACTGCGATCGTAAAGCACGATCCGGGCGATAAGGCGCGTTTCGACGTAGAGGGCAAGGACAGCGCCAAATTTAGCGAGCTCGGCGCCGAAACCGTCGTGATGAGCCCTACGCGGACGAGCTATTTTTCACAGCGCTGTATGCAGATTGACGAGGTCGTGCGGATGCTCGGAGAATTTGACATCCTGCTCGTAGAGGGGCTAAAGACGCTGCCGCTGCCGCGCATAAGCCTGTTTCGCGACAGGATCGATCCGGCGTATCTGCCATTTTCGGATGCGATCGCTTCAAATTTAAGCGGCGAGCAGATGGATAAATTTTGCCGCGTAAATTTCGACATCAACGATGCTGCGGGCATTAGCGAATGGATCTTAAAAAACGCCAAAAAAATGTAAAGGAATAAAATGCAAGAGATCGTAAAATCAATCCAAAATATCGCGCTACAAATCGCCGAGGAGCTGAAATACGCGGACTTCGGCTACACAGATCATCACAACAGCACGGGCGATACGCAGCTCAAACTCGACGTAAAAAGCGACGCCATAATCGAGGCGGAATTTCGCAAAAATCCGCTCGTGCGCGCCCTAATCAGCGAGGAGAAAGAGGAGGCGCTGGAGCTTAGAAAAGATGCGCGCCTAATCGTCGCTTACGATCCGCTCGACGGCTCGAGCTTGGTGGACGTAAATTTCGCTGTGGGCTCGATATTTGGCATCTACGAGGATGAAATTTCGCCCGCAAACTTAAAAGCAGCGATCTATTGCATCTACGGGCCGCGCCTTGAGATGGTCGTTTGCGAGGACGCACCGAAGCTATACCGCCTAAATCGCGAGGGTAAATTTAGCTTCGTAAAAGACCTGCGCCTACAGCAAAAAGGCAAGCTAAACGCCACGGGTGCGACGCAAAAGGGCTGGAGCGAACCGCACCGAAAGCTCGTGCGCACGCTGTTTGATGAGGGCTACCGCTTGCGATACAGCGGCGCGATGGTAAGCGATCTGCATCAAATTTTATTAAAAGGCGGCGGACTTTTCAGCTACCCCGCTACTAGCGATCATCCGCGCGGCAAACTTCGCGTAACCTTCGAAGTGCTGCCGTTTGCGTTTATCTTCGAGCGCGCTGAAGGCGCCACCAGCGACGGCGTGAACAGCTCGCTTTTACAGCTTAAAATCGAGAAAATCCACCAAAGCAGCCCTTGCTTTTTCGGCTCGAAGTACGAGATCGCGAAAATGCATGAAATTTACGGCAAGAAAAACTAATGGCTGACACCGAGAGTAGCGCGCCGCGCGACGTTTACGACGAAATTTTGGATAAAAGCTTAGCCGCGCTGCAAGCGTGTCAGGCGGAGCATAACCTCACCAGCTGCCTGGAATGCGAGAAGCTGCTAGATTGCGCGGTGCGCGATAAGTACGTCAAGGCGGTTTATGAGAGCATGTCGCACGGCGCGACGGGGGATTTTTCGTTTTAAATTTAGCTATTGCAATCGCGGAATTTTACGAAGCAGGCTACTTAAAGCCCTTGCGGCGCAGGATTTTCACGAAGATGGCTGCGGCGCGGAATTTGCTCTGCGGTGCGGATTTAATCCATCGGCGCGCAAGATTTGCTTTGCGGCACTGAATTTGCCCCACCGCGAAACGATAAAATTTACGGCGCGTTTAGCCTCGCGGCTAGGCTGTGCTATAGCACATGTCTGTTTTGCGTGCGGATTTTGCGGCGGGTCGATAAAATTTAAATTGCGGGCGTGGCTAAATTTTAAATGCGTAGCTAAATTTAAAGCAAGCAAATGATTAAATTTCAGGCGCCACGGCTGGATTTTAAAATTTGCGGATAAAATTTTAAGGCGCGAAATTTCACTTCGCGAAATTTCAGCCGCGATCATGGGCTATTTATGAGCGCGGACACGCGAAATTACACAAAGTAAAATTTCGGCGGGTTAAATTTTACCGCCACGATCTTTAAATTTACGCGATTAAAATTTACCGACTTGCGCGAACCGCCATTCGTCGCCAATCTTTTGCTAGTTTAATTTTGCCTTGCAAAATTTGGCTCGCAAACTTAGCGAGACGGCGGATTTTGCCTCGCAAAATTCGAGCCGTAAATTTAAGCTGTAAATTTAAGCCGCGATTGCGCGTTAAAATTTAAAAGCTAAATTTAAAGCTCGTCTAGCGTGAGTGCCGTGCGAAGCGCTCGTTAAAATTTCAAAGCCGAGGCGCACGCAATGCTCGGCATTAGAATTTCAAAGTCAGCCAAGGCTCGGTAAGCAGGTGTGCCGCGAGCCGTGCATGCTAAAATTTCAAAGCCGAGCGCACTACGACGGTCGCGTTAAAATTTTAAAGCTAAGGCGCATTACGGCGGCGATTGCGTTAAATTTAAAAACCGATCGGCGGGTGCGCGGAATTTCAGGATCGATCCATTCGCGAAGCTATGCGCCATCGACCTATTCGCAAAGACACGCGTCATCGATCTGTTCGCAAAGCCGCGCCCATAGATCTTTTCGCAGTGCCGTACGCCGAAATTTTATAGCAAATTGGGGGATGCAAGCAAAAGGATGCAGTCGTTCATACAAGGAATTTTGATGGGGCTTGGCGTTAGCGTGCCGATCGGTCCGGTAAACGTGCTGATAATGTCCTACGCGCTGCGAAGCTACACTAAGGCGCTGTGTCTGGGCCTCGGCGCCATGAGCGCGGATATGCTATATCTGGCGCTCTCGGCATTCGGGATATCGCAGTTAGCCAAAATTCCGATCGTTTTTACCTGCATATCGGTATTTGGCGCGTGCTTTTTGCTCTACATGGCGTACGCGATCTGGCATGGCGCGGCTAGCTCGGTGCAACCTGCAAGCGTCGAGGCTTGCTCAGGCGCGGCGCTTTACGGCAAAGGCTTTTTAATAAATTTACTAAATCCATACGTCATTATGTTTTGGCTCAGCGTCTCTGCCGGTACCGCGCGAGCAAATTTCGCGCTTGCTCTTGCGGGGCTTGTAAGCGGAATTTTAGCTTGGATCACGCTTTTTCCGCTTGCTATATATCTAGCTCGTAGCAAGCTTCCAAACATAGTAGTGCGGGCATTTGCATATATCTCGGCGTTTATTTTGGTATTTTTCGCACTAAAGCTTTTATACGCTATAATTTTCGGTAAAATTTAAACCAAAGGAAGGCTTATGAAACCGATTGAAATTCTAAAAGAGCTCATCAAATTCCGCTCGCTCACGCCTAGCGACGACGGAGCTTTCAACTACGTCTCGATGCTGCTGGCAGACTTTAGCGAGGATAGATTCGAGCTAAACGGCGTAACTAACGCGATTTTTACCAAGCGCTTCGGACAGGGTCCGCATCTGTGCTTTGCCGGGCACATCGACGTCGTGCCGCCGGGCGAGGGCTGGGCGAGCGATCCGTTTGTGCCGGTGGAAGCGGATGGCTTTTTATACGGGCGCGGCACGCAGGATATGAAAAGTGGCATCGCAGCGGCAATCTGCGCGCTAGCGGCGGCACGCGATTTTAAGGGCACGCTGAGCCTACTACTAACCAGCGATGAGGAGGGCGACGGCATCTACGGCACGCGCGAAATGCTCTCTAAATTGCGCGAGCAAGGTGCCCTACCCGACTTCGCAATCGTTGCGGAGCCTACATGCGAAGTGCGCTTCGGTGATACCATTAAGATCGGCCGTCGCGGCTCAATTAACGGCGTCCTCGCACTCACGGGCATCGGCGGGCACGCGGCCTACCCTGATAAATGCATCAATCCTGTCCACATTTTGGCGCCGGTGCTTGCAAGCCTCGCGGGGCATGATCTGGACGCAGGTAGCGAGGATTTCGCTCCAGCCAAGATAGTCATCACCGACATTCGCGGCGGTTCGCAGGTAGTAAACGTAACACCCAAGGACGTACGCGTGATGTTTAACGCCCGTGGTGGCGTAGGGCTGGGGCTAGAAGACGTGCGAGACTACGTACTGAGATTATTTGAGCTGGACGCTAAAGACGCGCTATGCAACGAAAGCGAATCCTGCGGCAAACTAGAAATGAGCTGCACCGCGCAGCTGCGAGCAGGCGCGTCGCTACACCTTGCGCTAAAAAGCTCCTCAAAGCCTTTTTTAACTCAGCGAAACTCCAAAATCGTGCAAAAACTAAGCGCTAGCGTGCAGAAGATCTGCGGCGCAGTAGCCGAGCTAAATACCGCAGGCGGCACGAGCGATGCGAGATACTTCGCGGAGTTTGGCGTGGAGACAGCGGAGTTTGGCGTGCGAAACGACACGATCCATCAGATCAATGAACGAGTAGAGATGAGCGACGTCGAAAATTTAACTAAAATTTTTAGCGATCTGATAGAAAATTTCGACTAATTTAAGAATTTGGCAAAGCTACGTAGATTTGATAAAAATTCTGCGTTCTACCAAACTTTGCTGAATTTGCCGGGGTTTTCGCTCGTAGTTGCTTGGCAAATTTTATCTCTGCCGTGCGTATTGCGTAGAAATTTTGCCCTGCTACGCCGCTTTTGCTAAGAATTTTATCTACAGCACGCTTGCCGCTTTTACAATTACTTTGCTATGCAACGTCGCTTTAGCAAGAAACCCTAGCAAAACGTCGCTTTCAAAGGCGAGCTTCGCCGACGAACGCTACCACTGCTAGGAATTTTTTAAAAGAATATTGCTTTTGCGCGAATTTCAGCAAATAGCGCGGTCTTTGCGCAAAATTCATCTCGCTCTCTTTGCGTAGAATTTCATCTTCGTCAGGTGACTCTAGCGGCATACTGCTGTACTTTGCCGTCTTCGTGAAAAATTTTATCTTTGACGCGCCCGCTGCTTACGCAAGAAGCTTGGCTAGGACAATGCCGATTCTGCTGGGATACTGCCCACTTCGTGGATTTATAAAATTTTACTTAGTCACGTTACCGCCGAGAGGAATTCCGCCTCGCTCTACCGCCTCTGCGGGAATTTTACCCTACCTCGGCAAGCGCGATTTAAGAATTTTACTTTGCTTTGATACGGCAATGTGAAATTTTGCCCGTACGGCGCGGCAGCATAGAATTTTTAGCCTCTGCAAAACTCCGCGACAAAACCTTGCTATCCTTGCCTATCTACACAAAAAGGAGCGGCAAAATTTTACCGCCTCGCGTGCTGCTACACTAAATGCACGCAAGATGAAAATTTATCGAAGGATTTCAGAGCGTAATTTCGCGAGGCTAAATTTTATCACTGCGAAAAATTTCAACCACTCATAGCAGGCGTCTAAGGCGCGATAAATTTAAAATTAGGGCTTTAAGTCAGCATAGCAAGTTTCGCTTCTTGCAAAATTTTAACTGCCTTGGTCGCCGCAAAACTAGAAATTTACAAAATCGCTTTATGAAATTTCGCAGCGTCTCGCGGTAAAATTTGAAAATCAGCGCCGTGCCTGCAAGGCATAATTTAACGGAATTTTACTTGCCCAATTTGGCTAAGCTTTCTCTTTCGAAGTTTAGCAGCCACGCTTTGGTCGCTACGCCGCCCGCGCCGCTGTATCCTCCGAGCCCGCCCGTAGCTACAACGCGGTGGCACGGCACGATGATGGGGATTTTGTTTTTGCCGTTTGCGCTGCCTACTGCGCGGCTTGCGCGCGGTCTGCCGATAGCCCGGGCTAGCTCGCCGTATGTTACGACCTCACCATAAGGGATCTCTAAAAGCGCGCTCCACACGGACTTTTGAAACTGCGTGCCATTTTGGCTCAGTTTAACGCTAAAGCTTTCAAGCTCGCCCCTGAAATATGCGCCAAGCTCGTCGGTGCAAAGAGCCAAATTCTTTTTTAAATCGCTAAGCCTTAAATCGCGTCCTTTATCATCCGCTGCACGCACAAAGCCGAATTTAAGCTCTGCGTCGTGTTTTTTAAAGATCTCATCATTGGGCCCGCAGGCAGAGCTTTTGACCCAGTCGATACTGCAGATCCCGATCTCATCATCCCAAATTTCAAGCATTCCAATGGGCGAATTAAAAAAGGCTTTTTGCATCTCAATCCTTTCAAATTTTTACTGGTTTGATCAAAAAAATTTTAAAAAGCGCTTGTTGCGGTGCGAGCTAAAGCTCGAAAACGATGGAATTTCATGCGGTAGCTCAAAATTTTTAAAATTTATACGCAAAGCATCGCAAAGTCTCTACTCAAACCGCACGAGGTTTACCAAAACCCCGTCGAAAACGTCCTGCTTAAAGAGCTTGATCTCGCGCACGATATCTGCGTTATCATCATCGATGACGCTGTTTTTGACGAGGCTGTCCTCGATGAGCTTAAAGATAAAGGCGTGGTTGCTGACGTCAGAGATACCGCTTTTAAAGCCCATTTCAAGGCGTACCGGCACGCCTATGTGCACGCCGCGCAGATCCTTGGCGATGTAAAGATCGGCGATTGTGCGCACCATTTTTTTAGCCATTTGGTAGCTCGCCGTGGACGACAAAATATCATTAAGACCGAAATTCTCCATCAAAAGTGGAATACGAACGCGCGCCAAAACTCCTTCGCCAGGCTCGCTCGCGCTCTTTTTCAAAAACGAAATTTTAATCCTATGCGCGATGCCTATGAAACGCGGCTTAAGCTCGATGAGCCTAGCTTTAGACGCTTGCGGTAGCGAGATAGGACGCGAAGTGCTTGCAATAGGCAGAGCCTGCGGACGCCCCGGCAGGCGCGCGCGCTCTTTCGCAGGCGCTTTGCGCGCAGGCTTGCCATATAAATTTACGGGCTTAGTCACAAAAGTTGATTCGCTCCCAAAAGCAGCAGACGCGGGCTCATCACCAAGCGCCCCCTCCGCCATAGAAGAAGCAAACGTAGAATTCTCACCCGTTAACTCAGGCTGCGCGGATTGCTCAAATTCGAGCGCAAATTTATTTCCCGCTTGCGGCGGCAAATTTAAAGTGCGCCACTCTTGTGCGGAGCTTTTCTGCTCTAAATTTTGCTCATCGGAATTTTCTAGCGCGTAATTTTGCCCTTTTTCCAAAAACATTGAATTCTCACCGACGAAATTCTCATCTTGAGGCGTAAATTCCGAGGTATTTTCTGAAACAAAATTTGCAGCACGGCAGCTAGCGAAATTAGCGCTTTGCCCCTTGGAAAACTCGGAGCCTTGAGGCCCACAATCATTTGCGCACTTTATATCAAGCGCAGAATTTGCGAAAGTGGAATTTTTTGATGCAGAGCCTTGCGCCGTAGAATTTTTACTTCGTAAGTCCGCGTCCTGCTCTGCTACAAACGAATTTTCAGCTGCAAAATTCTCCGTTTGCGCCATAAAATTAGAATTTTGCGCCTCGAATGCGGAATCTTTCACGAGCATAGAGCTTTGCGCGGAAATAAAATTTCGCGATGCAAGAATGAAGCTTCGCCCTTTGGCAGAATTCATAGACGCAGAGCTTTGCGGCATAAAATTTTCACTCCTCGCATTTGCGCTCTCTTCGAAACTAGCAGCAAGCCCCACACTCATATCATCCTGCGCAGCATCATTTTGCGAAATTAAATTCTCGCGCGCCGTATCCCACGCGGTATCTGCGCAAAATTCCGCCCGAGCCGCACCATAAAATTCTGCTTGCGAAGCATCTTGAAATTCTGCTCGTGAAGCAAAATCTCGCACACTCTGAGCGCTGCACGCAGAAAAATCGCCACACCTTGCGTTTGTAGCATACAAAGTCTTTGCCAAGCTGCCGCCAGCCTCGGGCAAAACTGCGCTTAAATCTCCGCCGCAAAAGCTACCAAAATCGCAGGCGCCGTCAAACTCCGCATAGCCATCTGCCGCGCGGAGACGATCTGCGCGGGCTTTCTTTTTGGGCGTAGAAGAGAGCGTGAGCCTGCCTGCAAGCTCGCGTCCGCCGGAGTTTAAAATCCCAAAAATTCTAGCTCTAAAGCGCTCGAACTGCTCGCCACTAAGCAAAATTTTGTCGTTTAGGCTCTGCACGCCGAAGTCTGCAGCGGTAAAATTTACGATCGCTCCGTCCCTACTCGCGACGCGCACGCGGCCTTTGACCGAGCCTTTTAGCTTAAAATCGCTGCCTGCGAGAATTTTTTTCATTAATTCCTTCGGATTGTAGGGCATTTTAGCGCTCGCCAAAAACCACTTCGTTAAATTTAGCGACGAAGCTTAGCGGATTGACGCTCACGCCGTTGATCGCGATGCCGAAGTGCAGATGTGGGCCGCTAACTCTACCGCTCTCGCCCGAAAGCGCGATTTCATCGCCTTTGTGAACGTGATCGCCAAGCGTAACTTTGATCTCGCTTAGATGATAGTACTGCGAATAAATGCCGCCGCCGTGATCAATCACGACCGAACCGCCCGCGTAGTAGCGGTCTTTGGCGATGACTACGACGCCGTCGTTGGCAGCGCGCACTGCAGTGCCTACCGCGGCGCGATAATCGGTTCCGCTGTGATAGCTTTTAAGCTCGCCATTGAAAGTGCGGGCATTGCCGAATGCAGAGGTTATTTTAGAGTTTAAAGGCAGCTCAAACGGCGTGGAAAAAAGATAGCGCGGCGTGGTAATCGCATAGATCGCGTTAGCTTCGTCGAGCTCTTTTTTGATACGCGCGGCGGCTTCTTTAGGTGGTTTAACTTTGCCTGGAGCGACACTTAGGGCCTCTTTTTTATACTCACCCTTTTTCAAAGCAACGATCTGCTCGTGGCTGCCGCTTTGATCTACTATTCTCAGCGCGAAATCTCCCTTAGCACGGTAATTCGCTGCTAAAACGGCGATTTTACAGCTAGAATTTGGCGCCTCGATAAGGGGGATTTTCTTTGAGCCAAAGCTCAACTCGGTTGTGCTTTTATCTAATTTTAAGATAATAACGTCACCGTTTACTATGTCTAAAGCGAAAATTTTGATCGCCAAAAGTGCAAAAATAGCTAGAAATTTCATAAATTTTCCAAAATTCGTTATTTTTCATCAATTTTTTGTTAAAAATTAGCTAAAACAAATGAAATTGCTGTTATAATAACGAAAATTCAATTTTAAAAGGATTAAATGATGAAAAAGTTTTTGCTTCTAGCATCTGTTGCACTTTGCGGTCTTTTGCACGCGGACGTCGTGGCAAATCAAGAGGTTATAGCGGCGACTAACGTCGTTAGATCTTTCGTAGCGGCTAATAACTTCGGCACCGATGAGCGCTATCTAACCAGCGCCAAAGCCGTCGCAATCCTAACCGACGTAAAACGTTTAGCTGCGGGCGCATCGCTACAATACGGCGATGGAATTTTTAGCGTCAAAGGCGAGAACGGTGAGTGGAGTTCACCGATTTTTATCAAATATAAAGGCTACGGCGTGGGCTTACAGGCAGGCTACGAGACGAGCGACATCGTGATGATCTTCCATACTACGAAGTCATATCAAGACATTTTTACTGGCACAGACACCCTTGAGATCAATGTAGGTGCTGCAGCAGGCGGCGTAGGTAGAAGAACAGGTCGCGCAACCGATCTACCTGATATTTCTGCATGGATGGTAAGCCCGGGCGAGCAAACAGGCGTCTACCTAGGCGTATCGATCGACAACGGCAGAATCACTATCGACGATCAACTAACTAACGACTTCTATGAGAGAATTTACGACTACGAGGATATCTTAAACGATTCTCCGCGCGCGAATAAATATGCAAAAAGATGGAAGGAAGTGATGAGGAAGTATTTCACAAACGGCGAGAAATATGGCGCTAGCAGCAGTGCAGCGATACCTGTAAGTCACGTGCAGAAAAAATACCCTGATGGTAAGCCAATCATCTCAAACCGCTCTCCTAGAACTCATGCTAAGGCTACGCGAAGCAAAAAGGCTAAAAAAGCAAAATAAATTATCGAGCCAAGCCCCGCTTATGGGGCTTCTTGTTTTGGCTTTGCGTTGATTTGTGCAAGAGCGCCTAGATGTGAAATCGAAGCGCATAGGTTATTTTAAAAAGATTTATTGATTCTTTACTAAAGTATTTTATTTAATTTTTATGAGTTATTAGATATATAAAGACCGAATAAAATTTTATGAAATTTAACGAAATTTTTATAAAATTTAATCAGTTTTTTATATTTTTATCACTACAATTATAATTCTTGTCTCGTTAGCTCAGTTGGTAGAGCATCTGACTCTTAATCAGGCGGCCGTAGGTTCGAATCCTACACGGGACACCAATACTTTTTTACATACAATTATAGAATTTTAATCGGCGATTTTTAATTAATACACCTAAATTTATAATTACGATGCTTTTGTAAATGCAAATTAGGGCCACTCGAAGTAATAAATGACTTTTTCGATAATGTATCCAAGCGATAGAATTCGATGCATAGATAAAATTTAATAGTCATAGCTAAAAAGCAAAAAACAATTCTAGCTTTGATACTGTAATAGCTAAATGTCATTCTTACTCTTTAGTAAAATAGTATTGCTAATTTAACGTCAATACTATTTTACTAGAGTTTGCGCAACATAATATTCCATATAAAGCGCCGCAGTAGGGAGTTTTATCAAAAGCAGCCTTTACATTCAGCCGTAACGCCCGAATATAGAAATAAATTATTTAAAATTTATCTATTTTCGGAATTGCAGGTTTTAAATTTATCATAAACCAATACTACAAAGGTAGAAAGCATAAGTCCTATTATTGCAGATATTACTAAAATGATTAGTTTTTTAGGCTTTGCTGGGCGATCAGATAAAACTATATTAGAAATTATATGAGAAGTTTTAAAATTAAAATCAGAAAGCCTACTTTCTATAATGCTCTTTTTCTTCATTAAATCAGGAATTTGTACTAGAGTTATAGCACTAATTTCGTCACTTATTTTAGGTATATTGTCGTTTAAAATTTTGTCTTTTATATTCATTAACTCCATCAGTTTTAATTCGCCAGCATCGCTAAGCTTTTCTTTCTTGTTCAGCATATCTATTTGATCGTCTATTTTGGCTATCTGAACGCCTTTTAAATATTCTATGCGTTCTTTTAGATTACGAATTTTATTATTTTTTAAATAAGTTATCTGCGAATCAATACTTATCAATTGTTCACGTAAAACCTTTTTATATTCATCTAAAACTATAGCATCTTCTTCGCTTAAATCTGCTACCATCTCATCTATATGTTTTTTTAGTAATTCGTTTGATTTGGCAAACGCCGTTATAATAAATATATTGGCGCTATCTTTATCAGCGACGATACTATCAACCATTACGTTCTTGTCCTTAATATCCTTTAGTCCATCAATATATTTTACTCTAAGCTCATGCATCCGAACGGATCTTTCGGTTATATACTGTGGCATACCAGTTTCATTATTATAATAGGCGGTTTCTACCGCCGCCGTTGCTTTATACCACGGAGTAGCAAATAGAATGTACAAAAGCCCAATCGCAATAAATCCACAAGTTACTATACAAATTTGCTTTTTATATTTCCATATCTTTTTTGCCAAATCTAGCAAATCGATCTCATCATCTTTACAATAATTCTGTTGCATATTTCTTCTCCAAATTAAAATTTAAATTGCGCCCTCGCGAACAAGGACCACCTTAAAGGTTTTTATGATTATCACGATATCGTTCCAGATCGACCAGTTTTTCATATACCACGCATCCATGCCCGCCCTGGTCGCAAAATCCACATCGCTGCGCCCGCTCACCTGCCAAAGCCCCGTGATACCGGGCTTGACGGCGAGTATGAGATCAGCGTATTCGCCCATATCTTTGCGCTCGTATTGCGCGCACGGGCGAGGGCCTACGATGCTCATTTCGCCCTTTAGGACGTTGATCAGCTGCGGAAGCTCATCTAGAGAGCTTCTGCGCAAAAAATCGCCCAGCTTCGTGATGCGCGGATCATGCTCGTATTTGTGATATTTTTCAAAATACTCCACCTCTTGCGGATTTTGCTTTAGGTACTGAGATAAAATTTCATCGCCGTTTTCTTTCATCGAGCGAAATTTTAGGCACCCAAATGGCTTGCCGCCAAATCCCATCCTTTGATGCGAAAAAAATATGCGTCCCGTGGGCTCTTTTAGCTTCATCATCAACGCGATTACGCCAAAAATCGGCACCAGCAAAGGAAGTGCTAAGAAAATTAGCGCCAAATCAAGCCCGCGTTTAAGAGCTAAATTTAAAGGGCTTTTCAGAGAATTTCGTATCGCAAAGAGGCTGGTGCGTGATGCAAAGACGCTGTAAATATAGGTCTGCGTAAAGTCGTACGAACGCAGCACCGGGGTGAATAAAATTTCTTTATTTTCCCTGATGTTGCTCTCGATGAGCTCGTTTAAGGCGCTCGCTTCGAGCCTGCTTCCGCCAATAAATAATACGTCGTAGTCCCTACCTAGCGCTCTTACATATCCAAGATATGTGCTTCCTAAAACAGCGCTTTCAAACTCCTCACCTTCACCTAAAATTTTCGCCCTCTTTTTCCATAAGCCAAATTTAAAAAGCTTCCTTTTTGTTACGAGCTTCAAAAGCGGCAAAACCACTGCCATAAAGGCAAAGCTCAGAATAAAACTGGCGCGCGAAAATTCGTAATTAACTTTGATTAAAGCAAGTAGTGCGAGGCTTAGCAAAAGCCCCAAGAAGCAGCTTTTTACTAGAATTCTACTCTCGTGCCAAAAATCATACCGCCTCGAATATATCCCCTGATAGAAAAATAGAAATATCATTATGACATAGGAAGGCGCAAAGCCCTGATACCTGCCGACGTCCAGCAGCACATTATCGCCGTAAAGCAAATTTTTAAGTACCACGGCAAGCCCGAAGCAAAACCAGATGCCGAAAATATCGACCGCCAAGATTATCAAAACGCAGAGTTGCTTTTTCATCCTAGCTCCTATTAAAATCATCTTGCAGGCGCACGATATCATCCTCGCCGGTGTAGCTGCCGACTTGAGCCTCGATTAGCACGACGGGGATTTTGCCCTCGTTTGCGAGGCGGTGAACCTCGCCCATTCTAATGAACGTCGATTCGTTCTCGCGCAGCAAGAAATTTCGCTCGCCCACAGTCACGGTCGCAGTGCCGCTAACGACGATCCAGTGCTCGTTACGATGGTAGTGCTTCTGCAGCGATAGCCGCTTGCCGGGCTTAACGACGATACGCTTGATCTTGTAGCCGCGCTCATCTTCGAGCACCGTGTAGCTGCCCCACGGGCGATGCGTCGTTACGTGCACGTGCGCTAGATCGCTACCGCCTAGCCGCTCCACCACCTGCTTTACCTTTTGGGTAGAGCCTTTTTTACATACGAGCAGGGCGTCTTTGGTATCGACGATAGCGAGATCCTCGATGTCTATGGCGGCTATCGTGCGGCCCGAGCCGATGATGAGATTGTTTTTAGAATTTAGAGCGATATTTTGCTCGCTAGCGGTGTTGCCGTTCGCGTCTTTGGGCAGCTCGGCGTCTAAACTATCGAAGCTTCCCAGATCGCTCCAACCGATGTCTGCCGGCACGACCTTAGCAAGGCTCGTGCGCTCCATAACTGCGTAATCGATACTATCTGCGGGGATTTCTTGCATATCGTCTAGTTTAATTCTAATCGGATTTTCCGCATTAGAATTTTCGTACGCACGAACGCAGGCTTCGTAAATTTCGGGGCTACGCGCTTTTAGCTCGTTTAAAAATACGCCCGCTTTGAACATAAACATGCCGCTGTTCCAGTAAAAATTCCCCGCCGCTATGTAGCTTTGCGCCGCCGCAAGCTCAGGCTTTTCGTGAAATTTTAACACGTCCTCGCCGCTTGCTTCGATATAGCCATAGCCTGTATTTGCATCCGCGGGCTTGATACCAAACGTCACCAAAAACCCCTGCTTTGCAAGCTCGCGCGCGCGCAAGACGCTGTTTTTATACGCCGCCTCATCTCTAATTAGATGATCGCTCGGCGTTACAAAAACTATCTCCTCGGCCTTTAAGCTCAAACATGCAAGCGCGATCGCAGGAGCCGTATTTCTGCCGACGGGCTCGAGTAGAAATTTTACGCCGCGCGTGCCTAGGGCCTCAAGCTGATCGAGCGCCAAAAAATACTGCTGCTCGTTCGAGACGACGAGCGTGCGCTCGCATAGCGGGGAGTTTCGCTCGTAGCTCATCATAAAAAGCGAGCGATCGCTGAAGAGGCGCACGAACTGCTTCGGCATAAGCGTACGGCTGATCGGCCACAGCCTCGTGCCGCTGCCGCCGCTTAGGATTATATTAGTCATTTAGGCCGTCCTTAAATTCCTCATATTTTTTCTCGACGTAGCTTTTGATCTCGGCTTCAAAGCGCGCGCGCGAAAATTTTAAAGAATTTTCTCTGATTTTTACAGGCTCAAATTTATCATAATTTTGCTCAAATTTAGCTACGGCGACGAGCAGCTCCTTTGCGTTTTGCTTCATAAAATACAGCCCGCTCTCGCCATCGCGCACCGTCTCGCGGGCGCCGCCGCGCCCAAAGCAGATCACCGGCGTGCCGCATGCCTGCGCCTCTACGGGCGTAATGCCGAAATCCTCCTCTGCGGCAAAAACAAACGCCTTTGCCCGCCCCATTAGATCCGCCATCGTTTCATCGTCTGCGAAGCCCAAAAGTTCGACATTTTTGCCCGCTTTTGACTTGATTTTTGCCATATCGGGCCCGTCGCCGATGACTAGCAGTTTTTTATCCGTCTGCGAAAACGCCTCTACGATAAGATCGATCTTTTTATACGGCACCATGCGCGAGGCGGTGAGATAAAACTCCTCTTTAGCTTCACGCAGCGTAAATTTATCCACGTCCACGGGCGGATAGATGACGTCGCTGGGCTTGCCGTATGTTTTTTTGATACGGCGCGCGATGTAGCGGCTGTTTGCGACGTAGTGATCCACGCGGTTTGCGGTACTTGCGTCCCAAAGGCGAATTTTATGTAAAAAATACTTCGCCAGCATGCCCTTTAGACCGCGATCCAGCCCGCTTTCGCGCAAATACTGATGATATAGATCCCACGCGTAGCGGATCGGCGTGTGTACATAAGCGATATGAAGTTGATTTGAGTGCGTCAGCACCCCCTTTGCGACGGCATGCGAGCTAGATAGCACGACGTCATAGCCGCTTAGATCAAACTGCTCGATCGCATGCGGAAATAGCGGCAGATAGTTGCGGTATTTGTCCTTTGCGAATGGTAGCTTTTGGATAAAGCTCGTGCGGGCGCGCTTGCCTTTTAAAATTTTATCTCGGTCGGCACCCTTTAAAAAGTCGATAAGGCTGTAAATTTCAAAATCATTCCAGATATTAGTAAAACTCTCGACGCATTTTTCCGCGCCCGCATAGGTGCTAAACCAGTCGTGGATAAGGGCTTTTTTCATTGCGGCTCCCAAGTTGATCTATTTTTAAATACCTGCTCGTAAATTTTTTCCACTTTACGAATCATAACGCCGATATCAAATTTATCTTTAAAATTTAGCAATGCTTCGGCTTGCATTTTACCGTATATTTTCTCATCGTTTAATAAAATTTCTATATCCCGGCACGCCTGCTGTGCGTCCTCAAACAAAAACCCGCTTTTGCCGTTTTCTACAACCTCGTTATTTCCCACGACGTTTGTCGCCACTATAGGGGTACCGAGCGACTGCGCCTCTATGAGCGCATAAGGCAGCCCCTCCCACCTGGATGTAGACAGGTAGATATCCGTAGCAGATAGATACGCGGGCACTTCGCCAGTAAAGCCCGTAAAGATTATATTTACGCCGTCTTTTTGCGCCATAGATTCAAATTTTGCCCTATCGTCGCCATCTCCGAGCCATAAAAAAACGATGCTTGAATTATCTTTAAAATTTTTAGCTATCTCGTACGCCAAAGACATATTTTTTGCATAGTCAAATCTCGAAATAGTCGTAACTACCTTTTTGCCCGATAGATTAAATTTTATCTTGGCATTATCGTCTTTCAAAAGAGCTTTTATGCCATTATATACGACCTCGCTCTTGCTTTTTTTAAATAATTTAAGCTTTAAACAAACGCTATTTTCGCTCTTTGAGACATTTATAAATTTATCGGTAAATAACGTTAAAAATCGCTCCAAAAAAATATACGCGCTCTTTTTCAAAAGGCCGTATTCTCCGACATGAACGCCGTGTAAAGTATGGACTATTTTTAGCCTTGGATTTAAAATTTTAAGTATCCGCGAATAGATGCCCGCGCCCTTACCATGGGAATGAATCATCTCTATATCGTTATCTTTCATAAATTTATTCAGCCCGAGGAGCTTTTTTACGCTAAATTTTCTGTGCGGCAGGGCAAATATATCTTTAACCTTTTTTGACTCGCTCCACATATTATAATAGGGCTTATCTTTCGGACAAGCCAGAAAGATCTCCATATCGCTGGATAAATTATTTATAAGCAGATCGACGTGTTTTGGCCCTCCGCCGTGATCAGCCCTAAGCGTGATAAATAAAATTTTCATTTGTCATAATCCTTCAGTATAAATGATATATATATATATACAATAAGCTCATGCAAAGCATTGACAAATAGGCAAGAAGTCAATAAAGATATAAAGGCAATAAATAAATTATGATTTGTCAATATAGCTTTTCTTAAAATATAAATTATAAAAGTACAAAACAAAATATAACCAATAACACCGAATTCAGAAAATACTTGTAGAAAAAGATTGTGTTGTTCTAACGCCAAATTCATATGCTCTAAAGCATTTAAATGCAATAAGTACTCTGAATCAAGAATTAAATTTTTGCCATTAAAATATCCTATACCAAAACCATAATTATCAAAACCCATATTAGCATATGCAACATGTAACTGATACCTAAGAGACGAAAAATCATCTATTAAAATTTTATTATCTATATCCAAAATGCGGTCCACCCCAAGTATCAAAAACGGATATAGAAATATAAATAAAATATATAGACATCCAAAATAAACACTTACTCGTTTGTTTATCTTCGAGATTATAGACAAAAATATAAATAAGAATAAGGATATTATAAAGCTCCTATTAGC
>ERZ773049.64-NODE-64-length-59984-cov-17.579102_pt1 | contig 59984 bp, 53 predicted proteins | sample MGYA00580633_ERZ773049 | MGnify/ENA primary metagenome ERZ773049 (study PRJEB29015, sample SAMEA2737991) | human oral metagenome | biome: human oral; feature: human-associated habitat; material: dental | place: China | collected 2066 ...
GTTACGCTGGTGACCGCGGCATGCTGCACCCCGAGCTCACGCAGAGCGCTACCCGCGCCGAGACCGCCGAGCTAAACGAGCACGAATTCGCCGCATACATATCCTCAAACCGAACCTGTGAGCAGGGTATGACCGAAGCAACCGGCCACACCTTCCAGAACGTGCTGCAGCTTCTAGAGCGGGCCACACGGTAAACCCCCGTTGCGCACGTGATGCGTGCACACAAAAAGACGGTGCCCTCACATCGGTAGGATGCGGGGGCACCGTCTATAAGTGTATGAAACTTACGCTGCGTGCTGGCAGGTTGAGCAGGTGCAGTCCTCGCATGCGCAGTTAGCGCAGGAGTCGCTGCAGTGAGCGCACTCGCACACGGCGTGGTTGCAGGTGGGGCAAGCGCAATCGGCGCAGGTGCAGTTAGCGCACAGGTCGTTGCAGTTGCCGCAGGAACAGGTGTTGCACTCGTCGTAGTGGCCATCGTGCTCACGGTGTGCGTGGCCATCGTGCAGGTAGTCCACGTGATCCAGGTGAATCACTGCCTGGTGCCCGCAGTTGGGGCCGTGGGTGTGAGCATGTGCCTCGGAGTGACGGTGCGGTGCTACGGTGGTCATGATTGCTCCTTAGTGTGGGCATGCACATCAGTAACGATGTGACTAATATGATGATCCTTCAAGCTGTATATGGTGGCCCTGCCCTGCTGCTGCCCCTCAACAACATGCGCTTCACGCAGAATACGCAGGTGGTGCGAGGCAAGCGGCTGGGAAATACCCAAGCATGAATGCAGCTCGCTAACGCTGTGTGGGCGCTCCACAAGATGATGGGCAATAGCTAGGCGTAACGGGTGGGCCAATGCTGAAAAAATAGCCACCGATGCGCCAAACTCATGTTCCCAATCTTTATGGGCTGAACCATTTTCCATAAAGACAACTTTATATAAAAGCAGGTTTATATGTCAACCGTTGTCTGCTCCGCACAAAAATATTAACAACCCACCAGCGAAAACACCCCGCAGGTCAGCCCACGGGGTGTTTTCGATATAAAGCTCTGCATGGAACCTACAGGGTCACGCCCAAACGAGCCGCTAAAATATCGCGGATTAGTTCAGCCCCGCCCACTGGTGCCGCCGCACCGGTGCTCGTCGTCTGGGCACGTGTGAGGGCATCAATAGCCCACGCATCCAGCGCTTTGAGTGCCTCGGGTGCGTTCAGATCATCCGCCAAATACTCGCGCACCTTATCTAGAGTCTTTACGGCACCCTCAGTATCATCCCCAGTAGCTGCCGCAATGGCGTGACGGTACGTCTCAAGGCGCGCATCCGCCTTATGCAGCAAGTCATCGGTCCAGAACCAGTCAGAACGGTAATGGTTATCAAGAATCGCCAGGCGGATCGCGTTCGGGTCAACACCGGCTGCACGCAGCTTAGAAACCAGCACCAAATTCCCGCGTGACTTACTCATCTTATGCCCATCAAGACCCACCATGCCTGTATGCGCGTAGTGGCGGGCGTGCGGGCGGTGATCTACCGCCCACGAATGCCCCGCCCCCAAATCATGGTGCGGGAACGTCAAATCTGAGCCGCCCGCCTGCACCGTCAGCGGCCCATTCACAAAACGGCGGGCAATCATAGTGCACTCAATATGCCAGCCGGGCCGGCCCGCACCCAGCACACCGGCCTCCCACGACGGTTCACCCTCGCGGGCGGCACGCCACAGCAGCGGGTCCAGGGCGTCACGTTTGCCCGGGCGGTCGGGGTCACCGCCGCGCTCCGCAAAAATGCTCAGCATCTCCTCACGGCTCATATGGCTCACCTGCCCCGGCGCCCACGAGTACCCTTCCTCATCCGCCGGTAGCGCCTGGGCCGCTTTCACATCCAGGTAAATATCCCCGTCAGGATGCTGCACACCCTTCTCGTCCGTAAACCCCGGCACACGGTACGCCAAGCCACGCTCCAGCAGGCCCTCAACCACGGGGAACAGCCAATCAATCGACTCGACCACCCCCACATAATGATCCGGCGGCAGCACATTCAAAGCCGCCATATCAGTACGGAACAGCTCCGTCTGGTCTTCTGCAAGCTCTTGCCAGTCCACGTTCGTGGCGGTTGCGCGCTCCAACAGCGGGTCGTCCACATCGGTAACGTTCTGCACGTAGGTCACCTCAACCCCGGCGTCCCGCCAGGCGCGGTTAAGTAGGTCAAAAGCCACATAGGTGGATGCGTGCCCCATATGCGTGGCATCGTACGGGGTGATACCACACACGTACAGTCCCGCTTTCTTTGGTTCTTCAAGCTGAACCACGGTATTTGCGGCGGTATCAAAGATACGCGGTAGCGGCGCCGAACCGGGCAGAGAAACAGGGGCGGGCGCATCCCAAGCACGCATGAGCATCCTTTCGAAGGCATAAAAATATCACCTACAAGAATACCCGCTTGCGGCAAACCGCAAACGGGTATTTCTGTGCGCCAAGCGGCAAGCGAAATTCTAAGAGGAAATAACCCCGAATCCCAGGCCTAAGAAAATAAGCGCCGCAAGCAGAATACGGTACCACACGAACAAGCCGTACGAGTTCGACGAAACATACTTCAGGAACCAAGCAATCATTAGGTACCCAACACCGAAAGCAATCACAGTTGCCAGCAGGGTGGAAGGAATACCGTAGTAGCCGCCTGCCTCGTGCCCGGTAAACACTTTAAATGCCTTATACAGGCCCGAAGTGAACACCGCAGGCAGTGCCAGCAGGAACGAGTAACGTGCCGCCGCCTCACGGGTGTAGCCCATGAACAAGCCCGCCATGATCGTACCGCCAGAGCGGGAAACACCCGGGATCAGGGCGAGCGCCTGCGCGCACCCATACACCAGGCCGTGGCCCAAGGTAAGATCTTTAATCTTCCGCTGCTCCTTACCGAACCGGTCAGCTAACCCCAGGAACACTGCGAACACGATCAGCATGGTGCCAACAATCCACAAGGACCGGAAGGTGGAGTCAATGTAGTCTTCTAGAACCAGACCGAGAATGCCAATGGGGATGGAACCGATAATGATGAGCCAGCCCATCCGCGCATCCGGGTTGCTGCGCTTAACCCGGCCGGTGAGTGAGCCGAACCAGGCCGAAAGAATGCGCACAATGTCACGCCAGAAGTAGAGGAGCACAGCGGTTTCGGTGCCCAGCTGGGTGATCGCGGTGAACGCAGCGCCCGGGTCGGCTTTCTCGGGCAGCAGCTGCCCCACAATACGCAGGTGCGCCGAGGACGAAATTGGCAGAAACTCGGTGAGGCCTTGCACCAGGCCCAGAATAATAGCTTGAATCCATTCCACGCCTTCCAGCATACCCCACAGTGCCTATGAACTTTGAGAGCAGAAAATAGCGGTGTAAAGATTCTATGGTCTTTAGTGGTTGGGAAAACTGCTGAGGGCCGCCCGCCCACGCGCTTTCCTGGTGAGGGGTATCCCACACACTAAACGGCGGCCCCGGATGATCAGCAGAGGGGTGCTTCTCAACCGTAGGCCACCGCTTAGTTGCAGGTGGTTTATGCCTTTCCAGGCTACACGCTCAGCTATACGTCACGCAGGGCGCGGTTTACCGCCGAGATCATGGCTTTCAATGCGGCGCGGGTGGTGGAGCTGTCGATGCCAATACCCCACAGCACACGCGTATCGACGGCTGCCTCAATGTAGCAGGCGGCGTTCGCTGCTGAGCTGGAGGAGAGGGTGTGCTCCGAGTAGTCCATGACCCGAATGTCTACGCCCTCAGCGCTGAGCACGTTCTGCAGCGCATCCACAGGGCCGGTACCGGTGCCGGTGCGGTTGTAGGTGCGGCCTTCAACGTTCAGGCTCACGCGCAGAGTGGTTGCCCCCGTATCCGCCGAGTCAATGTTAATCGACTCGATACGGTACTTACCCCAACGTTCCTGATCCTCAGGGGCGGGCAGGTACTCGTCCGTGAAAATATTCCACAGCTTCTGCGGGGTCATCTCCCCGCCCTCAGTGTCGGTGCGTTCCTGCACGATCTGGGAGAACTCAACCTGGGCGCGGCGCGGCAAATCCAGCCCGTACTCGCTCTTCAGCAGGTACGCCACCCCGCCCTTCCCAGACTGCGAGTTCACCCGGATCACGGCCTCATAGCTGCGGCCCACATCGCGCGGGTCAATCGGCAGGTAGGGGACCTCCCACGTCACCTCGTCAATCGTTTTGCTCTGCTGCGCGGCTGATGCCTCAAGAGCCTCAAATCCCTTCTTAATAGCGTCCTGGTGTGACCCCGAGAAGGCCGTGAACACCAGGTCACCGCCGTAGGGGGAACGCTCGTGCACGGGCAGCTGGTTGCAGAACTCAACGGTTTTACGGATCGAATCGATGTCGGAGAAATCGATCTGCGGGTCGATGCCCTGCGTGTACAGGTTCAGCCCCAGCGTCACCAGGTCTACGTTGCCGGTGCGCTCACCGTTACCGAACAGGCACCCCTCAATGCGGTCGGCCCCCGCCAGGTACCCCAGTTCAGCTGCCGCCACGCCCGTGCCGCGGTCATTATGCGGGTGCAGGGACAGCACAATGTGTTCACGGTTCTTCAGGTTGCGGTGCATCCACTCGACGGCGTCCGCGTAAACGTTCGGGGTGGCCATCTCAACGGTGGCGGGCAGGTTCACGATCAGCTCTTTACCGTCTACGCCCACACCTAATTCGTCAGCGACAGCGTTGCATACGCGCGCTGCGAATTCCAGTTCAGTGCCGGTGAATGACTCTGGCGAGTACTCGTAGAGCACATTCGTGTTAGAGATCATCTGCTCTTCAAACTTCTTGCACAGGCGCGCGCCCTGTAACGCAATATCCAGAACGCCGTCCTCATCACGCTGGAACACCACGCGGCGCTGCAACACGGAAGTTGAGTTGTAGAAGTGCACAATGGCGTTTGGGGCGCCCTCAATGGCCTCAAACGTGCGGGCAATCAGGTGTTCACGGCATTGCACCAGCACCTGGATCGTCACATCATTGGGGATATGCCCGTCTTCGATGAGGGTGCGTACGAAGTCGAAATCGGTTTGTGAGGCTGAGGGGAAGCCCACCTCAATTTCTTTGTACCCCATGCGCACCAGCAAATCGAACATGGCGAGCTTACGCTCAGTGTTCATGGGGTCAACCAGGGCTTGGTTGCCGTCACGTAAATCAACGGCGCACCAGCGCGGGGCCTGCGTAGAGACCTTGTTCGGCCACGTACGGTCGGGCAAATCAACGGCGATCTGCTCGTGGAACGGACGGTACTTGTGCACCGGCATGGGTGAGGGAGTCTGACGGTTCTGCATATTCATTCCTGTGAGGTCTTGTGCCTAAGGCACGTGGTGGGCGCCGCAATATATCGCTGGAACGGGTGCGGCTCTTAGGTTAAGCGAACCCCGCCCCAGCAACTAAGGGTTAGAATCCTCACGCCGGTATCGTTCATACCTTTTACGCTACCACGCCGAAGAGCCGCCCACCCGCCACATACACCCCGCTTTCACTATGCGATACAAAAAAGCTGGGTGACGCGCTCAATATGCGGCACCCAGCTTTTCTACACGCTCGGGGTTATTGGCCCCGGCCCGCTAGTTGAAGGCGAAGGCGTGCTGGCAGGTTTCCTGATCAGCGGTCTGCCCGTTTGCGTTGCCCGCGATCTGCGCCTCCTGCTTCTCCATGGTCTCACCCTTGGGGAAGTCGGTGCCAACGGTCACAGTCACACCGGTTGCCTCCGCGCTTTCAGAGACTCGGCCAATGTTGAGCTTAGCGGCAATCTCACGTGCCTCAGCCTCATGCCCGGCCGCGTAGGTGACGGCGGAGAACTGTGCCGCCTCAGCGGCGGAGGTGGGGGCCACGTTCGTGTACCCCAGCCCGCTCACTACCTGGCTAATAGCCGCGCCGCGTCCCTCCAGGTTGGTTGCGTTCACCACGGTAACATTCGTGGAATGGTCAGCCGGTGCGCTCTGCGCCTTGGGCTGCTCCTGCGCTGCGGGGGCGGCCTTCTCCACCTTCAGCGACTGGTCATCCTGCAGGCGTTTGAAGACGGAGTCTGCTTCGGAGGTGACCTGCAGACGGTTATTGTCTTGGCTCCACGGCTCGGTGGGCACGGTAGCGAACACCACCTGCGAGAGATCCACGCCGCCTAGGGTGCCGCCGATACCGACCAGCTCGTTAATATTGCCCAGGCCCTTATCCACGGTCACGTTCTGGGTGATAGCCTCGGCAATATTCACCATCCGCGAGGGGTTAGACAGGGTGCCTTCGGCTTTCACCTTACGCAGCAGGGCCGCCATGAACCCCTGCTGGGCTTGAATACGACCAATATCGGAGCCGTCACCGAACCCGTGGCGTGAACGCAAGAATGCGAGCGCTTGCTCGTCCTCAACAGTTGACCGGCCGGCGGGAAGTTTCAGGTTGGTGTACTCGTCATCAATCGGCTTATCGACGCACACCTCAACGCCGCCTACAACCTTCGACAGCTCTTTCACGGCGTTGAAGTCGACCAGCATGAAGTGGTCAATTTGCACACCGGTGAGTTTACTGATGGTCGCCACAGTGCAGCCTGGGCCGCCCCGCCCCAAAGACTCGTTAATCTGTACGCCGTCCTCAGCGGGGTACACTTTGCCGTCAGGGTCGGTGCATTTAGGAATGGACACCATCAAGTCACGCGGGAATGAGAGCACGTTTACGTTCTTACGGTCTTTGCTGATGTGCAGGAGCATCATCACGTCAGCGCGGGCGGCTTTGCCGTCGTCTTCACCGTATGAACCGTCGGTACCGGCACGCGTGTCTGAGCCAATCACCAGGATGTCAAGTGCGCCGTTCTCCAGCGCTCCCTGGTAGTCACCAATGTTTAGCTCATTGGTGTGCAGGTTAGCGCGTAGGCGTAACGCAATGGCGCCGCCGAAGCCTAACACGACAAGTAGCATACAGGCGCTGAACAGGGCGATCCACTTATTGCGTGCAGACTTCATGATGCTGCTGCGCATATGGCGGCCGCTGCTGATCATAGGAGGTTTTTCTGTCATACCTTCTTGCTTTCTGCGGTGGGTTCAGGCGAGTACTAGAAACCGAGGCGGTTTAGTGCCCGCGGGTCAGACTGCCATTCTTTGGCGACTTTCACGTGGATGCCCAGATACACGCGGGTGCCGAGCATCGTTTCGATTTGTTCGCGTGCTTTCGCACCAATTTTACGCAGGTTTGACCCGCCTTTGCCGATAATGATGGCTTTTTGCGAGTCGCGCTCGACGTAAAGATTAACGTGAACATCAAGGAGAGGGTTGTGTTCAGGGCGCCCCTGGCGAAATTCCATTTCTTCAACAGTAACAGCTATCGAATGGGGCAGTTCTTCGCGGGCGCCTTCAAGAGCTGCTTCACGCACAAGCTCTGCAATGAGCGTGGCTTCTGGCTCGTCGGTGAGCTCCCCTGCGGGGTAAAGAGGCGGGGATGTGGGAGTGTAACTGGCCAGCAGGTTAGCGACCGCATCCACCTGAAAATCTTGTACCGCTGAGACCGGGATAATATCTGCCCAGCCGCCTTTACCGTCCACGGGCAGAGGTTCTTCCTGCACGGTTCCTGCCGCGCGGCGTGCTGCCGGGCCGCTGCCTTTGGCGAAGGGAACGGCGTCGTTTTTACGCGCCTTTTTGGGGTTGCTCCCCTGCTTGGTGCGGTGTGTTGCTCGTTGAGCGCGGCTGGCACGCTCTGCACTCATGACTTCTTCGCCTAGCGCCTGAACCGCTAGAAGCTGTTCGGTGAGCTGCTCATTTCCCACCGTGTCGGCTTTGGTAACGATCGCCACCACAGGCTTATTGCTGGCGGCCACAAGCTGCGAGGCAATGTACCGGTCGCCGGGGCCGATTTTCTCGTTTGCGGGGATGCAGAACCCGAGCACATCCACCTGTGAGAGAGTTCCAGCCACCAGGTCGTTCAGCCGCTCCCCCAATAGTGTGCGGGGCCGGTGAATACCAGGGGTGTCAATAAGGATCAGCTGGTAGTCGTCCTTGTGCACAATACCGCGGATGGTGTGACGTGTGGTTTGCGGACGGTTGGAGGTAATCGCCACTTTCTGCCCCACCAGGGCGTTGGTGAGAGTGGACTTCCCCGCGTTGGGGCGTCCCACCAGTGACGCAAACCCGGATCGGAAACCCTCCGGATAGCTAGGTAAGGGCGCTGTAAGGTCGATGTCCATTAATTCCTCCATGATGTAAGTGAAAATTCTATAGAGTGAGTCTGAAAATTATCTGTGAACCAGCTGCGCGGGTGTTTGTTTACCTCAGGTTTATTGCGCACCTGTTCCGCATTATGCGCGGGGTGCGGGGCTATTCGTCGGTCTCTTCATGTGAGTGGTTCTGTTCGGGCTCATGCGGGGGCTGTGCCCACACGAGCAGCGTGTCGATCTGGTGGCGGCGCCCGCCAGCGCTTATCGCCCGAATGTGGATACCGTTAACTGTCACTTCAGCACCGACAATGGGTACTTTCCCCAGGTTTTTGGCGAGCAGACCGCCGACGGTGTCTACTTCTTCGTCCTCTAGGTTAATACCGAAAATCTCCCCTAACTGTTCAACCCCCAGCCGGGCGGACACTTTGAAACTGCCGTCTTCTTGCAGGGCGTAGTCGGGCTTCTCGTTATCGTACTCGTCGGAGATGTCCCCCACCAGCTCTTCAATAATGTCTTCTAAGGTGATCATTCCGGCGGTGCCGCCGTACTCATCCACCACAATGGCAACGTGGGTAGATTCACGTTGCATACGGCGCAACAGGTCCAGTGCCGGCTTCGACTCGGGCTCAAAATGTGCCGGGCGCATGAGTGAAACGATGGTGGGCTCCTCGCCGCCGTGGGCGCTATCGGCGGTCGCCAGGCGGGCCCGCACCGCATCTTTAAGGTACAGAATACCCAGAATGTCGTCGGTTGATTCACCGATCACAGGCATCCGGGAGTAGCCGGAGCGAAGAAACAGCGTGGTGGCATTTTTGAGGGTTTCGTTTGCCTCAATGGTGAGCATGTCGGTGCGGGGCACCATGATGGAGCGGATACGCGTATCGTCCATCTCAAAAACAGACTGCACGATCTGCGCCTCATCACCCTCAATGGTTTCAGCCTCTGAGGCGCGGTCCAGAAACTCACGCAGCTCCTCCTGAGCGAAAACTCCTTCGGGTGCGGCCGGGGTGCGCCGGGGCGAGAATACACGCACCAGCACATCTAAGGCACGGGTGATAGGCCCCAGCAGCAGCGCCGTGTAATAGGTGGGTGCTGCGAGCATTTTCAGCACGGCCACAGACCGGTTACGCCCCGTAGCACGCGCCCCCACACTCAGCAGCGGGTACCCCACCAGGGACACCACCCCAAGAGTGAGCACTGCCGCAACACTGCGCTGGTCAATCAGCTCAAGGATCGCAAGCATCGTCGTCAAACTAGCGATGGCGGTGCTGAGGATACGCGCTAACCGTAGCGGGTGCGTGTACCTCTCAGATTCTCCCCCGGTGGCGTGCTCAAGCACCCGCGCCAGCCGCGTGTGCGGGCGTTTGAACGCCAGCTCTTGGGCTTCCTGGTGCGGTAAATAGGTGAAAGCAGTCTCGGCTGCGGTAATGGTGTACGCGCAGGTGGCCGCAAGTACCGCTGCGGAAAGCAGAAGTAAGAAAGTCACGGAAGGGTCCTCAGTGGCGGGTCTCGACGGGGGCGGGACGGCCCAGGAACTCTTCAAGGATGCTGCGCTGAATACCGAACATTTCGGCCTCTTCCGCGGCGGTACCGTGGTCATACCCTAAACAGTGCAGGATCCCGTGCACGGTAAGCAGGCACAGTTCATCAAGGGTTGAGTGCCCGGCCTCGGCGCCTTGGCGTGCAGCCACCGGTGGGCAGAGCACAATATCGCCCAGCATCCCCGTAGCTGGTTCGGTGTCTGTGCCGGGGGTCAGCTCATCCATGGGGAAGCTCATGACGTCGGTAGGTCCGGGAAGGTCCATCCATTCAAGGTGTATCCGCTCCATCTCACGCTCATTCACAATAGCAATGGAGAGGTACGTACTCTGGCTGACCCGCATCCGGTTAAAGGCGTGCTCAACCAGCCGGGTCAGTACCGCAGTGTCAACAGCTGCGAAAGACTCCCGAACCAGCGCATCGGCTTCTGACCCGGTACCGGTGTATGGCTCCTCAATCTCAAATTCTAGCTCCGCCACCGGTTAAGCCTCCTTACCGGTTCCGGGAGTCTCGCGCCCGGCCCCAGCTGGGGCATCCCCGTTAATACCGGCACGATCCAGCAGCTTCTCAGCCGCCGCCTCAATCGTGGCACGCTTGACCTTCCGGTTACGTTTGCGTTCCATCGCCTTCTGGTCTTCACCCCACCGGTCGTAAGCTGAGACAATATTCGACACTAAAGCGTGACGCACCACATCTGAGGATTCAAGGACACAGAATTGAATGTCCTCAACGCCCTCAAGAATATTACGCACCTGCTTTAAGCCGGAGGCCTGCCCGCCCGGCAGATCAACCTGGGTCACGTCCCCGGTAATGACCATCTTCGACCCAAACCCCAGGCGCGTGAGGAACATTTTCATCTGCTCCGCGGTGGTGTTCTGGGCTTCGTCCAGAATAATGAACGCATCATTGAGGGTACGCCCGCGCATATACGCCAGCGGGGCCACCTCAATTGTGCCCGCCTCCATGAGCTTAGGGATTGTCTCAGGCTCCAGCATATCGTGCAGCGCATCGTACAGGGGCCGTAAGTACGGGTCGATCTTATCGTTCAGGGTGCCCGGCAGAAACCCCAGGCGCTCCCCCGCCTCCACAGCGGGGCGGGTCAGAATAATACGGTTCACCTCGCGGGACTGCAGCGCCTGCACCGCCTTAGCCATCGCTAAATATGTTTTACCCGTACCGGCTGGGCCAATACCAAAAATGACGGTGTTCGCATCGATCGCATCCACATACTTCTTCTGGTTTATGGTTTTGGGGCGGATCGTGGTACCCCGCGTTGACAGGATGCTCGCCGATAGGGAACGGGCGGGATCTTTTAGCTCATCGGTGAGCATACCCATGAGGCGGTGAATGACCTGCACCGTAATTTGCGTATCGTGGCTGGCTAATACCCGCAGCTCATTGAGCAGTTTAGCGGCGGTGTTCACCGACTCAGACGGGCCGGTAATCAGCAGGTCAAGCCCTTTAGGGTGCACGCTGATGCTCTCAAAATAGTCCTCAATCAGCGACAGGTAGGCATCCTGCGGCCCGAGCACCGCCACCATCTCTGCGGCGCTCTTAAAAGAGACTGTGCGGGCCGTTGAAAGCGGTCGGGAGGTAGTTGTCATATCAGCTCCTTGGCTAGTGTATAAACCTTAAGTATAGCCGTGCCTACCACCTGCCCAGGGCAATATTAATGGCGCATAGCCCTGCGGATCCCGCGGTTGAGGAACGCAGCACCTCGGTACCCAAAAGGGCCAAGGATGCGCCCGCCTGCGTGAACATCTCAACTTCACGTTCGCTGATGCCCCCTTCGGGCCCGACCACCAGGTAAATCTCACCCAACCGTTCCCCGGCGCTTTGCCCCAGTAGAGTGGTGAGGCGTTCACTCGCCTGCTCATGCAGTATAAAAACCGCCGCACCCTGTGCCCTCACCTCGGCAATAAGCTCCGCAAGCTCGGGGGTCGAGTGCAAATCGTATACGGTGGGGATACGAGAACGGCGGGACTGTTTCGCCGCAGCCACAACGGTATTCCGCCATTTCGTGTGAGCCTTAGCGGCCCGTTCCCCTTTCCACCGCACAACTGAGCGGTCTGCGCCCCACGGCACAACCCCTGTGACGCCCAGCTCGGTGGCTGTCTCAATGGCCTGCACATCGCGCCCGTCCTTAGCGAGCGCCTGCACCACATACACCTCCAGGGGGTTCTTATCATGTTGAATCTCAATGATACGCACCCTGATGCCGCCGGTGGTTGTTGCTTCAACGGTGCCTAACGCCCGCCGCCCCTGCCCGTCAGCGAGGTCGATGCGTTCACCGTTCTCAACACGTTTCACCTTCGCGTGGTGCCCTTCGGGGCCGGTAAGTTCGAAGTCCGTCCCCGGGGTGAGCGGGTCAAACTCCTGCGGTGCTATGTAGAAAACGGGTGCGCTCATCGTGCCTTCCTGGGTTAAACAGGCGGGTGGCCGCCTTCGGCAGGGGCCACCCACATCTGTGCGTTATTTGAATTGCTCTTTGAGCTTGGAGAACAGCCCGTGTTTCTGTTTCACGTGGCTGCCTTCCTGCAGGTTCTCCCCCCGCAGTTCGGCGAATTGCCGCAGCATGGTGCGCTGCTCCTCATTCAGGTTGGTGGGGGTGGTGACCTGGATACGTACCCGCAGGTCACCGCGGCGGTCCTCATGCAGGCGGGCTGCACCCAGCCCGGGTAGGGTGACGGTGTCTCCGCTTTGGGACCCGGCGGGGATGTTGACCTGCTGCTGTCCGTCGAAAGTTTCCAGCGGGATGACGGTGCCAAGGGCGGCAGCCACCATGGGCACGTTCACGGTGGTGAGCAGGTCATCACCTTCACGGTTAAAGTACTTATCGGATTTGATCCTCAAATCAATGTAAAGGTCGCCGTTCGGTCCGCCGTTGAGGCCAGCCTCACCCTTGCCGCGCAGGCGGATGCGGGCGCCGTCGTTCACCCCGGCAGGAACGGTGAAGGTAACCGGTTCATTGGCCCTGACCCGGCCTTTACCGCTGCATTCGGCGCAGGGGTGCTTAATGACGGTGCCGTACCCGTGGCAGGTGGGACATTCAACCTGCTGCATGACGGTTCCAAGGATGGACTGCACCCGGCGCTGCATGTACCCTGCACCGTGGCAGGTGTCGCATGTTTCAGGGTGCGTGTCGGGGGCGGTGCCTTCACCCTGGCACGACTGACAGGTGACAGCGGTTTTAAGGTCAATAGTTTTTTCTACACCGAACACGGCATCGCGCAGGCTGATGGAGACGTTAATAAGAGAATCTTGGCCCTGGCGCACACGGGAGGCAGGCCCGCTCTGCTGACCGCCGGTGAACATGTCAAAGAGGTCTTGGAAACCGAACCCGGCACCACCAAACCCGCCGAATCCGGCGCCCCCGAACCCTCCAGCGCGTCCTTGCTCGTCGCCAGTTGCATCGTAGATACGGCGTTTCTCGGTGTCTGAGAGCACCTCATAGGCGAGGGTTACTCGTTTAAATTCTTCGGCGGCATCAGCCGAGGGGTTCACATCGGGGTGTAGCTGGCGTGCCTTCTTACGGTACGCCTTTTTAATCTCTTCGGGGCTGGCGTCTTTGGAAACGCCCAGGGTTGCGTAGTGATCGCTCACGTGCTTGTTTATCCTTGTTATCTTTCAGAGGCCGATTACGCGGCGGTTAGTGTGTTGCACAGTGCCCGCGGTTGAACATTGTAGCGGATACATCCCATGCGCACTCAATGTGGAGGTTATGCGCAGCATGAGTCACTTACATCGGTTTCCCCTTAGCTGTGGGGCGCACCGGTTGCCGGTCATAGCGTGGGGCGCCGTAGGGCAGGCACTCATACCGTAGTTTATGCTACCAGCTACCGCCCAGTGCACAGACAGTCTTTCGCCCACGGCGAGTTATCGGTTCCCTTAGAATGGGAGGGTTCACCACACGAGCATGGGAGGCACTATGAGCGAGCGTTACGGCTGGGGCGCGCAAGATATTACCAGTGATGCGATGAACCGTCGCCCATCGGCCCCGCGTCAGATCCCGCTGCAGCGCGGCCTGCTTCTTGAGGACACCCAGAGCGGTTGGGTGGGGGAGGTGGTACGTGCCGAACGTATCGGGGGTGAGCTGGTGTTCGGCCTTGAAGACGCGCGCGGGCGTGTACGTAATTTCCCCCTCGGGCACGGTTACCTGCTGGAGGGCGAGCCTATTGAGGTCATCGCCCCGGCTGCCCGCAAAGCGCCCGCGAAGAAAATTTCGCGGTCCGGTTCTGTCGCGGTGCAGAACGCCCCCGCTCGGGTTGCCCGCGCCTCCCGCATCTGGGTTGAAGGAACGCATGACGCGGAGCTGGTTGAGAAAGTGTGGGGCCACGATTTGCGGGTGGAAGGCATTGTGGTGGAGCCGCTGCACGGCGTGGACGACTTAGCTGCCGCCATCCGGAGCTTTAGTCCCACACCGGGGCGCCGCCTGGGCATTCTGGTGGACCACCTGGTTGAGGGCACCAAGGAGCAGCGGATTGTTGCTGAGGCGTTGGCTGTTCCAGGTGCGGCTGGGAACGTCAAAATTGTGGGGCACCCTTTTATTGATATTTGGCAGGCTGTGAAACCCGCAAAACTCGGGTTAAAAACGTGGCCCGCAGTGCCGCACGGGGAAGACTGGAAGAAAGGTACGCTCCGTCGGTTAGGTCAGCCGCACGCCACGCAAGAAGACGTGGCGAACGCCTGGAAGCGCATCCTATCTCGGGTGGATTCATACACGGATCTCGATCCGGCCCTGCTGGGTCCAGTGGAATCACTCATTGATTTTCTAACCGAGCCGGGATCCTAGAAAGCAGCTTCAAGTTGCCGCAAATAGCCTCCCACAAGGGAAGAAAATCAAAAAATTTTCTCAAAAACCCGCTGTCAATGTCTCGCAACGGTTATTTAGGGCTCCCAAACCCGGTACAATAAAGCTTGCTACCACCCACGATTCTGCGCGATGGTAGCCACTATACAAAACGCTCAAACAATACACAGGATACTCGTGACTCACAATACTCAGTCGGCAAGTTCTGAGCTTTCCGAAGCTAAAGAACGTACCATTGCTTCTTTTGCGCACTTCGGCGGCATCCTCGGGTTTCTTCCCTCCGCCGCGATCTATCTCAAGTACCGCGGGCGTGGCACAGGGTTCGCTGAGCAAGAGGCGCGTGAAGCGATGGACTTTACTCTCGTTCCCAGTATCGTCATTCTTGTTTTTATGGTGGCCAGTCTGATCCCGAACATCGGGAATGTTGCTTTACCCGCTGCCGCGCTCGCCTGGATTTTCATGGCGATTGGGGCAATGCTTGGTGGGTCGAAAGCGTCTAAAGGGTACGCGTACACGTACCGTTTCACCCCGCGCCTGCTGGAGAAATCGTACTTCGATAAGAACTAGAATCCCGATACTTTTACTATTGATGCCTTGATACCCGGGCGGCTCTGCTCGAGGTACAGTTATGCCATTGCTTGGCAGCATGTCAAAAGCATAGGTACAACGTGCCAACAGGCACCGCATATTGGGTGTAGATGCAGCTGTGGGCCTCCGACACCGGAGACCCACAGCCGTATTCACTCAACTTCAGCAAGGAAGTTATGTTTTTGAAATCTTAAACATAACTCACCCCGCCGGGTACAGTTTATCTAACATTCAATCTGATGTCTAACAGATTCGATGAACTTCCATAAGGTTAAACCTTAAATATAATCATTAGGTGCTGTGATCAATCTCTGGGAGTAGTTCACGGGTCACGGCGTCTCCCAGAAGCCTGCCGCGTAGCGTAAGACGCACCCGTGCGTGAGGATCCGGTTCTGCGTTTGCGGTCAGAGCCTCTGGATCAATCAGCCCCTGAGCTATCAGCCATCGCAGCGAAGCCCCGAGTTCTTGAGGGTCGTGCACCGCCAGCAGCTCACGTACCGGCAGCCCCTCCCGCACCCGAATCATGAGCATAATCGTCTCAAACGCCCGGGTGGGGGCATCCAGAATCTCACGCGCAGCTGCCGGGGACTGCCCGGCCCGTACACGGTGCGCATAAGGAACAGGGTGTTTAAGGTTCCACCACCGGGTACCGTTAAGGTGCGAATGGGCCCCCGGGCCAATTCCCCACCAGTCCTGGTTACGCCAGTACGCCAAATTATGGTCGCTGCGGGTCTGCGGCGATGAGGAATAATTCGACACCTCATACCAGCTGTACCCGGCGTCGGTGAGATACTCCTCCGCGAGCAGGTACATATCGGCCATCAGGTCGCTATCTGGCATGGTGTAGTCGCCGCGCCGGATCTGTGCGGCAAGTTTGGTACCATCCTCGACAATGAGCGAGTACGCCGAGATGTGGTCGGGCCGGTACGAAATTGCGGCTTTCACGCTGCGCCGCCACTGTTCCAGTGTCTCACCGGGCGAACCATAGATCAGATCAACCGAGACCTGCAGGCCAGCTTCTTGTGCCCACGCAATAACTTTGGGAACATTCGCGGGGGTGTGGGTACGGTCAAGCACCTGCAGCACCTCAGGAACTACGGACTGCATGCCGAAGGAAACACGCGTGAATCCCCCCTCCTTGAGGGCGAACAGATCGTCACGAGTCACCGAATCCGGGTTAGCTTCGGTGGTGATTTCAGCGCCCGTTCTGATTCCAAAAACATCCGCTGCGGCCTGCAGAATACGCACCAGATCTCGCACGGGAAGTTTCGTGGGCGTGCCGCCGCCGAAGAACACCGTGTGCAGCGGGCGCCTTGCCACCCCGGATGCTTCAAGCGTTCGGGCGGCAAAGAGAATCTCGGCAATGGCATCGTCTGCGTAAGTGCCCAGCCCTATCCCGTCACCGAAATCTTCGGTGGCGTACGTGTTGAAGTCGCAGTACCCGCACCGCACCGAACAGAACGGAATATGCACATAGAGGCTGAAATCACGGCTCTCACAGCCCCAGGCGGAGGACGCGGGTATACGCCCATCACGAGGCGCGGGCGCGCCAGAGGGCTGTGCGGGCATAGGATCTCCTGGGTGTGTAACTGGAAGTGGCTAGTACAACAGGCGGACTGTCAGGCCCTGAGGGAGCACGGTTCCCGCACGAAATACAAACATACATTACAGGTACATGCCCCCGAGCGAGTTAAACTCGCCAAGAGAAGACAATACTAGCAGTCTGTAGTTATAAATAGGAATTATATTCGTTAGAAACTTAAGGGCGTGAATAGCCTCATTTTTGGACTACCTGCACCCTTGGACTATAATAAATCAAATTTTCATATCGTAAGTAAAATTTTGATATTTAATTAGTGAGTAGAGATTTTTTGCATCATATGATTTCAATGTGATGTCACTCGGCTTTATGTATGGTCCGACATTAAGTATCCTTAATAAAAACTTATCGTTTTTCACAATCTTCTTATCGTATTTCTTAGGATTTTTATAGAATTTAAGTATATCAGATGCCGCATATTTTATTTTTTCTCTAATCAAGGCAGTCATTCCAAGTATATTTTCTATAAAATATTTATCTGAAATATCAAAAAAATTAATACGGTCTAACATTTTCCCATCTGATCCAATCATTGCTCTGCGAGCTCCCTGAGCCAATCCTTCATTTATATACTCAACCGCATTTTTGTTAATATTTACGTGATCTATATGAATATCTAAAATTTTGTTGGTTACATCAATATAACGCACCGGAATATTAATACCCGTTGGGGATCCGTATAAAAATTCCCTAGGAGTGAGTTTAACTACCACCTTTGAGGAAAGAGGGATCAAGTATGAAGGCGGTGTCAGACAACCATTTTCATGGGTTAGCCATACCCTGGACCCATTAAGAGATTTATCCTCATGGACAACTTTTTTATCTGCTCTCCAATAGTCTAAAGAGGCGTCAAGAAATGATACCCCCCTGTCCGGAAGGATAAACCCTCCATTTTCATCCATAAGAATATCGAGCGAATATACAAGTACATCCGATTTGGTATCTGAGTAAAATACCCCACGATTAAACTGCACTGTTTCAGGCGTTGCCTCTGCTCCTATCGGACCATTCATTTGGGAATTTATCCACTGCTCATACCCTATATCTCTAACGAATAATGAAGCCACATATGGAACTAATGTGTTTATGTACATCTCCTGAGATAGATGGGATTTGGATTCAAAAGTATCTACTAATTTGGGAAGTTCACTTTCGTACTCTTCCCACAGTCCATCCGTAACTCTTTTTCCAAACAAATCGTCTATTACAGAATCATACGCACCTTTAGCGTATAGAGTATTCTCTGCTTTCATTTCAAAATTTTTATCTTTTCCTTTTATTTTGACGGTAACCTTATTATTTCTGCCGCCACCAGGAGAATTCCTGTAGTTGGAAAAATTTCCAATTATACATGCAGGGATAAGATGGTCTTTTTGTTTTTTAGAAACTTCTCTTTTCATGATTCTCCTTTAAACGTGGACTATGGTGTAATCATCCATACTAAAGCCGTTGTTACTCCTATGAACAGAGTTTGATTCTACCAGATGATACAGCCTATGTTAAATATCACCTATCCAATTCTTCACTAGACACCAATATATACTCCGATAGGTGAAGGTGGGCACGTCAAAGACGGAGCCCCCATATATAGGGTGTGGAACGCGCCGCCTCACATTTCAAGAATCAAAGAGAAGGCTACTTTTTCTTGTCTTTCTTTTCTTTCTCTTCACCCGAAGAAAGAGCGGCAATAAATGCCTCTTGCGGCACTTCAACACGGCCGACCATCTTCATGCGTTTCTTGCCTTCCTTCTGCTTTTCCAGCAGCTTGCGTTTACGCGAAATATCGCCGCCGTAGCACTTTGACAGCACGTCTTTGCGCATCGCACGGATATTCTCACGGGCAATAATGCGGGAGCCAATGGCAGCCTGGATAGGCACCTCAAACTGCTGACGGGGTATGAGTTCACGCAGCTTACCGGTCATCATCACTCCGTATGAGTATGCCTTATCGCGGTGGGTGATGGCCGAGAACGCGTCCACTTTCTCACCCTGAAGAAGGATATCGACCTTCACCAGGTCAGCCTCTTCCTCACCGTCAAACTTCCAATCCAGCGATGCATACCCGCGAGTACGGGACTTGAGCTGATCAAAGAAGTCAAAAACGATCTCAGCCAGCGGCAGGCGGTACCGCATCTCAACACGGTCTTCAGACAGGTAGTCCATGCCGCCCATCTGCCCGCGGCGCGACTGGCACAGCTCCATAATTGCACCAATGTAATCGCTGGGGGCAATAATCGTACACGCCACCATCGGTTCACGAATGGTAGCGACCTTACCCTCAGGGAATTCGCTCGGGTTCGTCACGCGCTTTGCATTACCCGCTTCGTCCACCACATCGTAAATAACGTTAGGGGCGGTCGAAATCAGGTCGAGATTGAACTCGCGTTCCAGGCGCTCCCGCACGATCTCAAGGTGCAGCAGCCCCAAGAACCCACAGCGGAACCCAAACCCCAGTGCCGCGGAGGTTTCGGGCTCGTAAATGAGCGCAGCATCGTTAAGTTTGAGCTTATCGAGGGCATCACGCAGCGCCGGGTAGTCTGAGCCGTCAATGGGGAACAGGCCCGAGAACACCATCGGTTTAGGATCCTCATAGCCGCCCAGCGACTCCTCCGCCGGTTTATGGGCACTTGTGACGGTATCACCCACGCGGGACTGGCGCACATCCTTCACACCCGTGATAAGGTACCCCACCTCCCCCACGCTCAGGCCCTTCGAGGGGATGGGCTCAGGGGAAATAACGCCGATCTCCAATAGGTCATGTTCAGCACCAGTAGACATCATCTTGATTTTCTGGCGCGGCTCCAGTCTGCCGTCTACCACACGCACATAGGTGACCACACCGCGGTATGAATCGTACACGGAGTCAAAAATCATGGCGCGGGCGGGCGCATCCGCCGTACCCTCGGGAGCGGGAATACCCTCAACGATACGGTCCAGCAGGGCCTCAACGCCCTCACCGGTCTTACCGGAGACCCGCAGAACTTCGTCGGGCTCACAACCAATAAGGTGCGCCAGTTCTTCGGCGTACTTATCGGGCATCGCGGCGGGCAGATCGATTTTATTCAGGACCGGGATGATGGTGAGATCATTTTCCATCGCCAGGTACAGGTTAGCGAGGGTCTGCGCCTCAATACCCTGCGCCGCATCCACCAGAAGCAGCGCACCCTCACACGCGGCAAGCGAACGAGATACCTCATAGGTGAAGTCCACGTGGCCAGGCGTGTCAATCATATTCAGCGCATAGGAGGTGCCCTCCACCTCCCACGGCATGCGCACCGCCTGAGATTTAATGGTGATACCGCGCTCGCGCTCAATATCCATGCGGTCAAGGTACTGCGCCTTCATATCGCGCGGGGCAACCACACCGGTTGCCTGGAGCATACGGTCAGCGAGAGTGGACTTGCCGTGATCAATATGCGCAATAATGCAGAAGTTGCGAATAATCGCGGGGTCGGTGGCCGCCGGGACGGGCGGGTTCTTCGACAGAGGAGCCACTCGCTTCAATCCTTTCAAGGGTGTTCGCCACAGATAATAGGCATAGCCATCTAACATTTTCCCATGTTTAGAGCGGATGCGCGAACCAACGCCGGGTGGGAGGCGTCCCACCACACACGCAGCAGTTCCGCGCAGCTGCCCGCACCGGCCGGCGGCTGTGCTACTGCGGCTGCGAGCAGGTATTAACCAGCTCCCCAATCCCCTCAATACGGGTTACCAAAGTTTGCCCCGGCTTCAGCCACCGACGCGGGTGATACGACAGCCCCACACCCGCCGGAGTTCCGGTGAGAATCACATCGCCCGGCTCAAGCGTCATAAACGTTGACAGGTAAGAGAGCAGCTGCGCCGGGGTGAACACCATATCGGCGGTAGTGCCGCTCTGGCGGATTTCCCCATCCACCTCACAGCTCATGGCCAGACCGGCCGCAGGGTCCACCTCATCCGGGGTGACAATTACCGGGCCGAAAGGGGTCATCCTATCCCAGTTCTTCCCCTGAAACCACTGGCTGGTGCGGCCCTGCCAGTCCCGTACCGAGACGTCATTCGTGACCGTATACCCCAGAAGCCCCTCCAGCGCTTGCTCTTCACTCACACCGCTCATGCTCTGGCCCACCACCAGCCCAAGCTCAACTTCCCAGTCGATTTTGGTGCTCTGGGCGGGCATACGGATCTCATCACGCGGGCCGATTAAAGCGTTAGCGTATTTAGCGAAAATCGCGGGATACTCAGGGAGCTCAAACCCCATCTCAGCGGCGTGGTCCCGGTAGTTCAGCCCCGCGCAGATCACTTTACCGGGGCGGTCAATCGGTTGCACAAAATTCAGCGATTCCCACAGCTGCATCCCGTGCCCGAGCGTAGTCGCCCCGTTTTCACGCATAATAGCGAGCGCATTCTTGGGGTCCCCGAAATTCAGCCGGTAGCGCCCATAAAACTGCAGCAGCGGTCCGAGCTTGGCGGGGAACTCATACACGGTCTGCTCGTGCAGGCAGACGGCGCGGGTGCCTTTCTGGTCTTTAATCTGTGCCCAGCGCATGGGTTCCCTCCGGGTTGGTGGTATGTTCAGCGTATGTATCGGAGTCTAGCAGGGTGAGCAGGTTCGTATCAGGTTCCAGTACGCTCTTATCGTTATTTTTAATGTTCCCGATACGGCTGCTAACCTGCCGCACACGCCATTGGGCTGCCTGAGGGTAGGCGGCGTGCTGAAGCTGTTCCAGAGCAGTGCGGGCATCGTGCAGGTCGCTCACGCCCATTGTAGGCATGCAACTATCTTTTGGGGTGCCGGCTACACGCCCCGACCCCAACCATACGTCAAGGGTGCTCGGTTGTCCGTTGACGGCAGTAGGGTTGAGCGGCAGCGGCATTCGCTCGTGAATGTGCCCAAGTTCCCGTAAAAGCGGTGAGCCGTCTTGCCCGGTGTAAGAGCGCGGTGAAGCCATCGTGAGGATTGTGAACGTCAAAAGCCACTGGCCGGTTTGCGGCTCATACCCTCCGCCGGTTAGTGCTTTTGCTGATACCGGGTTTATCTTATGCCAGGCGTACAGCCCCGCCAGGTACAGGTACTGACCGGGCGGGCCGATACGCTGCGGTATTTTATGTTCTTTAACGGTGCCTCGGGCCGTGATGGCGCTGCCTTGTACGCCCCATTCGTAGTAGCCGCTGGTGGGTATTGCACAGTGCCCGGTGACGGCAGGACGGGCATAGCTTGCTTTCTCAAAAAGGGTTTCACTGCGGGCGTTGAAGGTAAGGGCGGGAGGTTTAGGGTCTTCGTCCCAGGGGTGCCAGTCGGGAATTAGGCCCCACCGGGCGCGGTATATTTCCCGGTAGGTTCCGCCTGTGTCTAGGGTGGATACCCCCAGCCGGTGCACGCCGGGGCGGCGCGGAGCATCTGGCAGCTGCCCCTGAGTGGTACGGGTTACGCGGCGGTTCAGCAGGATTGGGACCTGCTGGGTGGGCGCAATATTCCACGAGGTAAAAGGCTCCGTGAGCGGCACCCCACCCAGGGAGGTGCCGTAGTGCGCCTCAAGCCCGTACCGGCCGCACATTAGCGGAACCCGTTCTGTGCGTATACGTCAAGGATGGCGTCTTCCAAATCCTCCATGAGCAGTGCCGGATTGGCCTCTTGTGCGGCGCCGATGGTTGCCGGATCAAGCGGTAGCCCCAGTGCTGCATAGACACGCTCGGTGACAGCCCGCAGTGGAGCCGAGTCGGCGACCACGATGCCTGTGCTAAACCACCAGGCACCAGAGACAACGCGCTGAGCGGTGCCGACCAGTTTTATGCGTTCTCCGGCACGTTCGCCTCCTAACCGGGCGTGCACCGAAAATTCGCCGGGACAGTATTCTCCGGGTATCTCCCCCACGGCTGCGTCCACACCAACATCTTGTAACGCCCGGGCGAAAAGTTCGCCGAAAAGTTTGTAGCGTAGGTTGCTTCCGGTTTTCGCGTCGTCAGCTGGCTGAAAATGGTCGATGACCAGGCACCCCGGGTGGTAGGCTGCCGCATGCCCCCCAACTTTGCGGACAAGCACATTAAAACCCATGTTTTTGCAGGCGGTAACGGCTTGGGCGAAGCCGGGGTTGAGTTCGTCACGGCGCCCAAAGGCAACGGTGGCTTCGGGCTGGTAGATGCGTAAAGTGGCATTCCGGCGCCGGTGCGCAACCTCGCGCAGAATTGTGAGTGTTTCATCGTAACGGGCAATGATTCCACCGGCTGTTTCGCCGGTTTCGCGTAGGATATCCACGGGTTCAAGTGTACCCGTATTCGCCGCAGGTAACGGTTCTGTTCAAAGAACCAGTGGGTTTATTGCGGTTTTACGGTCGGTTAGAAGGCTCGTGGCGGATGAGTCTTTCCCACCGGGTAACCCTTTGTGGGTTTTGGTGACATAATGTCAGACACACTAGTGGTTTATCTAACCCTTTCTCCCGCATCCTGCCGGGGGTATGCTTATAGAGAACAGGGAAAACAACATCGTATATTCCCAAATAAAACCACATAAACACACGCATCGAATCACGTAAATATATAGACTGTACTGGTCTGAAGGAGAACGCTATGAGCCAGAAACCGGAGGATTCACCCAAAGAATCCACGGCTGCGACAGATACAGCCACGGGAGCCTCCGCACCCCCGCCACCTCATACAACGGGTGCGTCACAAGAGCGCACCATTCTTGCGCTAAAAGTTGCGGCCATCGTCATCGTCACCTTAGCTATTTGGTTTATTCCGGCCCCATCCGGGGTAGACCCGCGCGGTATGCACATGGCCGCTATTTTTGTTGGCACCATCCTGGGGCTCATCCTCCAGCCGCTACCCACCCCATCCATAGCGCTCACTGGCTTAGCAGTAGCCATGATTACCGGCACGATGACGGCTAAAAAAGAGGCGCTCGCCGGGTTTGGCAACTCCGCCATATGGATTATTGTTGCAGCGTTTTTTATCGCCGACGGGTTCCTTATCACCGGTTTGGGCAAGCGCATCGCTCTTCTTTTTGTGTCTCTTCTGGGTAAGTCTTCTTTGGGGCTCTCCTACGGTATGGCTATTACCGACCTGGTGCTCGCCCCAGCCACCCCATCCAATACGGCCCGCGCAGGCGGGGTCATCTACCCCATCATTAAATCTCTTGCTGAGGTAAACGGCTCCACCAACGAGAGCACGGAATCGCGCCGGAAACTTGGTTCTTTCCTGCTCATGACAGAGGCCCAGGTTAACACGATCACCTCAGCGATGTTCCTCACCGCCATGGCTGGCAACCCGCTCGCCGTGAAATTCGCGCAAGATAAAGGCGTACACCTGGATTGGGGAACGTGGGCATTGGCCGCTATCGTCCCCGGTCTAGCCGCCCTCATCGTGCTGCCGTGGGTAATGTCAAAGATATACCCTCCCACCATTAAGAAAACCCCCGATGCCCCCGCACACGCCCGTGAAGAGCTTAAAAACATTGGGCCGATGACCCGACCTGAGTGGATTATGCTCGGCACCTTTATAGTGCTGCTTATCCTGTGGATCGGAGGCTCCAGCCTGGGGGTGGATGCTACGGCGGCCGCATTTTTGGGTATCGCTATTCTGCTTGTTACCAAGGTGCTTACCTGGAAAGATATGGCGGCTAACTCAAGCGCCTGGTCCACGCTTATCTTCTTCGCCGTGCTGGTAGGCATGGCCGATCACCTCAAAACCCTCAAAGTGGTTGAATGGATCGGCGCATCCGTCGCCAGCAGTGTGGGTGGAATGGCGTGGCCTTTAGCGTTTGGTGTCCTGGCGCTCGTATACTTCTACATCCACTATTTCTTCGCATCCAATACCGCGCAGATTGTGGCGCTTTATGCGGTCTTCCTCGGTGCAGCTATCGCAGCAGGTACCCCGCCCATGTTTGCGGCACTATTCTTAGGTTTCGCCGGTAACCTGATTGGCGGCATCACCCACTACGCTTCCGGGCCAGCCGGGGTGTACTTCGGATCCGGGTACATTAAGACCGGCGAATGGTTCAAGCTGGGCTTTATTGCCTCAGTTGTGAACATTATTATCTGGGGGCTCATCGGTACTGTCTGGATGTTCTCCCTCGGGTACGGACGGTAAGAGCCTACTCCCCCATCGCGCAACTGTGGCGGGCACCTTCGAAGGTGCCCGCCACAGCAGTCTTTAAAGCCCAGACCCTACTTGCCAGCAGCTGCTTTCTGGGCTTCTTCAGCCTCAGCGTAGTTCTCAAAAACATAGTCAATATACGCCGTGTCAACGGGCTTAGCACCCAGGGCGTCAAGCCCCTGCGTCAAAGCCTGTTCGTATTCCCGCTCATAGCGTGCCTCGCACCGTTCAACCGCCTGTTCTTTCTCAATGGTTAGGCGTACAGCATTAATGCTGTACCCGTTACGGCTCAGATAGTCCACAAGCTGCTGCGCCACAAACCCCGGGGTGAACGTTGCCTCCAGGATCAGGTTCATCCCCTCGTCCGCGAACGTGCTCAGAAGAATACTTCCCAGTTTCGCTGAATCTTCACGGGCGATCGTCGCAATATCCATGGGGAACAGCTTATTCCCCTGCTTCTCAAATTCACGTGCGGGCTCAGGTTTTAGAGCCTCATACCAGCCTTCGGCAAGGTACTGCCGCAAAAATGCTCGGTCCAGGAGCTCGGGGTCAATCACTATATAGTCTTCGTTCCACCCCTCAATGGTGTTCGCAATGTACTCACTTTTACCCGACCCCGGAGCACCCACCACCACATGCGCTTGCCGCTGCGCACCGGCGCTGGAGAACATCTTGCGGTAAATCGCCGTAACGTGCCCGAAAAGTTCTCGTTCCTGCTCCCACTCTTCAATCAGATCAGCAGGCAGCGGTAGACCTCGCGCGGCGAGCGCCTGCAGATCGGTAGGGTCAATGAGGTTCTTATAGAACGCCATCACCAGCTCGTCGTAGCTGCCGGGCATAAAGAACCGGAACTCGTGGTAGGGGTTCCACTGGGCGTGTACGTTGTACTCCCAGCGGGTCAGCTCGTCGGCCAGCTGCTCGTTGGTCAGGGCGCCAATAGCGTAACGGGTGCAGATCTCCTCGGGGCCAGCGCCTGAAAAACCAGGTTTCACAGGTCGCACGCCTGGCAGCGCCTGCATATTGGTGTTCAGTTCTTCTTCGCTAAACCCGGCGCTCTCATTCGCCTCCTGCGGAGACATACCCGACTCTATCTTGTTTTTGAGGACGCGGCGGGAGTCCAGCTGTTGCAGATTTTGCCGGTACATGGCAATTTTTTGGGGGTCGAGAGCCACCGTCGGCGCTCCTTTCAGGGTCAAAAAATATCGGCGAAGGTGCGTTTGCCGTGGCTGGCGCCGCACCCGTTGTTAAAGCATAACCGAGGCTCCGAAGTATTACCTACACGCCCGGTGTAGGTGGTCACAAAATCACACCTGGGGTAGGCTTTAAATCAAGGCTATTGTCACACGCATCCGCGGGTTCTGCCGCGCTACGATGGTGTTCTTATCGGGTGCGTCTACCGCTGTAGAAGGGCTCCTCTCATGCATCAAGAGCAGAACATTACTCACACCCTTAATACGCAACCTATCCCCATGGTAAAACCTCATGCTGAGTTCCCGCCGGGATTTCTGTGGGGTGGGGCGACCGCCGCTAACCAGTGTGAAGGCGCCTGGGATAAAGACGGGAAAGGCCCCAGCATTCAGGATGTGCTTCCCCGCGGCGGGTTCAACCCGCGTACAGCAACTCCCACACCCGACAATCTAAAGCTTGAGGGCATTGACTTTTACCACCGCTATCCGGAAGACATTGCGCTTCTTGCCGAAATGGGGTTTAAAGTATTCAGGTTCTCCATCGCCTGGTCACGGATTTTCCCGCACGGTGATGAAACGGAACCAAATGAGGCTGGTCTAGCGTTCTACGACCGTCTGCTCGATGAGCTCGAAAAATACGGTATTGAGCCTTTAGTGACCATTAGCCACTACGAGACCCCTCTGCACCTTGCCGAGAAATATAACGGGTGGGTGAGCCGTAAGCTGATTAGCTTCTACGAGCGGTACTGCCGGGTGCTGTTTGAACGGTACGGGCACCGGGTAAAGTATTGGCTGACTTTCAACGAGATTAACTCAGTGCTTCATGTGCCGTTTATGTCAGGGGGTATTAACACCCCCAAGGAGCAGCTGACAGAGCAGGAACTATACCAGGCGATTCACCATGAGCTAGTCGCCTCAGCACGGGCAACCCGGTTAGCGCGCGAACTTGCCCCAGATGCGCGTATTGGGTGCATGATTCTGGCGATGCCCACCTATCCGCTCACCCCAAGCCCCGATGATGCGCTCGCAGCTTTACACGCTGAACAAGCCAACTATGTGTTTGGTGATGTGCATGTGCGCGGTGCCTACCCCGGCTATTTTATGCGCCAACTGGCGGATAAGGGTGTGCAGCTTGAGATCACGGAGCAGGACCGGCAGGATCTGAAGAACACGGTTGATTTCGTATCGTTCAGCTACTACATGTCTACCTGCGCCAGCGGCAACCCGGCACGCGGAGAGCGTGAGGCAGGCAATGTGCTCGGCGGGGTCAGTAACCCGCACCTGTCGGCCTCGGAATGGGGCTGGCAGATTGACCCGGTGGGGTTGCGCATCGTACTGAACCAGTACTGGGACCGCTGGCAGAAGCCGCTCTTTATCGTGGAGAACGGTTTAGGGGCCCGCGATGAGCTGGTGGAGGTCAACGGAGAGCTGACGGTGCTGGACGACTACCGTATTGAGTATTTGCGTGCGCATCTGCTGCAGGTTCGGGAAGCTATTGCAGACGGTGTGCAGCTGCTCGGTTACACGACGTGGGGCTGTATTGACATGATTTCAGCCTCGACGGCACAGATGTCAAAACGCTACGGTTTTGTGTATGTGGACCGCAACGACGACGGCTCAGGCACCTTGGCCCGGTACCGTAAGAAGTCCTTCGACTGGTACCGCCGTGTGATCGCCTCCAACGGGGCCGAGTTGTAGGGTATCCAACATTACACAGAAAATCCCGCATATTTACTCATTAGTCAGGGCTATCATATTGCCTTCACATTGATTAAATATGCGGGATTGCGCGCTTATGGGGTGGTTATGCCTCGACGGAGGCAACGATAATGAACGCACCGGCAATCACGGCACCGGGATGCAGGTTTTGTGCCGTCTCCGCGGGAAGAGCAATAGCCATCGGCACTACTGATTCTCCCAGAACATACCAGAACTCCCGCCCGGTCAGCTCATTGGTGCGCAGCTGCGCACTTTGAACAACCGCCGCGAACATTGCTACCGAGCTTGCTTCATCCCCCGTGGCATCCCCGCTGTGCAGCGCCAGAAGCCACGGTGATTTCAGATGTTTCGCGTCTAGGGTAAGGCCATCATGTTCGGACTGGGCCTGCTGATACTCATCCTCCGAAGCGTAGACCACAACCTCAGCACCGAGAGCGGCGGGTCGTACCGTCACCTTATTCGGCTCGGTTAGAGTAAGGGCCGTGGGGTTATCCACATACGCGAGGAAGCGACCTTCACGGTTTCCGCCCTCCAGAAGGTCAAAGTGCGCCAGGTTATGCGAGACACGGTACCCCTGCGCCGGGTAAGCGTGTGGGCTCTCTAGGTTCGCATCGGTGTATTCCGTGCCGTCTTCCGCCCTGCCAAACGCCACCTTCGCGCCGGACGGGTCGGTGTACACTCCCCAGGATGCGCCAGCGGGGTCATCAATTACGGGAACGTTTCGTCCTACTAGGCGTTCACGGGTCTCAGTGACGCTCTCATCAATACCGATCGCGTGCAAATCTGGTTCTGTGCTCATCTATTTTCCCCTTCTAGTAGCGGGTTTCCGTGAAAAGTTCCTTGGGCTGCCTCAGCCCATCCGCACCATATAACGCGTGCGCCTAACAGGTATTTCCGTCTCGTTTAGTCTACCGGCATATCGTGCAGGCTGGTTGAGACAAATTCCCACCAGGTGGGGGTTAGACCAGCCGCCGCTGCGGTGCGTTGTGACAGTATGTGTGATGGGCTTGTCCCGTAAAACGGCAGGTACCCTTCTGCAAGTACAATACGAGCCACCTCGCGGATCATTCGTGAAGCCAACCCGTAGTGCCGAAATTCTGGAAGCACATCCACACCTATTTGACGCATGAGCGGTGAGTCATCGCTTGCACCTACCAGAGCTATCGGATCGGCTGCCTCCGTCTCCACCCCGTATGCGGCTAGTACTGTTACGTCGGGGCAGCGGCAGCTGAATCCCAGGGCGTTTGCGTACCGGGCATCCCCTCGAAAACGCTCGCACTGTTGCGGGGTTAAAAACTCAAACCGTACCGGCAGCTTGGTGCCCGCAGTATCTTCCGGGCTGGTTTCGATAGCTGCCGCTGAAGCATTGGGAGCGGTTACAATAGTGTGCTCCCCCGCGATGTGGTCATATAACGCACGGCGAAGAGAGACGCTATCAACACGGCGCATCATACCGATCCCCGGAACAGCGCATTTCACTTCCTGCGCAGGAAGATTTTCAGGTACTACTGACTCCAGCAGCGCACGCGTGGGCGTGTAGTAGATGCTGGTGCCGCTCACCTGCTGGCTGTAGGGGGTCAGAAGCTCGTTAAGCTGGCGTAGCTGGGCGTAATCACCCAGCCAGTTTGGGTTATCCCCCGCCATATACTCGCGGGCTTTTTCAAGCACCCGCGGGTGCTTTGCGCATAATAGCCCCACCCCGGCATAGTTAGCGACTCGTAGTTCCCAAATATCGTCGTTGCGGCGGCGGGATGAGCCCATCTTATCCGCTGGCAGCTGCAGCTGCGCGAGTAGCCCCGCCCCCTGTCCGTGAGCCTTAGCGGCTGAACCGTGCGGCAAACAAAAATCGGCTTCTAACTGGGCGGCGATCATGTGCCGAGCACGGTCACGTGTGGTGACGGCACCACGTGCATGTACGGTGTTCACAGAACCTCCTGGATAAAACGGCTAGTGTGCGAGGAAGCGACCCCAGCCACAGACTCGGGGGTTCCTTCGGCAATTACGGTACCCCCGCCATCGCCGCCTTCCGGCCCCATATCAATAATCCAGTCAGCGCATTTAATCACATCAAGGTTATGTTCAATAGTGATAACAGTGTTGCCCTTATTGACAAGCGACTGCAGAACCGCCAGCAGCTTCCGGATATCCTCAAAATGCAGCCCGGTAGTCGGCTCATCCAACACATAAATAGAACGACCATTAGAACGTTTCTGTAGCTCGGCCGCCAGTTTCACACGCTGCGCTTCACCGCCCGACAGCGTAGTGGCGGGCTGCCCCAACCGGATATACCCTAGGCCAACATCCACCAGGGTATTTAAATGCCGGGCGATAGGGGTAAAAGCCGCAAAAAACTCGGCGGCTTCCTCTACCGGCATTTCAAGCACATCGGCGATGGTTTTACCCTTGTAGTGCACCTCAAGGGTCTCACGGTTGTAACGTTTACCGTGGCAGGTCTCGCACGGTACGTACACATCCGGCAGGAAGTTCATCTCAATCTTGAGCGTGCCGTCACCTGAGCAAGCCTCACACCTGCCGCCCTTGACGTTAAACGAAAAACGCCCGGGGGTATACCCCCGTATTTTTGCTTCGTTCGTTTCGGCAAAAAGCTTACGAATATTATCAAATACGCCCGTATAGGTTGCGGGGTTTGACCGCGGGGTGCGCCCAATCGGGGACTGATCCACATGAATCACTTTATCGAGGTGTTCAAGCCCCTCAATTTTCCTGTGGCGCCCCGGTACTTGTTTCGCGCCGTTGAGTTTATTAGCCAGCGAGGTGTACAGGATGTCGTTCACCAGAGTGGATTTCCCCGACCCAGACACCCCAGTGACGGCGGTAAAAACACCCAACGGGAAAACCACGTCCACATTCTTAAGATTGTTTTCGCGCGCGCCGAACACTTTCACCCGTCGTTTCTTATCCACCGGCCGGCGTGTTGCAGGTACCTCAATCTCACGGCGGCCCGCCATATAGTCACCCGTGATCGAGCGCTTATTCTTGAGGAGCTCATCGTATGTGCCTGAGTGCACCACCTGTCCCCCGTGCTCACCTGCTCCGGGGCCAACGTCCACTATCCAGTCTGCCTCACGCATGGTATCTTCATCGTGCTCCACCACAATCAGGGTATTGCCCATATCACGAAGCTTCGTCAGGGTGTCAATCAGGCGCCGGTTATCCCGCTGGTGCAGGCCGATGGACGGCTCATCCAACACGTAGAGCACACCAACCAGTCCGGAACCGATCTGGGTGGCTAAACGGATGCGTTGCGCTTCACCGCCGGAGAGCGTGCCAGCGGCGCGTGAAAGGGTCAGGTAATCAAGGCCCACGTCCAGTAGGAATTGCAGGCGCGCGTCGATCTCTTTAAGCACCTGCTCAGCGATTTTCATTTCACGTTCGCTAAGGGTCAGTCCGCGCATGAACTCTAGGGCTGTGCGCAGGGGCAGTTCGGTTACTTCCGCAATGGATTTCTGCCCAACTTTTACCCCTAGGATAGTGGGGTTCAGACGCGCTCCGCGGCAGCTGGGGCACGCCACCTGACGCATGTACTGCTCGTAGCGGTCACGCGCGAAGTCTGACTCAGTCTCTGCATGTTTGCGTTTAATGTAGGCTTTGACCCCTTCAAATCCGCTGGTGTAGCGGCGTTCGCGCCCGAATCGGTTACGGTATGAGACTTCGACTTTAAAATCTTTTCCGCTCAGGATCGCTTTCTGCACTTTGGCGGATAGCTTATTCCATGGGGTGTTAAGGTCAAACCCAAGTTCTTCACCCAGGCCGGCGAGCAGACGTAACCAGTATTCGGTGGTTGCTTTGCCCTGTGACCAGGGCGCAATAGCGCCTTCGCCGAGGCTCAGCTCGGGGTTGGGAATCAGCAGCTCTTCGTCCACTTCGAGACGGGAGCCGATACCGTCGCACGCTTGGCAGGCACCGAACGGGGAGTTAAACGAGAAGGCGCGCGGCTCAATTGTGTCGATTTGCAGGGGGTGGTTATTGGGGCAAGCTAGGTTTTCGCTGAAACTGCGGGTACGCTCGGGGCTGTCTTCCGCCTCATCTACAAAATCGATAAGTAAACGCCCATCGGCAAGCCGTAGTGCGGTTTCCACCGAGTCGGTTAGGCGCTGGTTAATGCCGTCTTTAATGACGATACGGTCAACGACCACCTCGATCGTGTGTTTGTACTGTTTGGCCAGTTTCGGGGGGTCGGAAAGCTGCACTGTTTGCCCGTCTACTCGGGCGCGTGAGTACCCTTGGGTTAGCAGGTCTTTGAAAAGATCGACGAATTCCCCTTTGCGTGCGGATACGACGGGGGCAAGCACCTGCACGCGGGTACGCTCGGGGTACCCCATGAGAGTATCAACGATCTGTTGCGGGGTTTGTTTGGTTATTTCTTCACCGCATTCTGGACAGTGGGCATGCCCTACACGCGCCCATAATAGGCGCATATAGTCGTAAATTTCGGTGATGGTTCCCACAGTAGAACGCGGGTTTTTTGAGGTAGATTTCTGGTCGATAGACACAGCGGGTGAGAGCCCTTCGATGAAGTCTACATCCGGTTTGTCCACCTGCCCTAGGAACATGCGGGCGTATGAGGAGAGCGATTCGACGTACCGGCGTTGCCCCTCTGCGAAGATCGTGTCGAAGGCCAGCGAGGATTTTCCGGAGCCTGATAGCCCGGTAAAGACGACCATCGCATCGCGTGGAATGGTAAGGTCTACATTTTTAAGGTTGTTCTCGCGTGCTCCCTGCACACGAATGCTGCTTAGATCGTTAGCGCGCGGTGCAGCAGGCACGCTGGTGCCGGGGCGAGGGGACATCGGCTATCCTTCCGTTACTATCGAAATAATATTCTATCAGCCTTTGTCCTGGTCACGGGGTATTTCGATACGGGCGGAAGAGCCCGTGAGAAACTCATACGTTCGCAGGTATGTACCGTGATACATGGTTCTGTTCCCAAGCTCAAGAGCCCTCAGTACCTTATGCACACCTCCCCTACACTTAAAAGTATGAGTACTTATCCCGAATCCACACTGCTGTTTGAGAATCCTGAATTCACGGTCCGCGCATTGAGTGTTTCTGAGATGGACAATAGCGTCTACCTGCTGACGATGCGCCACTCTGGTGAACAACTGCTCATAGACCCCGCAGATGACGCCGAAGCTCTCTATGCGTTTACCCTAGACGCATTACTGCATGACTGCCCTCATCTTGAGCTGACTGATGCGCAGGATCATCGCGTGCGCGTCATAGAGTCCGAGGCCGACTTTGAGGCGGTGCGGCAGCGCGCGATTGGCGTAACGAGCATTGTAGTAACCCACGGGCACTGGGACCATATTCGAGCAATTAACGGTCTTGAGAAGTTCACTGGAGCCATTACCTCAGCTGGTGCGAAGGATATTGAAGCGATTCACGAGCTGGAAGGTTTTAAGGTGGAAGAGTCGCTAATGGGTGATGAGACATTCGATTTTTATGGCAGTGATACTGTGGTTCGGGCCATCTCAGTTCCTGGGCACACCCCTGGGTCGATCGTGTATGTTCTTGAAAGTGTGTGGGAAGATGGTTCGCCCGCCACGCTCTTATTTACGGGGGATGCGCTTTTTCCAGGTGGTGTTGGCAAGACGGACTCTCGGCAACAGTTTGGTGAGCTTTTTGCAAACGTCCTGGAGAAACTTTTTGGCGCTTTTGATGACGACGCGATTGTGCTTCCTGGTCATGGACGTTCCACGACTCTTGGGGAGGAACGCCCCCATCTGGAGGAATGGGGCGAACGAGGCTGGTAAAAAGTCAGCAGATAATCTGTTGTGTAGTGCACAATTAGAATCTAATGCCTGAGATCTTCTCTATCATGCATCGTTGTACCCCTACCGAGTACAAAAAGGAACGACCACGCTACCTTAGCGTGGTCGTTCCTCGATGCGTAGAACACATCTATCACTCAGCTCAAACACAAGCAATCCAAAGATCTATTCAAAACCTACGATTACCTGATGACATAAGTGTATATGAATTTTGGGCGCTTTTTTTGGGGTGTTTTACCCCGATTGGCAGGCGCGTGCCCCATAGACAGAGTTTGTAACCGTTTCGTTATATTCACCCTGTCCATAACACGGTTTTTTAAATACCAATTTGATTATTGGCGATTTTTTAGTGACCTAAATCATGTAAATTTTTTTGGCGTGTATTCGCGTTGTTCGGCGACTTATTGTGATTCCTTCAAGATTTGGAACCATCTCTTTCCACATCACCATCCCCCGAAAACGCCCGGTATATCGCGGTTTTTGAACTAGAAGTCTAAAATGCCAGTATTTTTATCAAGCTAAACACAACCTTTAAAAATTCCGATCCGACAACCTGAAAATCATCAAATCTGAGGCACCACACAGTTACAATTGGTCTGTTTTTGGGGTCTATCAGAGCATCTGAATCTGCACCCCAAATCCCCTAGTCAATACACGCCTCAGCCAATCGATACATGTTCTCTTTTGACACCCATTTATTCCTCGCAAACAGCTATTTTTGCCAGTGGGAAAAATTTCAAAAACCCTCATCTGAAAACTACACGTATGTAGTTTTATAGACTGAGCCCCGCATCTGGGGTTATATTCTGACCCAGATGCGGGGCTCACCAGTACGTACGCTACTGCTGCTGCCTCTTAGGAGAGACCAACCATCGTACCGTTTTCGTCGAATCCAATGCGCTCAGCTGCGGGGCTCTTGCTCAACCCGGGCATGGTACGCATCGTACCGCAAATCGCGTACACGTAACCGGCACCAGCTGCCAAACGAACCTCACGCACCGGCAAAGTCCAGCCGGTGGGTGCGCCCTTCAGAGAAGCGTCTGAAGAGATAGACAGGTGGGTCTTGGCGATCACCACGGGCAGGTTACCGTAGCCCAAATCAGCGAAACGCTTAAGCTGCTTAGCGGCGGCGGGAGCAATCGAAATACCATCAGCACCGTACACCTTAGTAGCGACCTTCTCCAGCTTCGTTTCCAGCGAGTCCTCAAGGTCATAGGTGAACTTCAGCTCCGAAACATCATCACATGCCTCAGCAACCACATTCGCCAAATCGACAGTGCCCTTACCGCCTTCGGCAACGCCACGGTGAATAGCCACACGTGCACCTGCTTCTTCAGCGATACGGCGAATAGCCTCATGTTCGGAGTCGAAGTCAGTGGGGAACGCGTTAATAGCGACCACAGGCTGCACACCAAAGTTACGCACAATCTCAATGTGCTTCTTCAGGTTCGCAGCCCCTGCCTCAACATCTGAGGGGCTTTCCTGCAGCATGCCGTCGGGAAGAGGCTTGCCGGGAACAATCTTGTACAGCCCGGAGTGCGACTTCAAAGCACGCACCGTTACAACCAGAACCGCTGCATCAGGTTTCAGTCCGGAGATACGGCACTTAACGTTAAAGAGACGTTCAGCGCCCATATCAGCGCCGAAGCCTGCCTCAGTAATCACGTAATCCGAATATTCGAGACCAACATAGTCCGCCACGATTGACGAGTTACCGGTAGCGATATTACCGAAGGGGCCCGCATGGATAAGCGCCGGGGTGTGCTCGAGAGTCTGCAGCAGGTTCGGGTTAATGGCATCAGCCAGAATGACTGCCAGGGCGCCGTCAGCCTTCAAATCGGCGGCGGTAACAGCCTCACCGTCATAGTTCAGGCCCACAACGATCTTCGCCAGGCGCTCACGCAGATCCTTGAACGAGGTTGCCAGGGAGAGAATCACCATGATTTCGGAGGCGCTGGTAATATCGAACCCGGTCTGGCGGGGTACGCCGTCAATACGTTCGCCCAACCCGACTACAACGTTCCGCAGGGAGCGGTCATTAATGTCAATGACCCGGCGCCATTCGATAGCGCGCGGGTCAATGCGTAGGTCGTTCCCCTGGTGCAGGTGGTTGTCGATCATTGCGGCAAGCAAGTTGTGGGCTGCGGTAACAGCGTGGAAGTCGCCGGTCAGGTGCAGGTTCAGCTTCTCCATGGGCACGATCTGAGAGTAGCCACCGCCAGCTGCACCACCCTTAATACCGAAGGTGGGGCCCATGGCGGGCTGACGCAGGGTGAGCATCGCCTTGCGCCCGGTCTGTGCGAAGCCCTGGGCCAGCGATACGGAGGTGGCGGTTTTACCTTCGCCGAGCGGGGTGGGGGTCACAGCGGTTACAACAATGTATTTGGAGCCGCGCTTACGTGCGGTCTCCGCGTTAGTGGTTTCGTCCAGAAGAACCTTCGCGACATACTTGCCGTAGGGTTCCAGACGATCCGCACTAATCCCGTTTTCGGCGGCGATTTCGGTGATCGGCTCAAGGGTAGCTGCCTGAGCAATTTCGAGGTCGGAAGGGAAAGGCTTGGTCATCATCGTCCTTTGCAGTTGTAGCCAACAGTTCCTTTCCCATTTTATGCTTTAGCTCACGGATTGTCACCCATTATCGCCCTTATCTGTGAAGCTACATCATATTACTCTGGTCAAAAACCGCATTAATCCCAGGAGCATCCCAAGAGGTACACCAGCTATTCCCCAGAAACTGAGCTAAAGCCAGCTCACGTCCTGGGGAACAACCTTACTGTATTGGGTGCCCAACCAAGCACACTGTAAAGGATTATATGCAGAGGCTACATCGTCAGCAGCACCTTGGTCGCAGTACGCTGATCCATTGCCTCATAGCCCCTAGGGGCTTCGTCGATGGGCAATACTAGGTCAAAGACCTTGCCGGGCTCAATCTCACCCCTATAAATCAGGTCAATCAGGGTCGGCAGGTATTTACGAACCGGTGCGGGACCACCTTCAAGATGAACCTGTTTGCCGAAGAGCACATCGGTACCGATCGAGCTGTCGTGGGGCACGCCTACGAAACCGATGTAGCCGCCGTGGCGTACGCATCCGAGGGCTTGGTCAAAGGCCTGCTGAGTACCAACAGCCTCCACAACGCCGTGCGCTCCCACCCCGTCAGTAAGCTCTAGAACCTTGGCGATGCCTTTTTCGCCGCGTTCTTCCACCACATGGGTTGCGCCAAACTGCTTAGCCAACGCCTGACGCTCGGGGTTGCGAGACATTATGATGATCTTCTCAGCGCCCAGCTGCTTAGCGCCAATAACTGCGCCCAGACCAACAGCACCGTCACCCACGACAACAATGGTCTTACCCGGACCAGCCTTTGCGGCGTCAGCTGCATACCAGCCGGTCCCCAGCACATCGGATGCTGCCATCAGATGAGGAATCTGCTCTGCGGTAGGGTATGCGGGAGTCTTAACCAAAGTGCCGTCTGCGAAAGGAATACGGGCGTATTCCGCCTGGGTACCGTTTGAGCGCATACCGATGAAACCATCGCCTGCAGCAATGGCTTTCAGACACCGTGACGGGTAACCATCCTGACAAGTTGCGCACTCACCACATGAGATACAGAAAGAACCAACGACAAAGTCGCCAGGTTTGACGGTCTTAACATCGTCGCCAACTTCAATAACCTCACCGATATATTCATGCCCCATCTGCTGGTGGTCTACAGGCTGCGCGCCACGGTAGGGCCACAGGTCAGACCCGCAGATGCAGGATGCGGCAAGCTTAATAACGGCATCCGTGGACTCTAGGAGGGTGGGCATGGGGCGGTCTTCTACGACAACCTTACCGGGTTCTTCCATAATGACTGAACGCATTAGTGTACTACTCACTCTCGGCTAGTTTTAGCGGTTTATTATTGATTGCTGTACAAGACTACGTCCTTCGAGCTGCTCTAGGGCAAGCTTAAACCTTCAAACCCGATATAAAACACACTCTAGATGCGAACCATACCTGTATCCCACAAAGGTACGGGATGCTGCAGGCCCTTATATTCAGCAGGTCCGTGAAATAATGAAGGAATGAGCTACACGGTCAAAGAGGTTTCTGAACGAGTAAATCTAAGCCCCCACACGGTACGCTATTACACCGACCAGGGCCTCATTCCCACCTTGCAGAGGGATGAGAAAGGAAACCGTGTTTTTACTGATGAGTGCATTGGCTGGTTCGAAACTATCCATTGCCTACGTAAATGCGGTATGAGCATTGCAGATGTGAAGACGTATGTAGATTTAGGGCGTCAAGGCAGCAAGACAGCTCCCGAACGGTTGCGCATTGTGGAGCAGTATGCGCGTATCGCCCAGCAGCAACTTACTGAGGCACAGCAACGGGTCGATTTTGTGCACCGGAAAATTATGTTCTATCGGGAGCTGATCGAAAGTAACGATGAGTCCCGTATCTGTCCCCAATAGCCTGTGCAGCATTAGCTTCCGCAAAGATATCGGGGCTCACTGTTGAAGGAGAGCCCCGATATTTCTCTGTTGTGCATCAACCAGCTATGCTATACGGAACTATAGGTAAAGTGTTCGTCCCTAACTGTTCGCCTTACGCACTGGGCACAGGTATATCTATAAACTAGTGGGGTGTATTACCGCCTCCCCACCGTTGTTTACAGTCAAGACGTGAAGAGGGTGAACCCGCAGTGTGTTGGCGTTTGCCTTGGTCTTAACTTTCACATGCTCCTGACGCATAACTGCGGTGCATGCAGTGTGCCTGGTGGGGTTACTGCCAATGAGGGCAACTTTTAGCACACCATTTTCTTCAATAGTTTTAGCGTGCAGGCTCGTGCAAGAGCTAACTTGAGCGTCGAACGTAATTTCGTGTTCACCGGTTATATGGTAGCCAGTCCATTTAACGATATGCCCGTTATACAATCGCGTGGAGTCGTCGTCGCTATCGCCTGTATGCGGCCAAGGGACAACGGGAATAGGGGTAAAGGACTGCGCCGCCGGTGAAGAAGTTGCGGTGGAAGCATCAGTACTTGCAGAAACACTAGGCTGCGCCGTTACCGTTGCTGCGTCCCCTGAAGTTGCGGAGGCGGCGGGAGCGGTCAAAGCAGCAGACCCTAATGCTAAAGCCAGGGCGCCGATCCCGATCCGACTAGCACAGCGGATGGAGGAAGCATGAGATTGTGGCATGGGCATCAGCTCCTTCAGGATGGAAAACTTTCAATTTTAGATTATTATTTTCCTAACCTTAAAGTGAAGAGTTAAATACTGGGAATGTGCCGCATGTTCCCTGAGAACGTTTAACGCTCACAAGAACCTGCCATACTACTGTTTCCGAAGCACTATCGATTTTTTGTTTCGTTCACAGACATCCAAAAGGCCGTGACACCCCGTCTCTCAAAGATGGATGCCACGGCCTGCACATAAAAGGTAAAAGGTAATGGGAGGAGCCAGCCCTACGGCTTACTCCCCCCTACCTTAATGAGCTTTGCAGCTCAGGCCCTTACGCAGGAGTAATCTTCTTATTAAGATGCACTTGCGACTTGGGCAGCTGCTGCACCTTGAGCGTAGATGCCTTAGCCTTAGTCTTGACCTTTACATCCTTGTAGAGCGCTTCCTCAGTACACCCATCAGGAGCACCAAGGATAGTCCCTTCCACCAGTGCGACCTTCAACATACCGTTCTTTTCTACGACCTCCGCGCGGACGTCGTAGCAGCTAGGGGTTCCGGTAATAACAGTGAACGTAATTTCATGTTCACCAGTCACCCGATACTCGATCCAGTTAGCAATACGCTCATCCTGCATAAACTTAAAATTCTCGTCATGCTTAGCTTCGCCGCTCACAACCGGTGAGTTATTTGAAGTTGACGAGGTCGCATCCTGCGAAGGCACCTGGGACGACGGACTGGCCGAAGGAGTCGCTGCCGATGCCCCGGGAACTGCAAGAGCAGATGATCCCAGCGCAAGCACTACCGCACTCACACCAAGAAGAGCAGTGCGGCGGGCAGATGAGGGGCGGGTCTTCAACATGAGTATCAGCTCCTTCAGGGTATAAAACTCTTCCTCTAAGACTAATATTTTCTTAATCTTAAAGTGAAGGGATAAAGATTAGAAATGTTCAGTAAGGTGCTGAGCCTCCCGCCCCTTACCCTGCTGCTGCGATATTATTTTCATCCACAGCTATTAAAGGAAGACCGTGGCATCCCACCAGTCAAAGATGGAATCACCACGGTCTACTGTTTAGAGACAGCGAGAAAACCGACTCTACAGTTGAGGGCAGTTTCCTCATAATCCCCTAAGCACCTTGGATAGCTCCTTTATTGAGGCGCACCAGGGATTCAGGCAGCTGCTGCACCTTAAGCGTGGAAGCCTTAGCCTTCGTCTTTACCTTAACCTTCGCAATGCGCGCCTCTGCGGTGCAGGCATCGGGTGCGCCAGGAATGGTGCCCTCTACTAGAGCAACGTTCAGCACGCCATCCTTCTCAACAACCTCCGCACGGACGTCGTAGCACCTAGGGGTACCCGTGAGGGTGGTAAAAGTGATCTCGTGTTCGCCGGTCACCTTGTAATCAGTCCAGTCAATAATGTTCTCGTACTCCAAGAACTTAAAATTCTCGTCATGCTTAGCTTCGGCGCCCTCATTCGGAGAGCCATTATCTTTCGAAGGCACCGAAGACGAAGCAGATGAAGAGGCACCCGCTGAAGCAGAAGCACTTGCCGAGGACGATGAATTTGCCGAAGAGTCTACTGCCGATGCTCCAGGAACTGCAAGAGCAGACGAACCCAGCGCAAGTACTACCGTACTCACACCAAGAAGGGCAGCACGGCGGGCAGATGAGGGACGGGTCCTTAACATGAGCATCAACTCCTTCGCTCGAAATAACTTGCACTTTAACAGTACATATTCCTAAACCTTAATTTGAAGGTTTAAATCCTGTGAGTATGGTAAAAGCGAGCAGGGAAATGCCCCGCTCGCTTTTACACGTGCATAGTTATTTAAATAACGCTGCAGCTTTAGAAGTCCCAGTCTTCGTCTTCGGTATTCACAGCCTTGCCAATCACGTAGGATGAACCGGAGCCTGAGAAGAAGTCATGATTCTCATCGGCATTGGGCGACAACGCCGAAAGGATAGCAGGGGAAACATTCGTTACCGAGGCCGGGAACATAGCCTCATACCCCAAGTTCATTAGGGCCTTATTAGCATTGTAGTGCAGGAACTTCTTCACATCCTCGCTCCAGCCCACGCCATCATAGAGCGAGTGAGTGTAAGCCACCTCGTTCTCATACAGCTCATACAACAAGTTGAAGGTGTATTCCTTCAACTCTGCCTGACGCTCCGGGGTTTCCTTTGCCAGCCCACGCTGGAACTTATACCCAATGTAGTAGCCGTGAACAGCCTCATCACGAATAATCAGACGGATCAAATCGGCGGTATTAGTCAGCTTGGCGTGCGCCGACCAGTACATGGGGAGGTAGAACCCGGAGTAGAACAAGAACGACTCCAAAAGCGTGGAAGCGACCTTCTTCTTAAGCGGGTCATCACCAATATAGTAGGCAAGAATAATCTTTGCCTTCTTCTGCAGGTATTCGTTCTCAGAGGCCCAGCGGAATGCCTCATCAATTTCCTTAGTGGAGCACAGGGTCGAGAAAATGGAGGAGTACGACTTTGCGTGCACCGACTCCATGAAAGCAATATTGGTGTATACGGCCTCTTCGTGCGCAGTAACGGCATCGGGAAGCAGAGAGACAGCACCCACAGTACCCTGGATGGTGTCCAGCAACGTCAGACCGGTAAAGACCCGCATGGTCAGCTCTTTCTCTTCCGCGGTCAGAGTCTTCCACGTGGGTACGTCGTTGCTCAGCGGCACCTTCTCAGGTAACCAGAAATTACCGGTGAGGCGGTCCCAGACCTCAAGGTCTTTCTCGTCCTCTAAACGGTTCCAGTTAATAGCCTCAATTGGGTGGTCAACGAGGTGTACCTTTTCGCTCATACTTGTTTCTCCTATAGCGGATCAATGCCTTAGGGGCGTCTCATGTTTTTCTATTCTGACACAGTTCCTGCGCTCACTAGTTTCTCGCTCCCAGCTACTGCCGTTATGAGCGCGCCAACTGGTTCCGTAAAGCTTAAGATAGCTACTGGCTGAGGTAGTAGATCTGTGTGGCTGGGTCCCGTCGCAGCATCCCAAAATCTACCCCGTAGCGACGCACCAAAGCTGGATCCTCGGTGTACCGTCGTATGCGGTCATTCAGTTCAGACTCTGCAAGCCGCTCGGATTCTGCAATACTTTCGGTGATAATCCACCGTAGAAGGGCGTCCTTATCCTCCGCATGGGACGGCCACCTCTGCACCCGTCCTTTAACAAGGAACCGTTGTACCCCCACAGTTTCTTGGCCCCGTTCGTGTTTACCCGCCAGTAAGTATTCGGTGAATACATCCGTCAGGATAAGGGAGCCCGCAGGGTCTTCCGTGACAAGCCCAACCGTTTTTAGACGGTCGATCAGTTTACGCTCACGCCGATTCGGCGGCTCGGGTGCTTGCCCCAGAACAATCTGGGCATACATGCGCTGACAGTCAGAGTTAGCGAGTGCGGCGATTATTGGAGTGAGGTTCTGTTGCACCCTGGGTTGTTATCCTTACGTGTCTGGTTGGCTTCGGGGTGTAAGAAGATTCTAGCTTCTTACACCCCGCAACCACGATACGGGTGTGGGTTTTGTTGCACTACAACATGCAGGATACGCAGCCCTCAACCTCGGTACCTTCAAGAGCCATCTGCCGCAGACGGATATAGTAGATGGTCTTGATTCCCTTGCGCCAAGCATAAATCTGGGCACGGTTAATGTCGCGGGTTGTTGCGGTGTCACGGAAGAACAAGGTCAGTGACAGACCCTGATCCACGTGCTGAGTGGCCACAGCGTAGGTGTCGATAATCTTCTCGAACCCGATCTCGTACGCGTCCTTATAGTAGTCAAGATTCTCGTTCGTCATGAAGGGTGCCGGGTAGTAGACACGCCCCAGCTTACCCTCCTTACGAATCTCAATCTTGGAGGCGATCGGATGGATTGAGGAGGTCGAACCGTTAATGTACGAGATAGACCCGGTGGGCGGAACAGCCTGCAGGTTCTGGTTGTACATACCGTACTGAGCTACATCGGCTGCCAGCTGAATCCAGTCCTCGCGAGTGGGAATATGGTGCTTGGCAAACAGTTCACGAACACGTTCCGTTTGCGGCTCCCATTCTTTCTCAATGTACTTGGCGAAGAACTCACCGCTGGCATACTTTGAGTTCTCGAACCCTTCAAACGTCACGCCACGTTCTTTAGCAATCTCCATGGAGGCGCGGATTGCATGATAAGCCACCGTGTAAAAGTAGATATTGGTGAAATCCAGTGCCTCTTCGGAACCGTAATGCACATGTTCACGCGCCAAGTAGCCGTGCAGGTTCATCTGCCCCAGCCCGACCGCGTGGCTCATGTCGTTACCGCGTTCAATGGAGGGGACGGAACGGATATCCGACTGATCTGAGACGGAGGTGAGCGAACGGATTGCCGTTTCAACAGTTTTTCCGAGGTTATCGCCGTCCATAGTCATGGCAATATTGAGCGAACCGAGGTTGCATGAGATATCCTTCCCCGTTTCCGCATACCCAAGGTCGTCGTGGTATTTCGAGGGCTTTGACACCTGAAGAATCTCGGAGCATAGGTTACTCATAATAACCTTGCCGTCAATCGGGTTAGCCCGGTTCACGGTGTCCTCAAACATGATGTATGGGTAGCCGGATTCGAACTGCACCTCAGCGATGGTCTGAAAGAACTCGCGCGCATTAATCTTGGTTTTACGGATCCGCGAATCATCCACCATTTCCTGGTATTTTTCGCTCACATTAATATCCGAGAAAGGAACCCCGTAGATGCGTTCCACATCGTACGGTGAGAACAGGTACATGTCTTTGTTCTCTTTGGCGAGTTTGAAGGTGATATCGGGGATCACCACACCCAGTGAAAGGGTTTTAATGCGGATCTTCTCATCAGCATTTTCGCGTTTGGTGTCAAGGAACGAGTAAATGTCAGGGTGGTGTGCGTGCAAGTACACGGCCCCCGCTCCCTGCCGCGCGCCCAGCTGGTTCGCGTAGGAGAAGGCGTCCTCAAGAAGCTTCATAACGGGGATGACACCGGAGGACTGGTTCTCAATTTTCTTAATGGGTGCACCGGATTCACGCAAGTTCGTCAGAGCGAACGCCACCCCACCGCCGCGTTTTGAGAGCTGCAACGCCGAGTTAATGGAACGTCCGATAGATTCCATATTGTCTTCGATACGAAGCAGGAAGCAGGAGACCAGCTCACCACGCTGTTTCTTTCCGGCGTTGAGGAACGTAGGCGTGGCGGGCTGGAAACGCCCCGATATAATCTCGTCCACGATTTCCTCCGCCAGTGTCTCGTTGCCTTCCGCCAGCAGCAGCGCAACCATGCACACGCGGTCCTCGAAACGCTCTAGGTAGCGCTGCCCGTCGAAGGTTTTCAGGGCGTAGGAGGTGTAGAACTTGAAGGCTCCCAAGAAAGTGGGGAACCGGAACTTCACGGCGTAGGCGCGTTTGAACAGATTCTTGACGAAGTCGAAGCTGTACTTCTCGAAGAGCTCCGGTTCGTAGTACTGGTTCTCGATCAGGTACTCGATCTTCTCTTCAAGATCATGGAAAAACACGGTGTTGTTATTGACGTGCTGCAGGAAGTACTGGCGTGCCGCCTGACGGTCTGCGTCAAACTGGATTTTGCCGTTTTCGTCGTACAGGTTCAGCAGGGCGTTCAGCTCGTGGTAGCTCATCCCCTGAAATTTTTCAGGGGTGGTCTTACCGGCATGAGAAGCGCCGAGGGTTTCTAGCGCTGAGGGAAGTTTTGCTTCCAAAATTCTTCCAATCCTTCGTTCACTTTATCTACATCTGAGGGGGTTCCCATGAGCTCGAATTTGAAGAGCACCGGCACGTCGCACTTTGCGGATACGATATCTGCTGCGATGCCAAAGAGAGGCCCGAAGTTGGTATTGCCGGATCCGATAACACCCACCATATTGCGGCGGTTTTCTTCAACATTCAGGAATTTCACCACCTGCGGAGGCACATTCCCCGCGCCTTCCGGCTTACCGTATGTGGGTACGCACAGCACATACGGCTCCTGGATTACGAGCGTGTCTTCACCGGTGCGCAATGGCAGGCGCAGGGTACGGGCATGAAGTTTTTCAACAAACTTGTGGGTGTTTCCTGAGATGGAGGAGAAGTAGACCACCAGTGGGGCATCATCCCCTACCGGAGTGGTCGCTCGGCCCTCGACGGCATCGCGGGCGCCCAAGATGTACTCTCGGATCTCTGCGTTCTCGTCGGTGGGTTTCTGAGCGAGGGGGGTTGTCACTTTCTTCTCCTTGGATTGTGCCGCTGCAGGGGCAGCTGCTTATTACGCGGAAATTGCGATATCAGCTAGCGCGTTGATCCTATCGGGCTGGAAGCCAGACCAGTGGTCTTCACCGGCAATCACAACGGGAGCCTGCATGTACCCGAGGGACTTAACTTTTGCTAATGCTCGGTCGTCTTCGGTGATATCTACCTTGTGGTAGTTGATGCCTTTGGCGTCGAGGGCCCGGTAGGTCATGTTGCACTGAACGCACTGAGGTTTGGTGTACACGGTCACTACCATTGAATTCTCCTTGTCGGCCCCGCAAGCGGCGGGAACATTATTGCTGAATGAGTTGTGTGGTTACTTGTGCCCCGAAAGGGGCGGGGTGGGCGCCCCCGTATCGTTCTCGTATTGAGGGAGCGTTGACGCCAATTCAGATTATCACCCGAACCGAGTATTAATACTACATGTAGTGTTAGAAATTTTTTTAACCCCAAGATGATGTGGTGTGTCGATTTTTTCATGTTCGAAAAACCCACAGGAGCGCACGTTCTTCGCAGTGCCCCCACAGCTTATCCACACCCCGGCTAATAAGCCTTCCCGCGCCGTTACACGGATACTTTCAGGTTATCCACATGGTGGGGTTTACTGTCAGTCTGGGAATCCCCATATCGTTTTCGCCTCTAATCTGCCGTGCGTCGTGATTTTAACGGGGTATGTGAGATTTACATCAGTTGTAACGCTTGATTTTTTCGATACTCCCGCACTTCCGCGATTTTACGGGGAACAACGGGCGATATTCTCCGAGTCGAACGCTCGTTTTGAGGCCTGTACGAGTGGTTTAACTACACATATAAAGATTTCATAAAATTTTTGTTGTCCTCCGGTGCTGACATAGCACCCCGTGTAGTTGGTTAAGCAACTTAAAAACCACTTAAACCCAAATATACCATTTTTCGCGCCGGAAAAACGTATAGTTCCATATCTTTTGAGACCTTTAGAGGCTCATTATTGGTACTGTTTCTTACTGTTGCAAGAGACCTTTACAAGAGTGCTTTCCCGCTAGGGTGAGTACTAAGTCGCTCCTATACGCCGCGCGCTTTAGAGCAGGCCGCGTTGACGCAGTTTGCGGCTGAGCGTATCGCCGTCATTTGCTTCCATCCACAGCGGCGACTGGGTCATCTGTTGCGCCCGCTTATCACCCCATACTCGCCCTGAGGCCAGCACCGTCTCCCCCACCGTTAGGTTACGAATCATAATAGCTGCAACATTCTGGGGGTATCGCACCGCAAACCCGTTGTATATATCCGGGTCGCGCTGGCCATCATCGCCAATAAGGATCCACTGCATCTCGGGGAACTCGTGCGCCAACCTTCGTAAGGACTGCACCTTATGCTGGGTTCCGGATCGGAACCAACGATCCGGTGTAGGCCCCCAGTCAGTGAGCAAGAACGTACCGCGCGGATACCCGTTACGGGTCAGAAAACGACGCAGCGTTGGGGTGATGTTCCAGGCACCAGTAGACAGGTACATAAAAGGAGCCTGAGGGTGCGCAGCCCGAATCCGGTCCATGAGCACAGCCATACCGGGGGTAGGGATACGTGCGTGTTCATCAATCACGAACGAGTTCCATGCCGCCACAAGCGGACGCGGAAGCATGGTAACCATGACCGTATCATCAACATCAGCAATCACGCCGATCTTCTGCTCAGCAGGCACGATGTAGACACTGGTGACAGCGGCACGGGAACCAGGAACATACATAATAACTTCATGAAGCCCCGCTGGCAGGTCAATATCAAGCTTAACGTCAAGTACACCGCCTCTATCGGTGCGAACCTCATAAGTTCTTCCTGCAATAATAATGGTTACGCGAGCGTCAGACATGGCAATGGATGTGAAGGCACGCCACCCGCGCATGGGGTTGTCCGTATCTTGAGTACCCTCAACCACATAGAGCAGTTTCTCAAACGCCTCAGTTTTATACAGGGCACGTGCCAGTATACGCACCCACCCATTCTTGGTGCCGGTAGCTACCCGCCCGTAGCCCTCTGAAGGGACAATAATAGGCTCACGGCCTTGGGCGATAGCACGGCGCTCACGCCACCGATGCAGGGTGTCGCCCACCCGGTAACCAATGTTAACCGCCTCATCGGCGGCCTCGGTTACCATGGTGCGTAATTCGTGGGTACCCAGATTTTCCATACGTATTAGTGTTCCATATAGATACCCCATTTTTCTTATTTGGGGAAGGTTATACGGTCGCGTCACATAAATATTGGGCGCTCGGGTGTCTTCTGAATGGGCAGAACACAGCCGCGCTCGTGTCCTGCATAGGCAATTAGTGTGTGCGGTTTTGTGTGTGCGCAGGCTTTAAAGAATCGGTGGTATACACACAACGCTGTGAGCTACGCGTTAGTTGTCCGAGTCCTAATGCGAATGCTTTGACCCGCCCGAGGCACCAGCAGGCAACTGGTAGGGCCCTGAGCTGAGCTTCACCTGACAGTAGGCTGAGCCTTTTCCTTCAGTCTGTTCCGAGTGATGCACCGGGTGGTCTTCGCCTGTTACCTTAATAGCGCATTTAACGGTGTCTTGAGGATCATCAGCGTAGACGGCCACCGAGATAGTTTTACCGGCTAGCTCATGGCCATTAGAGGCGCCTACACGGTAGTACCCGGTTTTCTCGGCAAGTTTCTGCTCAGCAGAGTTTACCTCAATACCATCCTGGAAAAAACGAACCTTACCCGCTTTAGTGTGGAAACCATCATGTTCGTTACCGCTAAGTACCTCAGCTGAGACAGTAATATCCCCACGGTTTCCGTAATCTTGGGCGGGGGTGAAAGTAAGGCCGGGAGCAACTTCTGCGGAGCACCCGGCTAATAGCACAGCCGTAGCCGCGAGCAATACGATTTTCTTAGCCATGCCCCCATAGTATCAGCCAAATCACTATTAACCGGATGGTGACACACAAGCACAAAACCGCGTGGATGAGGGCACACACGAGGGAGCTTTCTCACCCTTTCGAGAATCTTAACTGAGGGAGTATACGGGCTATGCTTAGAAGTATGACCATTCACAACTCGTTATTCTCACGCCGCACGTTTGTAGTGGGCTCTATTATCCCGCTCATAGCGGGATGCTCCTCCAAGAATACCGTAGAGAATGCCGCCGAAACGAGGTTTATCGCAGCCCCCACAGGCACGCCCCATAGCGACGATGCTTCACCAACTGCTGCCGTGGACTCCCCCGAACCTGCAGAGCCGCCGGTGTCAAAAAACCCAATCGCTAAACCCCACCCGTGGAAAGATATCCAGTACCGTCTAGCTGGTGAAGGGCACTATGTGGCGTGGACAGTGGATGACGGCGCTAACCCCGAAACTGTGCGGGCTTACGCCGAGTTCGCGGCGAAAACAGGCACCCGCCTCACCTTTTTCATTAATGCCTCCTACACTTCTTTTGAGCAGAACCTTGATGTCCTTTTGCCGCTGGTGAAATCGGGACAAATTCAGATCGCAAACCACACCTATAACCACCCTAACCTGCTGAATCTTGATGATAAACAGGTGAAAGAAGAGTTCGTGCGCAATGAGGAAGAAATCATGCGGCTTTTTGGGGTGTCCTCGAAACCGTATTTTCGTCCACCCTACGGGTACTATGACGACCGGGTGCTGAAAATAGCCGCAAAAGCGGGGTTTTCACGGCCGGTACTGTGGGAAGGTACCACAGGTGATGAGGGGCAAACCACCCAACGTGTGGTGCTCAAACGTACGAAGAAGTATATGAAGCCGCAACGAATTATGTTGGGGCATCTTAACTACACCACTATTATTTCCCTGCTGGAACGTATTAAAGAGCTTCTTGACGAGCGTGGACTGGTAACAGTTACCTTACGCGACTACTACGGTGAAGCCTCGGAAGAAGAACTAAAAATTGTCCGAGACGCTGAAGCCGAAGAAAAGAAGAAAGAAGAAGAGAAAAAGAAGCAGAAGGAGAAAGAGAAAAAATAAGAATGGTGAGCCTCAGCAAAGCTGCGGCGGCCAAACCGGCTGCTGCTGCCGCGAGCGATTTAAAACCATAGGCCTGCTGATAACTCGCAGCAGCGGCAGTGCGGGGAAGGTTCTCCCGCCCCGCACTGCATGGGCTCAAGAGTTCATCATGGCATCATTGTGCAAATGTCTTCTCCTCTTGAATCCCACAAAGTACCCAAGTGTTGGTTTATCCTCTGGCGTTTATCCCCCGTAGTAGTCGCGGAGGGTAACGGTGACTAGCCCGCGTTCATCCAATAACGCTTTAATTTTGTCGAGTACCGCAATAACACCCGTATAGTTGAGGTGCCCAATAAGAATGGTTTGCGGGTTCGCGTATGTACTGGCATATTTATAGATCTCTTCAGATGTAATAGGTGAAGAGTCAGCCAGTGAACCGTACCATAGAGTGGGCCGGTCAAACCCAGCACGTGCAGCGGCATCTAAAACCCGCCGATCGTAGTACCCGTAGGGTGGGCGGAAGTAGGGCTTTGAGGACAGTCCAAAGAGGCGTTCAATCTCCCGGTCGTTCTTCTCAAGCTCCTCAATGATTCCTGCATCATTAAGATCGGTGAGAGCTGCATGTGACCATGTGTGGTTGCCGATTTGGATCTGTCCCGATGTCACTAGGGGCGCCAACACGTCAAGATTCTGCTCAAAGGAATTATAAGATCCGTTAATGAAAAAGGTGAGGCGTGTGCCTGTTTTCGCCGCAAAATCTGCATAGGCGCGCACCACTTCGGGGCTTTTACCATCGTCAACGGTCCAAGCGATGTATTTACCGTCACCGGGTAGCCCGGTTTGCGGACCGTCCCAAGGGTATGGGGTGGGAACAGGGTTCACAGAGACAGAGGCAGTAGGGCTGCCGGAGGAGGTTTTCCCATTCACGGGCACAGGTGGAGTTTGTTCCTGGGAATTAGCGGCATTATCTACAGTGTTCTGCGCGTCGGAACCACACCCTGCCAAAAGTGGTACAAGAGTGCCGAGCACGAATGCCCTGCGGGACACACCAGGCTGCGCAGATTCAGTAATAGTACGGGGTGATGAGGTATTGCACATAGGGGGTTTAGTCTTTCGAGGCATCGCCTGCACCGACGGCCTGTGCACCAGCGCAACAGAGAACGGTGATGGCGGGGTGTTTAAGCTGAATGAGTTGAGTGAGAGGCAGAAGGCAGGAAGAAAACTATTTCCTCTTATTACCTTTTCCTCTGTAGGGTTCGCAGGCCACGCCGTCTCCATCACGGTCCAGGTGGGCAGAGTATCCAGGCTGGCCTTTATGGATAGGCGCCGCGCCAGCTGCACGGACTTCGTCACAGTTCTTGTAGTACACCCCGGTATTTGCGGGAGTCTCAACCACAACAGGTTTCTGCTGCTGGACCGGTTCCTGCTGGACCGGAGTTTGCCGAGCAGGTGCTGGAGCTTCTGCTGTTGGCTGTGTGTCTTCGGCAGGTACCGGTTTCTGCGCGGGCTCAGGTGCCGGGGCTTCGGGGGTGGGTTCAGCCACCGGTGTTACCGCCTCCGGGGTTTTAACAGGTTCAGGTGTGGGCGAGGCGCTGGGGCTAGGAGTTTCCGAGGGTGAAGGACTCGGCGACTCTGTAGGTGAGGGGCTGGCAGATGTACTGCGTGCCGATGATGAAGTAGATACTGAAGATGGCGTTTGTTCTTTGCGAATATTGCCAGCGTTGCTGGAACACCCAGCAAGAAATACGGTACCGAGAAGCGCTACCGCAATAACTTGATTTTTCATATGGAATTATCCTCATTAACTGAGCGAGTGAGTAAGTGCTGAGCTGTCATTGCTCACCCCTAAGTCTATACGAAACCGGCAGGTGCAGGAGAACCTCCCCACCCCTAGCTCTAGTGCATATTTATTCTTTACTGGGAGCAAGATTTTAAGGTTTCTGAATGCTTTAGAATAGATGCAGAGCCATCGACGGTTCATGCACTTATCACTCAAAGTCTCAAATAACTTAAGGATTCCTATGTCCAATAAAACTGTGCCTCTCACCGAGGCGTATTCTGCCTACACACAGCCTTTAGAACCGCAGATTCTTGAAGAAATTCCGAAGAAAAAGTGGGCTGCCATTACCGCCTTAGTGCTCTCACTGATCGCTTTCTTCACGGGCATTCTGGTGATTGGTTTTGTACCCGCAATTTTCGCGATCGTATTTGCCGGTATCGCCCTTGGACAGGTAAAAAAGGGTGAAGCCGAAGGCGCTGGCATGGCGATCGGCGCCATTATCTTTGCGTCCCTAGCGATTATCGCCAGTGTTGGAATAGTGATCTTAGCGCTTATTTCCAACTACTACACCGAGCAGCAGGTGATAGATGGATGCACCTCCGGCAAGGGCACCTACACCGTGGAGAACGGGCAGAAAGTCTGCCATTATATGGGCTATGCCATGGACATGTAGTTCTCATATTTATGCATAAAGGCTCGGTAAAAACTGTCATACCGAGCCTTTATTGTATTTAATATCTCACTTGTGTTTCGCGTTATGGGCGCACCGGGATGCGCGTTGTTTATTCGCTGCTCTGCAAGGTGATAAGCCCAATCATCAACCTTACACAAGCCCTATCTCATCGACGCTTTCCAACACCGCAACCTGCATTTTGCGAAGCGCTTCAACATCCGGAAGGGTATCGTCCTGGTCAATCAGATAGACGGTGTACCCGTCAATTGTGAGTCTACGCATAATTTCCAGAAGCATATGCTGGGCAACCTCGTCCACAGAATAGACTCGCGTAACATCCAAAGCTATTTTCGTCCCCGTGTATTCGGTGTCCACAATTTCGCGGATAACACGCTCAGCACCGGCGAACCGGATCCTGCCTTGAAGCTGAATAACCTGAACCGTCTCGGCGCCAACTCCTACGCGGTAGTTAGCGCGTATTGCCGAACGGGCAACGGTGGGAATGTTCATCACATGCATACCCATGTCTGAAGAAAACCGCTCAAATAGCGACACGCCGCGGACACTATTGCCATGTATATCAAGGCGAGGTGAGAATGTTGCCACCCCCAGCTGCCCCGGCACAGCACCAATGATTCCTCCGCCCACACCGCTTTTGGCGGGAATACCCACCTGTGTTGCCCAGTCGCCAGCAGCGTTGTACATGCCGCAGGTGAACATTACGCTCAACACCTGACGCACTACTGTCTTAGGTACCACCTGCTCCCCGGTGAGGGGCTGCTCCCCGTAATTCGCCAGGGTGGCTGCCATCATTGCCAGGTCTTTTACAGTTACTTCAAGTGAGCACTGACGCGTGTACCCTTCCACCACCTTGGCGGGGTTCTCGGTGAGGATGTCGTGGCTACGGAGCATATGCGCAATAGCGAGGTTGCGGTGTGCATGTTCTATCTCTGAGGAATACACCGCCTCATCAATCTGAAGGGGGCGCCCGGCAAACGCTGAGAGCCCTTCAACTACCCGCTCCATCCGTTTCTCTGGGCTTATGTTTTCAGCTCCCACCAGCGAGTGGGTGGTGATAGCCCCAGCATTAATCATGGGGTTCAGCGGACGCCCCGACCCGTCTTCAAGAGACATCTCGTTGAAAGGCTCCCCCGAAGGTTCAACACCTACTTTCGCCAGCACCTTATCAAATCCACGATCGGCCAAAGCGAGTGCATACACGAAAGGCTTAGAAATAGACTGGATGGTAAACACTGCGTCAACATCTCCGGAGCCGTAAAGTTCCCCGTCAACCATGGCGATAGATGCCCCTAGCCGGTCAGGGTTTACTCCCGCCAGCTCAGGAATATAATTTGCGAGTTCCCCCGTTTTATCTGAGGCCACACTGGCGAGCACATCGTCGAGGTAGCTTGGTATAGGGGAACGCATAACAGTTTCTCCTGATAGGCGGGTTGTTGCTTTCGTGCGCGGTTGGTTCGGGGGCCAGACAGCAGAATTCATGCACCCTTGTCACGACAAAATATCTGCCCGAACGTTGAGCTTCTTGAAGTGTAGCTTTTTCGCCTTCAATACTCCAAATACGTGCTCGTATACCGCCGTGGAGCAGCAGCATAAATCCAGCATAGGCGGTTATATGTCTTTGCGGGACGAGAATACACCAAGCTTTCTCTTTTGTCCCTGGTGTGCGGACCGAGAAATTCTTCTACCTAATCCTTGACATACCGAATAGTCGGTTTTATATTGTCATTATGACAGCAGCTAAAACAGCAGATTCCAAGTCCAAGGGCCAGCTCACCCGAGAACATATCCTAAAAATTGCCGCCCAAGTCTTTGCACAACGTGGCTATTCCGAAACCCGGTTAGACGACATTATTCAGGCCACCGGACTCACCAAAGGCGCTCTCTATTTCCATTTCCGTTCCAAAAGCGATTTGGCGTACGCCGTCATTGAAGACCACAAACGGCACTGGCTTGAACAGGGGATCCAGGAAATAGCTCAGCACGATAACCCGCTAGAGCAGCTGCAGGCACTCAGTAACCTCCTGATTACTCTGGTGTCGCAGGGGAAAACCGACTGGAACATTGTTCGTCTCGCCGACCAAGTGCGCTCCAAGGAACCGCCTGAAGACCTCATTAGCCCCCTACAAAGCTGGGTTGATGTGGTGGCCGATATTATCGAACGCGGCAAGGCGCAGCAGATATTCCACACAGAATTATCAAGCCAAGATGCCGCCGCGATCCTCGTTGGTTCCTTTGACGGCCTCAAAACTTCTAACGATGCTTTGGCACAGGGAGACACCGAAAAGTTCAGACGCCAAGCCCACGCATTAAACACAATGCTTATAGAGGGGCTGCAGAGGCGTTAATCCGCCCTTCTCCCCTGCCTTCCGAACCTCTCGTCTGCTCAGATGAACTTTGTCCTAGCCCAAAAAAACTGATGATATGGAGTACTGTATGGCAACCCTCATTACCGGCGCTTCTTCAGGTATCGGCGAAGAATTCGCGCGCCATTACGCCGCAGAAAAACACGACCTTGTGCTTGTTGCTCGCAGCGAAGACAAGCTGAATACTCTCGCTGATACGCTTCGTGACCAGCACGGCATTCAAGTCACCGTCATTGCACTTGACCTGTCTGAATCAGATGCAGCTCAGCGGCTCTGGGAAGAAACGAACCGTGCCGGGTTAGAGATTGACGTGCTTGTCAATAATGCAGGGTTCGGCACCCATGGTGATGTTGCTGATGATAATCCCGACCGTCTGGAGCAAGAAGTACGCCTCAATTGCCTCACGCTAACAGGGCTGACGGCACGCTACCTGCCCACCATGCGTGAACGCAAAACCGGAACCATCATTAACATTGCTTCGACTGCAGCCTTTCAGCCGCTGCCCCATATGGCAGTGTACGGCGCGACCAAAGCATTCGTGCTGTCCTTCACAGAAGCGCTCTGGGCAGAAACCCGAAAAGACGGCATCCGCGTACTCGCGGTCTGCCCCGGCCCCACCGACACCTCATTCTTTGAAATCGCCGGTGAATCCGCCGCAGTCGGGAAAATGCGTTCCACCCGCCAGCTGCTAGAAAGCACCCTGCAGGCACTGAAAACCACAAAACCCAGTTTTGTAGATGGGCTAGGAAACGCCGTTGTGGCACGGCTTGTCACCCGTGTGGTACCAAAGCGTGCCGTCATGGCCATAGTCGATCAGGCGTTCCGGCGCCAGCGCAGCCAACATACACGGTAATACAGGGCCGCTAGCCGGTGCCTTTAGCTAAAGCGCTAAAGGCACCGGCTAGAACTCCAGAAGCATCGCTCCAGTGCTACCGCCAGCATCAACAAATCCCAGCTTTTCGTAGAGCTTACGCGCGGGGTTCCCTGCTTCAACGCTGAGGCTAACACCCCGATCCCCTCGCACACGAGCAACTTCTACAACATCACAAATGAGTTCCGTCCCCAGCCCAACACCGCGCGCCTCAGGCTGCACGGATACGCCCAGCTCACCGATACCAGGAGCCACAAAACCATATCCAGGATTCTGTTGAGGTAAATAGAGAACCCTTGCAGTACCAACCCACTGCCCCTGTGAGGTGTAGGCGACCACACCATAATCTCCCCGCCGTGCATCCAGAACGACGTACCGCGCAAATTCGGCCGTGTCGAGAAGATCCTGCATGGTGAACCTCTCCCCTGGCCAGTTCAAATTCATCAGAGTTGATTCGCGCAGAATATCAATATCGCTCGATCGTAGTTTTTTCTTGTGTAAGCCCAGACGTGTACTTGCCCGCTCACCCGCATCAGCCATTTACCTCACCCCCTATGCCTACTAGTATTTGTGCTCTATTACTCTACAGACAGGTACCCTGCATCGTCTAGCGTCCCACCGACGCCCATCATGGCACTCAGGCCTCTCCTAAAACCGCATAATAGTTCTTAGCAACGTATACTCTTTTCCAGCTCACCCCTCACTCAGTCTAAATGGACGAAAAACCGCCTTCTTCCGCCTTACGGCGGAAATATCATGACACTTCCGCTGTGTGGCTCCTCTGGGTATTTACCGAACTGTATAACAGGCACAAAAAATCACCTGATTACATAGAACCAGGTGATTATGTGTGGAGATAAGGGGACTCGAACCCCTGACCCCCTGCATGCCATGCAGGTGCGCTACCAGCTGCGCCATATCCCCCTATTTAGTTCTGCCACCCTTTTGGGCAACAAGAAAATAATACACATGCCTGAGGCGCGAATGCAAATCAGCACGGGCAGTATTCGCAAGACCACCCGCGAATACTGCCCGCCCCAAGGTGAGAAGAACGAAGTTTAGCTATCAGCCGGGATAATACGCGCAGCGTCTTCCTCAGTCTCGCCAGCAATGTCGAAAGGTGCCTCCGTTTTAACACCCAACTCAATGCGTGGAGCTTGAGACCACAAACGATCCAGCGCATAAAACTCACGGTCTTCCTCATGCTGCACATGAATCACGATATCGCCGAAATCAAGGAGGATCCAGCGTCCGCTCGCTCGGCCCTCACGGCGTACCGGTTTCAGCCCAGCTTGCTCTCGAAGAGCATCTTCAACCCCATCAGCTACAGCATTTACTAGGCGCTCATTATGAGCTGAAACCACCAAGAACCCGTCGATCAGACCCATAGCGTCCGAGGCGTCAACAGCAAACAGATCTGTGCCCTGTTTTTCTTCTGCCGCCCGGGCGGCAATACGCAGTGCCTCAATCGAGGCGGGTGCTGCGGTCATAGTTTCCTTTCATATTCGCCGTCTCCGGCGGAGATCCCCGGCAGGGGTACTGTTACTTCTGGCTGAGCACTATAAACAGGCCGATGAGGATCACTGCGATACACAGAACCAGCAGGATCAGGCTCAAAGGACTCCGCTTACGGGGAACATCCAGATCATCCTCATACTCATCTTCATAGTCCACGGCGTCCTGGGCCATGGTATTCGCAGCAGAGTACCCCGATTTGGCAAAGCTATTGAACGTAGGCTCCGGCTGTTCTTCAGGATCTTGATTGTGCTCCACAATGCGGCGCACCAACTCCCCTACCTTATCAGGGTCAAGAGCCACCGTCGGGTCGTCAGCGGTGCTATCTGCATACGGCAAAGATGCGCTGGCTGACTCAGGCGCCTGATTCCCTGCTGCCTGCTGCTGCGTGTATGACGCAGCCGGGGCGGCCGGTTTCTCGGCGGCTGTTCCCTTCTTCTTGTCTAGCACCGACAGATCCAGCCCCTGTGCGTCAACAGCAGAGACAGGTGCTGGCAGCTTTGTGGGCTTTGCCTGCTGTGCATCCGATGCCGTTGATGCAGCAGGTGCAGAGGGCTCGGACTTGGTGATATTAATATCCGCCTGTTTAGTCTGCACAAAGGAGCTCTGTCCAACGGTCATGCTCGGCTTATCAGCCGCCGTTGTCTCAGCTACATTGGATGTGGTGCTCTTGGAATCGTTACCAGCAACATCTGCTGCGGTAAGACCAGTACCGCCTACCTCTGAAGTAGCGGCAGGGGCGGGGGTGGCTTTCGTGCCACTGGTTACCGACGCAGCGCTTGAGACAGTGGAAGAACTGGTCTTCTGTGCCCCCGAGGCAGCAGCACTCTTCGTGGATTTTGAGACAGAAGAGATCGACGTCAAACTAATACCGCGCTCCTCCAGATCGGGAACCAAAATTGCGGTACCCGCACCAGGGTTAGAGGATTTGACGGTGTCCCAGGGGTTATTAGGGTTCAGGGGTGCTTGCCGCTTTGAAGCCCCAACAGCCGAACCGATCTTAGCCTTTTCCTTCTGAGCAGCACCAGAGGCTGTTCCAGCGTCCGCATCAGATTCCACCTTCGGCTCATCACGCACCAGATAATCATGCATCGGTAGTGAGCTTGTTTCAGGCGCGGGAGCGGTAAAGGAAGAGGTCAGCGGAATATTCAAGGCGCTCAAATCTGAGGGGTCCTTGCTCGTGCTCTTCTGCTGTTGCTGGTTCGGCTTAATAGCGTTCAGGCTGCTGGTCAGAGGCTCAGGCTCGTTCAGCTTATCCTCGTCATTGGCGCTCATATCAATAGCACCCTGCGCGGCAAGAGCAGCGAAGCGGCGCTGAATTGAGAGCACACGGGGGTCAACCACCAGATTATTCACCACGGGGCCCATATGATCCACAGGCTCCGGAAGCTTACCGCGGCCCATTGCGCGAATGTACTCTGCTGCCTCTTCACGGTAACGAGCCAGACGACGCGGACCCATCATCTTCGTGGGTGGAGGAACCTCAATCCCGTCTTCAGTAACATAGGTCTCATAGAGGTAGGCTTCCTCTTCTGCGTAAGGCTTATTAGTGCCTTCCTGAGATTCAGTCATTCTAACCCTCTTCTTCCGTTACATAAACATTGTCTAACGCGCTCTGAGCGCTTGATCCCTCGGCGGCTTCCCCACGCGGCAAACCCGCATCATAGGTTGAAGTCGACTCGTCAGCGGAGTACAGCCCATACTTATTGATGTACTGTACCACCCCATCCGGCACCAAATACCAGATAGGTGCTCCGCCAGACGCACGGCGGCGAATATCTGTCGATGAAATCGCCATCGCAGGAATCTCAAGTGTAGTGATCTGTCTACCCTCCCCGACCGGCGGGTCAAGCTCATGGTCGGGGCGTGTGACCCCCACAAAGCTTGCTAAGTCCCACAGCTTATGCGCGTTGTGCCATGTCATCATCTGGCTAATCGCGTCCGCGCCAGTGATGAAGAATAAATCAGCATCGGGTCGTAACTGGCGTAATTCATTAAGGGTATCAAAAGTGTAGGTTGCACCGCCACGATCTATATCTATACGGCTGACCGTGAACCGTGGGTTTGAGGCAGTGGCAATCACAGTCATGAGGTACCTGTGTTCAGGATCGCTGACCCGCCGCTGCCCTGCTTTCTGCCAGGGCTGCCCCGTGGGCACGAACACCACTTCGTCAAGGTCGAACACGGCGGCAACTTCACTAGCCGCCACTAAGTGGCCATGGTGGATGGGGTCAAACGTACCACCCATAACCCCCAGCCGGGTGCGGCCAGAAGTTCGAGGCAGAATCGATTCGATATTAATTCGAGAAGGCTGAGGTGTCACAGTCTATATAATCTTCCGGTTACTGACCGTGCCTCGAGTTGTATTCCTTGAGCAGCTTAGCCTCTTCACCGTCAAAAGCTTCAGGCGCATGGTCAGGACGAACAACGCCACGGCCGCTGTATGACAGGGTTATCAATAGAAGAACAGCAAAGACCACGGCGGCGATCACACCATACATGTAGGTGGGCAGGCCCAGCAACATACCGTCTGCATGCTCAGCACCAGCGCCGTGTGCAAGAATAGCGGTACTCACGTATGTGATGTCCTTTCAATTTAGGCAAAAATCCTCATATGCTTCTATGCTACCGTGTTGCGGCGAAAATCGGGTAAATCGCGGGTATTGACTGCACAGTATTGGATGTGCATTAACCATGTGTTTGTATACCCATCTTTGTTATTACCCCTTGATGTGAGCACCATAGCCTATTCGAGGGGTGCTAGCAGGCTTTTTCTGATGTGAACCTCACATAGATATGTGTCAAGAGGTAACATGTATGCCCCTAGCGAACACAGCTATTGTGTAGCGCTAATACACCGGGGGCTTACATTGAGTTACTCAGCATCGGGCATGTCGATTCCCTCAGTGGGGCGCTTCTCCTTCAACTTTTTACGGTATTCCACAGACTCGGTCCACACGCCTGCGATGCGTTCCTGTTCAAGCTCGGCGCGGGCCTCAGCTTTCGCATCCATACGTTCCTTATATTCCTCACGTTTCTGCGCACGGGTGGGACGAATAATCTCTTCGAGGCGAGTATCGGTACCGCGCGGAGAAGATAGAAGCTCAGCACCGCCGACCATTGTGGGCTCCCAGTCGAAGACCACAGAGTTATCGTCCTCACCAATAACTACGGCATCCCCGGCACGAGCACCAGATTTGAAGAGTTCATCTTCAACACCCAGCTTTGCCAGGCGATCCGCCAGGTACCCAACAGCCTCGTCATTATTGAAGTCAGTCTGCTGAATCCAACGCTCCGGTTTCTCACCAATAACCCTAAAGAGCGGCTCAAGGTTGCGCTCCTCACGGCGAATAATGAACTCTTGTTTCTTCTTAGAACGGAACCCTTTGGGACGCACAACGGGGGCATCAGCCACAGGTTTATCATCTTCACTGGCACGTTTCTGGCGGTCTTCTTCAACAAGGTTAGCCATCGCAAAAATAAGCGGTTTAAGCCCTTCATGGGAGGCTGTTGAGATCTCAAACACACGATACCCCATACTCTCAAAATCGGGTCGCACGAAATCAGCAAGTTCACGTGCCTCAGGTACATCAATCTTATTGAGAACGATCATCTGGGGACGCTTGTTGAGCGGCACGGTCACGCCAGCAGTAGGATCCACCTCATAGTTTTCGAGCTCGCCGCGAATAACCTCAAAATCGCTCATGGGGTCTCGACCAGGCTCCAGGGTGGCACAGTCAATCACATGCACCAGCGCAGAGGAACGCTCAACATGGCGTAAGAAACGGTGACCCAACCCCTTACCTTTGGAAGCACCTTCAATCAGACCAGGAACATCCGCAACCGTGTACCGAACATCACCTGCCTGCACAACACCCAAATTTGGGATAAGGGTAGTAAAAGGATAGTCAGCGATTTTAGGCCGAGCCGCAGAGATAGCAGCAATCAGCG
>ERZ773049.66-NODE-66-length-59793-cov-16.037112_pt1 | contig 59793 bp, 54 predicted proteins | sample MGYA00580633_ERZ773049 | MGnify/ENA primary metagenome ERZ773049 (study PRJEB29015, sample SAMEA2737991) | human oral metagenome | biome: human oral; feature: human-associated habitat; material: dental | place: China | collected 2066 ...
AATTTGATCCAAAGAGCCAAAAAGACGACGCCGAAAACACTACCGGAACTAAAAAAACTATAAAAGCTAAAAAAGGCGTAGTACTAGCCGCAGGCGGATTTTGCCGCGACGTATTCTTTAGACAAGTCCAAGATCCGTCTATCTTGCCTACTACGGATAGCACCAACCACCCGGGCGCAACAGCAGGCGCTATGAAAGAGGCATTTAGGATCGGCGCAACTCCAGTTCAGCTAAGCTGGATACAGTTTGGTCCATGGGCATGCCCTGATGAAAAAGGCTTCGGCGTAGGCTCTATGTTTAACGTAAACGGAAGTTTCCGCTACGGAATTTCAGTCGATCCAAGAACCGGCAAACGCTATATGAACGAGCTAGCAGACCGCCGCACTCGCTCTCAAGCTATGTTTAAAGTAATCGACGCAAAAGCCGATATCTATCCGATAAACTTCTGCGATAGCGATGGCGTAAAAAACATGGTTATACCTGAGCACTACACTAAACCGCTAGAATCTGGCGTACTAAAGAAATTTGAAACTCTAGACGAACTAGCGGCATTTTATAAAATCCCTGCCGCAGAGCTAAAAAAGACGGTCGAGAGATACAATAGCTTCGTTAAAAACGGTAAAGACGAAGACTTTGGCAAACCAATGGATAAAACCACTACAAACGGCGTAGATATCTCCAAACCACCTTTCTACGCTATGCGTGGTACGCCAAAACTTCACCACACTATGGGCGGTATCGATATCAATACCAAAGCTCAGGTTATCTCTTTACAAACCGAGATGCCTATCCCAAGATTATTTGCCGCAGGCGAGATCACCGGCGGCGTACATGGAGCTAGCCGCTTAGGTAGCGTGGCGATTGCTGACTGCTTAACGTTTGGTATGATAGCCGGTGAGAATATAGGCTAATTTGAGGCGTCTTTTGAGCGCTTTTTGCGGAGCTTGCTAAAATTTTGCTTGGCAGACTATTTTGTCTAGCCTGCGCAAAATTTTAGCCGCGTAACCCCAAAAATCGCCTCGAAATATTTGCAAATCTTATTTCGTATCGCAGGTCAAATTTAAGATTAAATTTGAAAATTCGGTCTGCGATACTTTTAAATTTAAAGTCAAATTTATAAAATTTACTCCGCCAAAATTTAAAACTCGCAGCGCGGCAGCGCCAAATAAATTTAAACCTGCGCACAGGCGCCACAAATATAGTGCTTAGAAAAAAAGAGAACTGCTTTAGAAATTTTAACCAAAAGTGCGCCGCGCACAGCTCAAAACATAAAATTTAAAATAAGCCGTTTTCGATATAATTTTCAAAAATTTTGGAGCGGAAAATGAACAGAAAAGAGCTTCTGGGCGGCGCAAAACGTATCGTCGTAAAGATCGGTACTTCAACGCTTACGAACGCAGACGGCTCGCTAAATGAGCGGCTCATCAAAAGTCTAGTCGCGCAAATTTGCAAGCTAAAAGATGCGGGCTTTTGCGTGGCTTTGGTAAGCTCGGGTGCCGTGGGCGCGGGCATGGGGCTGCTAGGCATCGTGCAAAGACCTAAAATTTTAAGCCGCAAGCAGGCTCTAGCGGCGGTCGGACAGGTCGCACTGATGCATCTTTACGAGCGGCTATTTTGGGCGCATGACCGCATTATCGCGCAGCTGCTGCTAAGCCGCGGCGATTTTAGCGACAGAGCGCGCTATCTTAGCGTGCGAAACGTCTGCGCGGAGCTACTCTCGCGCGGCATCGTGCCGATCATCAACGAAAACGATCCCGTCGTAGCAGATGAACTCAAAGTGGGCGACAACGACACGCTAAGCGCTCTCGTTGCGGGGCTAATCGATGCTGATCTGCTCGTGATTTTAAGCGATATCGACGGGCTGTACGACAAAAATCCGAGCGAGCACGCGGACGCAAAACTTTTAAGCTTTATCGAAAAAATCGACGAGCACGTCGTCAAAATGGCAGGCGGCGAGGGCAGTAAATTCGGCACGGGCGGCATGGCGACCAAGATCGCGGCGGCGCAAATGGCAAATCAGATCGGCACTAGCCTGATCATCGCAAACGGGCGTACGGACGGAATTTTGCTTAAAATAGCGGCGGGCGAGGAGGTAGGCACCCTCTTTAGCGCGGGCGCGGCGCGGCTTAGCTCGCGTAAATACTGGCTCGCATACGGCGCGATTAGCAAAGGCGCGGTGATTATCGACGCAGGGGCGGCAGAGGCGATAAAATCGGGCAAAAGCCTGCTTGCGGTCGGGATTGCCGAGGTGCGCGGCGAGTTTGAGCGCGGCGAGATCGTAAACGTCTGCGCGACCGACGGCAAGCTGCTAGCGCACGGTATTAGCAACTATTCAAGCTGCGAGCTTGCGCGCATAGCGGGGGTAAAAAGCGATGAGATAGAGCAAGCTTTAGGCTACAAAAGCGACGATGACGCAATCCACGCGGATAATATCGCGCTGCAATGAAATTTTAGCCGTGTTCGCGCGTTTAAAATTTTAAACGGAGGACGTAGATGAAAAAGATTATATTTTTTGCGCTACTTTTGACGGGTGCGGCTTGGACGGCGAAATTTGACGAACTGGACGCCGATAAAAACGGCAAGCTAGACGTTTTTGAACTGCGCGGATATGAGCTGGCGGATTACGTAAAAGCGCCAGTGCGAATTGAAATGAGAAGGTTGGGCGTAATGCCTGGCGAGTAAGCGAAATTTTGACGCAAGAAAATCCGAAATAAAATGGCCCAAAGCGCGCTAAATTTAAGCCGTCGTGCGCGGATAAAAATAAGACGCACTGGAATTTTAGACGCGATAGAAGCGACGCTCGCGGCATTTTTATACGCAGCATGCGATTTGATTTATAGATTAAGGAGCGAAAATGAACGAAATTTTAGATATCTGTAAGCGCGCAAAGGCCGCTTGCGGCGAGCTTTTGAGACTTGGTAGCAAGGCTAAATTTGAAATTTTAAACGCCGTGGCGGATGAGCTGCTCGCACAAAAGGACGCGATAAAAGCGACAAACGCCAAAGACCTTACAAACGGCGAGAAATCGGGCTTGAACGCAGCGCTGCTAGACCGTCTAAGGCTAACCGACGCCCGTATCGAGGCGATGGCGCAGGGCGTGCGCGAAGTGGCGGGATTTGCAGAGGTCGTGGGCGAAAATCTAGGCGGCTGGAGCCATCCAAACGGCATGCAAATCAACCGCGTCCGAGTGCCGCTGGGGGTGCTTGGTATCATCTATGAGAGCCGTCCAAACGTCAGCATCGACGCGGCGGCTCTGGCGCTAAAAAGCGGCAATGCAGCGATCCTGCGAGGCAGTGCTAGTGCGCTAAATTCGAATATCTTTTTAGTAAATTTATTTAACGAGGCGGGGGCTAAATTTGGCCTTCCAAAAGGCGCCGTGCAGCTCGTGGAGAGCGCAGATCGCGAAGTAGTGGCGCAAATGGCGAAAATGAGCGAGTATATCGACGTTTTGATACCGCGCGGCGGCAAGAGCTTAAAAGATTTTATCGCGCAAAACGCGACCGTACCGATCATCATGACGGGTGAGGGAGTTTGCCACATCTTTGTCGATGAGAGCGCAAATTTGAGCGAAGCGGCAAAGATAATCAAAAACGCCAAAATCCAGCGTCCAAGCGTCTGTAACGCCGTTGAGTGCGTGCTTTTGCATGAGCGCGTGGCGGGTAAAATTTTACCGGAGCTTGTGCGCGAGATGCCCGAGGTCGAGTTTCGCGTGAGCGACCAGCTTTTGGGCTCGTGCGCGGATCTGCGAGGCGCAAAAAACGTCAAACTTGCAGGCGAGAGCGACTTTGGCGCCGAGTTTTTGGATCTCGTGCTAGCCGTGCGCGCGGTGCGGGATACGGGTGAGGCGATCAGCTTTATAAACGCGCATTCCAGCGGACATTCGGACGCAATTTTGAGTGAAAACTATGCAAACATCGAGCGGTTTTTAAACGAAGTCGGCAGCGCGATCGTCTACGCCAATGCCTCGACGCGCTTTAGCGACGGCAGCGAGTTTGGATTCGGCGGCGAGATCGGCATCAGCACGCAAAAGCTGCACGCCAGAGGGCCGATGGGGGTGAGAGAGCTCACGACCTATAAATACGTCGTCCGCGGAGGCGGGCAAATTCGCTAGCGGCTCGTCTTTTTCAAAAGGATCATCTTGCGAGCGCTTTTGAGAGAAATTTTGCTTCTCTTGCGCTCGCAACTGCAAGCAGAAGTCTAGCTTGCGCAAAATTTTAGCTTCTAACTCAAAAAAATCGCCTCGAAATACTTGCAAATTTTATTTTATATCGCAGGCTGAATTCCTTCTGTGAGACTTTTACCTAATAAACTTGAAATTTTATAAATCACCTCTGTCAAAATTTTAAAAATATATGAGCTAAAGTTTTGTCATGCAGGCGAAATTTTGTATCACGTCTTACTAAAATTTAGAATTTTTAATAAAAATTATATATTCCGCACGATATAATCGCGCATCTGCTCGCAGCGCGAGCGATAGCTAAATTTCAAGGAGATGTAATGAAAATATTTAAAGCCCTGCTCGCAACAGCGCTGATCACCGCCGCCCTAAGCGCTAAGACGCTCAAAGAGGGCACGCTCGTAATAGCCACGGAGGGGACTTACTCGCCGTATTCTTTCTATGACGAGAAAAATAATCTTACCGGCTTTGATGTCGATATCGCTCGCGCGCTGGCAAAAGAGCTAGGGCTAAAAGCGGAATTTTTAACCGCACCGTGGGATGCGATGCTCGCGGCATTTGACGCAGGCAAAGCAGACATAGCGATGAATCAAGTAAGCATAACGCAGGAGCGCAAGAAAAAATATAATTTCAGCGAGCCTTATACCGTGGCTTATGCTGCGCTAGTAGTGCGAGCTGATAACGAGGAGATTAAGAGTTTTGCGGATCTTAAAGGCAAAAAAAGCGTTCACTCCGCTACCAGTAACTGGGCAGACATGGCGCGCAGCTATGGCGCCGAGATCGTTACGGCAGACGGATTTAGCAAGGGCGTGGAGCTCATCATAGCTCGTCGCGCAGACGCTACGATCAACGACAACATCACATTTTTCGACTATATGAAGCAGCGCCCGAACGCCCCGCTAAAGATCGCAGCTCAAGGCAATGAGCCGATCTATTCCGCCGTGCTGCTTAAAAAGGATGATGAGCTGACGGCGCAGATAAATTCCGCGCTAAAATCGCTAAAGCAAAAAGGCGTGCTGAAAGAAATTTCACTTAAATATTTTGGCAAAGACATTACGGAGTAAATTTTACGACCGCTTAGTTGAAGCGTGGAATTTTAAACTTAGCTGAGCGGAATTTCGCATTTTAAATTTCGCTCATAAAATTTTGGAGGAATTATGAAAAATTTAATAAAAACTTTGCTTGCGTGCGCACTTTTAATATGCGGCGCAAACTCTAAAACGCTACGCGAAGGTACGCTTAAAGTAGCTACGGAAGGCACCTTTTCGCCATTTTCGTATTATAACGACAAAAATGAGCTCGTAGGATACGACGTAGATGTCGCGCGCGCAGTCGCCGAAAAGCTTGGTCTAAAAATAGAATTTCTAACTGCGCCTTGGGATGCGATGCTTGCAGCATTTGATGCAGGCAAAGCAGACGCTGTGTTTAATCAAGTAAGCATTACTGATGAGCGCAAGAAAAAATATGAGTATTCTGTGCCCTACACCGTCGTTTACGGAGCTATCATCGTGCATAAAGATAACAACGACATTAAAAGCTTCGAGGATTTAAAAGGCAAGAAAAATGCAGACTCCGCTACCAGCAACTGGGCACAAGTCGCTAAAAAATACGGCGCGCAAAACGTAACCGTCGATAGTTTCGCCAAAAGTATGGAGCTGCTGATCGCTCGCCGCGTAGATACCGTCGTGCGCGATAATACCGTATTTTACGACTTTTTAAAACAACGTCCGGACGCTCCGATTAAGATCGCCGCAAAGCTAAAAGATGTCGATTATAGCGCTGCAATCGTGCAGAAGGGCAATAAAGAACTCGCAGATCAAATCAACAAAGCCCTAAACGAACTCAAAGCCGAGGGCAAGCTAAAAGAAATTTCGCTTAAATATTTCGGCAAAGATGTGAGTGAATGAACGAAACAAGCAGAATTCTAGAGCTTGTTAGCAGCTCGCTAAAGCCGATGGCGCTAGCCCTGCTGCAAGTTACGATCCCGCTTACGATAATCTCATTTCTGCTTGGGCTCGTGCTTGCGGTGCTGACGGCGGTCGCACGCATCGCAAATTTTAAAATTTTAAAGCAGCTAAGCGAAATTTATATTTGGATTTTTCGCGGCACTCCGCTTTTGGTGCAGCTTTTTATCGTCTATTTCGGGCTTCCAATCATCGGGATCACACTTGATGTTTGGGCTGCTGCGATCATTACCTTTAGCCTCAATATCGGCGCTTACGCTTCAGAGGCGGTGCGAGCTGCGATCCTATCGGTGCCAAAGGGACAATGGGAGGCGGCTACGTCTTTAGGCATGAGCTACGCTCAAATTCTGCGCCGTATTATCGCTCCGCAAGCAGCGCGCATATCGCTGCCGCCGCTATCAAATATATTTATCTCTACGCTTAAAGACACTTCGCTCGTAGCCTCGATTACGATGGTCGATATGTTTATGGTCGCTCAACGTATTGCTGCGCGGGCATTCGATCCGCTCACGTTATACGTGCTGGCGGCGCTATTTTATCTAGCGGTCTGCACCCTTCTTACGTTCTTACAATCCAAGCTAGAGCGACGATTTTCAAGGTTCGTGTGATGATAAAATTTACGAACTTAACTAAGCGCTTCGGCGATCACGTCGTGCTAAATGGGCTAAGCTTAGAATTTCGCGACGGGCAAACGACAGTGATTTTAGGAAGCTCCGGCTCTGGCAAATCCACGATGCTGCGCTGCATAAATCTGCTCGAAATTCCAAGCGGCGGCGAGCTACAGCTAGGCGAGTTTAAGATAAATTTCGACGCTCCGCATAAAACAAGCGAGTATCATCCGTTCCGCGCGCATACGGGCATGGTTTTTCAAAGCTTCAATCTCTTTCCACACCTCAACGTCTTGCAAAACGTCATCGAAGCACCCGTACACGTGCTAAAGCAGCCACGCGAGCTTGCCGAGGCAAATGCAATGGCGCTGCTAAAAAAGGTCGGTATGGCGGATAAAGCTAGCGCGTATCCGGCTCGCCTCTCCGGCGGTCAGAGCCAGCGTGTAGCGATCGCGCGGGCGCTTGCGATGCAGCCTGAGTTTTTGCTGCTGGATGAGCCTACGAGCGCGCTTGATCCTGAGCTTGAGGCGCAGGTGTTAAAAACTATCGCCGAGCTTGCCGCAGAGGATCGCTCGCTTATCATCGTCACGCACAATATGGGCTTTGCACGCAAGATCGCAGATAGAATTTTATTCTTAGACGGCGGAGTTATCGCATTCGACGGCGACGCAGAGGAATTCTTCGGTAGCAGCGACGAGCGCATAGCTAAATTTATCGGAGCGATGAGCTTTTAAATCCATTAAATTTCAAGGAGAAAAGATGAAAGTAGATACCCTAATCGTAAAGGGCATAGAGGCCAAGTCCAACCCCCACAACGCGGTCATTCCGCCGATATATCTAGCCAGCACCTTCGTGCAAGAAAGCCTGGATGATTTCGGCAAATACGCCTACTCGCGCGGCGCAAATCCTACGCGCAACGCCTTCGAGGAACTTTTCGCAAAATTTGAAGGCAGCAAATACGCCTTCGCGCTAGCCTCGGGTATGGCGGCTACGAGCGCTGCATTCGCGCTGCTTAAAAGCGGCGATCGCGTGCTGCTAAATAACAACGTCTACGGCGGCACCTATCGCTACGTAAGCGGGATTTTTAAAAATCAAGGGATCAATTACGACTTGGTGGATGATCTAAATTTGATCAGCGAAATTCCGAGCGACGTCAAAATGGTCTTCATCGAAACGCCATCAAATCCGCTTTTACGAGTAACCGACATTGAGCGTATCAGCGAGCTCGCGCACAAAAACGGCGCGCTTGTGGTTATGGATAATACCTTTTTGACCCCATATTATCAGCGCCCGCTAGAGCACGGCGCAGACATCGTGGTTTATAGCGCGACCAAATACATAGGCGGGCATGCCGATCTGATCGCCGGCATCGTTACGACGAATGACGACGAGCTTGCCGCAAGAATTCAGTTTATGAAAAACACTCTGGGCGCGACGCTATCGCCTACCGACGCGTATTCGCTCATACGCGGGCTTAAAACGCTAAGCGTGCGCTTCGACCGTCAGAGCGAAAATACGCTAAAGATAATAGAATTTTTACGCGGTAATCCTGCGGTAGAGGCGGTAAATTTTGCAGGCTCGCATTCGGCTAACGAAAAAGAGATACAAAATCGCCAAGCCAGCGGCATAGGAGCGGTCATCTCACTGGTGCTTAAGCCGCAATACGACTATAAAACCTTTGCGCGCAGCCTTGAGCTATTCGATCTAGCTGTGAGCCTGGGCGGCGTAGAGAGCCTGATCTGCCACCCCGCGTCGATGACGCACGAGAGCTATCCGCGCGAGCTGCAAGAGCGCATCGGTATCAGTCAAAATTTGCTGCGTCTAGCCATAGGCATCGAAAACGCGGACGATCTCATAGCGGACCTTGCCGCCGCGCTAGAAAAATCTAAAAAATAGGCGGCGCGAAATTTGCGCTAGCTCGCGGAATTTCTATGCAGGCTTGTAAAATTTACGCGGGCAGAATTCATGCCAAAATTTAGTCCGAAATCCTTATAGCTTCGCTCGTGAGGCTATAAGGGCGTCGGTTTTTACGAACCGGCGCGCAGGGCGGGTTTAAAAAGACCCGCCGCCGATCATCTCATCTTACAAAAATCGCTTTTCGCAAAACCTATGTCCATTTTCTCGCGGGCTAAATTTTGTATGGATTTTCACTCGTTAAATTTCATGAGGCGCGTGGCTTTGTGTAAAATTTAAATTTAAAAATTCCGCCACTACGCCGCTGAAATGAAATTTTAATTTATACGCACGGCAAAATTTACCCAGACCTCTTGCTAAAACGCATCGTTTAAATTTAATTCGGATAAATCTATCTAACCGCCGTTTGATATTGCCGAGCGGAGAGCTTAAATTTAATCAAAATTTTAAAGGCGTCGGCGATCTGTGCCGCACCACGCCAACCGCTCGTAGCTACTCGATCTAAATTCGACGCGATTAATTTATCAAACGGGCAAATTTAAGCTCCGTCCTGCTCAAAATTTAAAATTCTACGCGCCGTTTAAATTCCGCTTAAATTTTAGCCGCACTTTAAATTTGTCGGAGCTACTTCAGCTCGCCCCAGCGCTTGGCGATGTTTAGGCTAGTCTTTAGCGGTACATTTAGGCTCGCCGCACTTTGCATTATCTCCTGCGCGCGCTCGCCGAAGCTCTGCGCCGCCTCGTCCCGCACCTCGAAGATCAGCTCGTCGTGGATCTGCAATATCAGCCGCGCCTCATCGTTTAACAGCGGCGAAATCTCAACCATCGCCTTTTTGATGATATCGGCGGCGGAGCCTTGAAATTTCGTATTCACCGCCTCGCGCTCGTAGCTTGCATAGACCATGTTGTTTCGCGCGTTTGCGAAATCGAAATAGCGCCTACGCCCAAAAAGCGTGCTTACGTAGCCGCCTTCTTTCGCGTCCGATTTTATGCTTTGCAAAAACTCCTTGATCGTGGAAAACGCCGCGAAATAGCGCTCGATATAGCTCTTCGCCTCGGCGCGCGCGATGCCTAGGCTATCGCTTAGCTTGCCCGCGCCCATGCCGTAGATGAGGCCGAAATTTATACTCTTTGCGATCGTGCGGTGCGCGGGCTGCGCGTCGCCGAAAATGCTAATCGCCGTGCGCGCGTGAATGTCCTCATCCGCCCTAAACGCCGCCAAAAGCGCAGGATCGCGCGAAAAGTGCGCGAGCAGGCGCAGCTCGATCTGCGAGTAATCAAGCGAGATCAGCGAGTAGCCCCCCTCTGCTAGGAAGCAGTCCCGCACGTCCTTCGCAAACGTGCCGCGCGCGGGGATATTTTGCAGGTTCGGATTTTTGCTCGCTAGCCGCCCGGTGGCCGTGCCGGTCTGCAAGAAATTCGATCTGACGCGGTTTTGCGGATCGGCCAGAGCAAGCTGTAGCAGCGGCTCGCAGTAGGTGCTTTGCAGCTTAAACAGCTCGCGGTAGTCTAAAATTTTACCCACCGCAGGATGCAGCGCCGTAAGATCCTTTAGCACGCTTTCGTCGGTGCTATAGCCCGTCTTGGTGCGCTTCGCCGCAGGAAGTCCTAGCCGCTCGAAAAGCACGGCGCCGAGCTGAGCGGGAGAGTTGATGTTAAACTGCTCGCCGCAAAGCTCGTAAATTTCATCGGTGAGCTCTCGCAGGGACTTTTCGTTGCGCGCGATTAGGCGCTTTATCATCTCCGCGTCTATCTTGATGCCGCATCTTTGCATCTGCCAAAGTACCCGCACGAATGGAAACTCAAGCTCCTGCGCGAGCTTAAAAAGCGCAGGCTCAAGCAGCCCCTTTAACTTAAAATACAGCCTCAGCGTCACCCATGCATCCTCGCTCGCGTAGATCGTAGCGGCGTCCAGCTCCACGGAGGCGAAGGTCTCGCCCTTTTTGACGACATCGCCGAAATGCACGGTCTCATACCCAAGATATCGCGGCGATATAGAGTCCATCCCCACGGCGTTTGCGGGATCGAGCAGCCACGCTAGCACCATCGTATCGGCAAAGCGCGCGGGCGGCTCGATATTAAAATTATTTTTCACGATCTCAAAATCGTATTTTAAATTTTGCCCCACTACATAACCGCGAAACAGCGAGCTGATCGCGGCCTTTGCGGCGTCCGAAGAAATTTGAGCCGGAGCGCCCAAATAGCTATGCGCGAGCGGAACATAATAGGCGCACTCCTCGTTAAACGCAAACGAAAAGCCCACGATCTTGGCGCTTTTGCTATCGACGCTAGTGGTTTCCGTATCGAAGCTCACCAAGGTCTCGGCGCTGACGCCATCGCACAGCCTCGCAAGCTCCGCGGCATCGGTAATGCAAATAGGCTCAAATGGCGTTTTAAAAGCGCTCTCGCAGCTTTGCCCGCCGCAAGCGGAGCCGCCCGGGATAGAATTTTGCCCCTCTAGCCCCCCTACGACAGCGTCCAAGATAGAGCCACCGCGAGACGGCTCTGCGCCGAAACCTTTGCCGCCCGCGCCCAAAACGGAGCTTTTTGCGCCCGCGCTTTTGCCCTCGCTCCAAAGATCAAGTCCGTTCTGCTCTTGCAAGCTTAACGCGGACAGCAGTCTGTTTAGCGCGTAATCTTTTAAAATTTCGCGGATTTTAAAAAGCGGATTTTGTTGCGGAAATTTCGCGTCCTCTAAAGGCGGGATTTCCAGCTCGTCGTAAAGCGTAGCCAGGCGCTTGCTTATATAGGCGCTCTGCTTCCCTTCTATCAGATACTCGCGCTGTTTGTTTTGCGGCAGGCGGTCTAAATTTGAATAAATTGCGTCGAGCGAGCCCCATTCGTCCAAAAGCTTCTTCGCTCCCTTGTCGCCGATACCGCGCACGCCCGGGATATTATCGGCGCTGTCGCCGCAGATCGCCAAAAAATCCACGATCTGCTCGGGATAGACGCCGTAGCGCTGCAAGCACTCCTCTCTTCCGTAAAGCATCTTTTTGCCGTGGCTGTAAATTTTAACGTTTTCGCCGATGAGCTGATACAGGTCCTTGTCAGAGGTAACGATATTGATTTTATGCGTGGCGCCGTGCTTTTTAACGACGCTTGCGATGAGATCGTCCGCCTCGTAACCCTCGCGTCCGAGCGAGTAAAGCCCCATCTTTTCGATCATCTCGATGCAGACCGGTAGCTGCTGCAAAAGCGCGGGCGGCGGGGCTTGGCGGTTGGTTTTGTAGTTCGGATCGATATCCGAGCGGAAGGTCTTGCCCTTGCTATCCAGAGCGAAAATTATATAATCGCTCTTAAATTCCTTCGAAAGATTTGCGATGAAGCTCGCAAATCCGCTCACCATGCCGCTGGGTTTGCCGTCTTTGGTCTTAAGCCCGCTCATAGCGTAGTAGAGCCTGAAAAAAAAGCCGAACGTATCGATGATCGTGATGGTCTGCATAATGGTCCTCGGATTTAAAATTTTAACGCGTAGTGTATTAAAATTCGGCTAAATTTACAAATTCCGAATAGGACTTGACCTGCCTCATTTCAAAATTTTAAAATTTGCTATATAATCGCGCGAAATTTTAAAAAAGGATCAAGTATGGATTTTTTCACAGACTGGCAGGAATTCGACGCGGCGGGCGCTACGTTGAAATTTTACAAAAAATCGCAAGGCGGCGTGGAGTACATCGGCTTTGATTCGCGCAAATGCATTCCGCCCGAGCCTATGGTAAATGCGCTGGTGGCGCTAAATTTCGTAAAAGACGGCACCAAAAAGGTCGTCATGGTAAATCATAAATTCCCAATGGGGCTGATCCCAAAAATCGAGTCTAAATTTGACATAGTGCGCGAGGATCTGGACGGCGACGCGGTCAAGCTCACCATCAGCCTAAAACCGGGCGCGGTCAATGAGGGCTTCGATACCGACGCGAAGTGCCACGGCTAGAATAGCTTTAAAATTTAGATGAATATCACGACCTTTTCGCCGCCGTTTCGCATCGTAGGCGGCTATTTCATCTGCGGCTTTATCTTTTTGCTTCTAAGCGCGGCGAGCTTTTTAAAGGCCGATTTCGGCGCGATCCAGGCGCCGCAGACGGCGAGCTTCTTTCATGTATTTTTGCTGGGTTTCGTAATCAGCATAATCATCGGAGCGCTCTATCAGCTTACTTCGGTCATTATACAAAAGGAATTTTTCACCGTCAAATTTGCGTTTTTAAATCTCCTCGCCTACGGCGCGGGCGTGGCGCTGCTAAGCGCGGGATTGCTGCTTTCAAGCATCCCTTTGATGCACGCAGGCGGCGCCGTTTTGCTGCTTAGCCTATTTTATTTTACGATCTGCTACGCGCTAAGCTTCATCGGCACGCCCAAATGGAGCTTCCCCGCCGTTGCGCTTGCGATCTCGGCTGCGTTTTTGGCGGTAGGGATCAGCCTTGGCTTCGCGCTCGTGCTAGCGCTTAGCGGCGTGGAGATTTTCGGAGTATATTTTTCAGAAATTTTATCCTATCACATATACTTCGTGCTGGGCTTTGTGTTTTTCGTCATCGTAGGCGCTGCATGCGTGCTGCTGCCGATGTTTAGCCTGGCGCACGATCTAAGCTTCGCGCTAGCAAAAGCTTCACTGGCGCTGTATCTGCTCGCGGGGCCGTTTTTGCTAAAAGATTTTGGAATTTTCATCGCCTTTGCCGCGCTTGCGAGCTTTGTGGCTCAGGCGATCTATATCCTAGCCAGGCGGGTGCGAAAAGCGATCGATTATTGGAATTTAAACGTCTATATCTCGCTGGCGGCTCTGGGCTTTAGCGCGGCATTTTGGCTCGCAGGTCGCGCGGATTTGGCGGCGTTTTGGCTGCTATACGGCTTTTTATTCGCCTTCATCGTCGCGCACCTTTATAAAATCGCGCCCTTTCTCATCTGGTATCACTACGTCTCGCCCTTCGTCGGCAAGCGCAAAATCCCTATGCTAGAGGATATGATAATCAAAAAGATCGCCTACGCAGCCTGCGTGCCGAACGTCTTAGCGCTTGCGTGCGCGAGCCTTGGAGCGCTAACGCCTGCGGTGATCTTGCAAGCAGCAAGCATAATTTTGGTGCTAATCAACACCGTAAATATCTTTAACTACATAAAATTCGGAGAGGAAAAATGAAAGTAACGAAAGAGCAAATTTACGACGCGCTTCGCGCCGTTGTCGATCCCGAGGTGGGCTTTGACGTCGTGTCGCTGGGGCTCATTTATGATGTCGCCGTGGACGACGAAAACAACGCCAAAGTCACGATGACGCTATCGACTCAGTCGTGCCCGCTGCATGAGATGATGGTGGAATGGGTGCGCGCGGGTGCCGAGAGCGTGGAGGGCGTCGGCGAAGTGGAGATCGATCTCGTCTTTGAGCCGATGTGGAATATCGATATGGCGGAGGATCACGTCAAAGAAGCGCTCGGTAGATTTTAAACAGCTTTGCCGCACCCCGCAGTTTAAGCTTTGAAATTCTAAAATTAGACTTAAAATTTATACTTAGGGGCTGCTATGAAAAAATTTACCGACGGCAAGAAAGAGATCCTGCTTCAAACGCAAGGGCTTAGTTTGATTTCAAAGACGCTACAAAACGGCAAAGAAAGGCTGAGCTCTAAAGAATTCGCAAATTGCGATGCTCTGCAAAAAGCTTTCGTAAAAAAGCAAGTTGATGCCCTAAAAAAGGGCTTCATCTATGAAAACAAAAAAGCGAAATTCGGCGAGGCACTAGCGCATGCCTATATCGGCGGCGGATACAGCGGAGCGCTTGGATTTGCCGAGTTTGAGGATAAATTTTACGTCTATAAATGTAATTTTGACGAACACGGCTGCGATTATTTAATCGTGTTGGACGGCGAACTAAGAACTCTTGCGCAAATTGAGCTACCAAAAATTTTAGCGTGGAAAATGACCGCCACCAAAAAAGCTTTAGTGCTTGATTTGGACCACGAATTCTTTCTTTTTGATGGAGAAAAATTCAACAAGCTTTTTGAAGCCTGGGGTATCACAGGAGGAGGCTTTAGTTCTACTCTAAGCGGCAACGGCGAAATTCTAGCCTGCGGCACAGATGGAATTTTAGCTTTCGGAAGCGACAAGAAGCTAAAATTTAAAACGGATTTTTCGGCAAAAGCAATAGGCTTCGGCAATAAAATTTGCGTAGCCTGTGGGGATGAATGCGGCAAAAATATCGCCAGGCTCTACCGCCTAAAAGACTTCGCCGAGCTTTGCCGTATCGAATGCGACGTGGGCTATATCCACTCCCTAAACGTGGGGCTTATCAAAAATGACACGATTTTGATCGTAAATAACGGCTTTGATGAGCTGTATTTTTGGGACGTCGCAAGCAAAAAGCGTCTAAGCGCACCAAAAAACTTGCCAAGAAGCGTAATGAGGTTTGCCGCAAACGATCAAATTTTTCTTACGTATTTTTACGGTGGATTTAAAGCATTCAGCTTAGAGGATTTTCGCCTCTTAGGCGAGTTTGAATGTGAGCACTGCGTCAAAACTGCTGCTATTGAAATCGCAGGCGAGCGCCTTTACGTCCGCACCGACTACGGATTTTTTAGCGTCTATTCTTTAGCCAAGAATGGAATTAAAATTTAAAAAGCGCTATTGATAGGGATTTATCGCCCGCTTCAAGCTCCTAAAATTAAACGAACTCCGCCCGCCTTAAGCTTGCGCGACAAGTAGGGGCGCTATTTAAAGGAATTTTATCGCAAAAATTGCGGGCTTTGAGAGCTTTTTAAGGCTTCCTTTAAGCATTATCAAATTATCCGCGCCGGAGATTTTAAGAGTGGAATTTTCAAAGTTAAATTCTAAATTTTTTAGCGCGTTTTCGCTTAAGAGGCGCGCAAGCTCCAAAATATAGCTGAGCCAGGCAAGCTTGCCGGCGTCCGGCAAAATCGCGCTCAAAGGCGCGAACGTAGCTCCCAGCTCGCGCTTTCCGTGCATCGAGATGATCGCGGCTATGAGTGCCTTTTCTTTGTGCGTCGTGCGGTAGTTCAGCCCGCCGAGCACCATATCCGCGCTGGTTTCGTGCTTGGCATAAAAACCGATCGCCCGCCCGATCTCGCAAAGCGATGCCGCGGTCTGCAGGATTTTAATATATTTTTCGCCCAAGTCGTGTAGAGGCGATAGCGCGCAAAACAGCACCTTTGCGAACTTAGGAGCCTCGCTGGGCTCGGAAGCGAAGCGATCTTTAAGGCTTCTTAGGCTCGGATTAAAGCCTCTAGGCAGGTTTGCGCCGCGCAGAATCGAGCTTAAAAACGCCCCCTCACGCACTCCTACGCCGCTGGTGATGATCTTTTTCGCCCCTAGGCGCCTTACGATCTTATCAAAGATGATAGCGCCCTCTCTTATCGTGTCGTAGCGGTCTTTTTTGATCGGGAATTTCGCCAGATCAAGCGTCTTTGCGCTCATCAGCTTGGCAAAAAATGGCGCGTATTTTTCGTAATCGTAACTGAAATTATGCACTATTTTTAGCGGGTGGTTTTGCAGGCTCATCACGGCGCCCGATAGCGCTCGCGCAGAGCCGCCCATTACGATTAAATTTTGCGTGCGAAACTCGGTGCCTACTTGCGAGATCGCGTTATTTATGTATTTCTCTAGCCCCTTCGTGTCGCCGCGATCGAAAAACAGCTCCTTTAGCCGCACCGTGCCTAAATTTAGAGAAATTTTATTTTCTATCCTGCCGTTTTTTATGTAAGCAAGCTCGGTCGAGCCGCCGCCGATGTCCAGCGTAACGCCCTCGTAAAAGTCGCTAAGCAAATTCTGCGCCGCATAGGCGCCTAGATACGCCTCCATCTGCCCGTCTATCTTGCGGATCGTGATGCCCGTTTGCTTGCGGACGAGATTTATAAACTCGGCTCCGTTTGGCGCATCGCGAAGCGCAGATGTACCGATGCAAAGCACGCGCTTGGCCTTGTAATTGCATACGAGGGTTTTAAATTTTTTAAACGCCAGCAGGCATTTTTGCATCGCTTCGGTGGTTAAAATTCCGCCGTTTTCGTAGGCGCCTTCGCCTAGTCGGATCTTGATCTTGTGCTCGGCCAAGATAAAAAACCCGAGCCTGCTCGTGCGCTCGAAAATCACGGCTCTGGCGGAATTTGAGCCCAGATCTATGACTGCGACGCGCTTGGGCATTTAAATTTCCATATGGACGTGTTTGTATTTCAGCTCGTCTGCCGTCTCGATATTATCGGGATCGGTGATGATGCACTCGACCGGGCAGACCACGATGCAGGCGGGCTCAGAGTAATCATCTACGCACTCACAGCATCGATCGGCATCTATGATGTATATCGGCTCATCCTCAAAAATCGCTTCATTAGGGCATTCCTCGCGGCAAGCGTCGCAACTGATGCATTCTTTTGTAATCAACAATGACATATAATTTTACCTTACGAAAAAATTTATGGCGTTTATACCATAAAAAGCTTCATTTTGTTTTAAAATAGCGGAATTTCAGGCTATTTCTTAAATTTTTTAGCGGAAGTTTGAAAATCGCGACGATTAGCGAGCGCCCTTTGTCGTTTTTAAGATCTACTTGCGCGCCCATCGCTTGAGCAGCATTTTTGGCTAAAAATAGCCCGAGTCCGGCTCCCGGTTTGCCGCCATAGCGCTTAAAAGGGGCGAAATAATCGATCTCTTCGTTAAGCGGCTCGCCCTTATTTGCGACCCGCACGATGAAATTTCCGTCCGAAATTTCGCTCTCGATCAGTACCTTTTCGCCGTCCGGAGAAAATTTTATGGCGTTTTGGATAAAATTTTGAATCACGTGCATAAAAAGGCTTTTCTGCACCGAAATTTCAAGCTGTTCAGGCTTAAGATCCATCGTCAAGTCCTTGCCTGCCGTACGCGCTAAAATTTTAAAGCCTACGCATAGCTCCCGTAGATACGCGATCATATCGGTCTGCTCAGGCGCCTCAAACTGTGCCCCCTCCTGCCGCCCGATCTCTAGGATGGAGCTGATCATTTTATTCATATTATCGATCGAATCGTTGTTATTTTTAAGCGCCTCGATATATTTCTCGCTCTCGCGCGGCTTAAGAAGCGTAACTTCGTTTTTGGTTTTCATAACCGCAAGTGGAGTCTTAAGCTCGTGCGCGATGCCGATAAAAAGCTCTTTTTGATACAAAATGAAGGTCTCGATACGCTCAAGTAGGCGGTTAATGCTGTTTGAAAGCGGGCTAAATTCACTTGGAATTTCCGCTGCGTCGATCGGCTTTAGAAATTTTTCATCCACCGAAGCGAGCCTTTGGCTGATCAGCTTAATCGGCATCAACAGCATGCGAGAAAGAAACATCGCGTAAAATACCACCAAAAATATCATCGTCAAATTTACCAAAATGATGTCGATGAGTATTTGATTTACGATGTTTGCATAGACGCTCACGTCTGCTTTGATGCTTAAAATTTTATCCTTACCATAAGGGTAGTGCAGCTGTAAATAGCTCCTGCCGCCCTCGGAACTTTCGATAAATTTAGGCTTATTGATACTTTCGTTTTCGATGATTTTGCTCTCGTATTCGCCCGGCGTGTTTTGCAAAAAAGATGAAATTTTCTCAGGCGTCACGGAGGCGTCTACGATTTTTTGTGCTCTTTGGATTAAATTTTGAACGGGAGTTTCGAAGATGGTAATTCTCATATAATTATAGAGCATTACCGAAAAAATGACAATTAGCATCAACGAAGCGGATGCTAATTGTATTACAAAGCGGACTCTTAGGCTTTTTGTGGAAAGCAAAATCTATATCCGCGTCTGCGAACGGTCTCGATCGTAGAGATATTTAGAGGCTTATCCATTTTCTGGCGGATTTGATTGATCGCTACTTCAATGACGTTTGGCGTAACAAGCTCGGGCTCCTCCCAGATGGCGTCTAGCAGCTGCTCTTTGCTTACGATCTGATCGCTGTGGCGCGCTAGGTGCGTTAGAACCTCAAACGGCTTGCCCTTAAGCTCGATCTCTTGGCCTAAATAAGTAATTTTTTCCTCATCAGGATCAATGATTAGATCGTCGATCTTGATGATATTTGAGCCACCGAAGCGAAGTCTAGCCTCAAGGCGCGCTACTAAAACATCAAAGTCGAAAGGTTTTTTGATAAAATCGTCCGCGCCCGCGCGAAGTGCTTTGATCTCGCTTTCTTTATCGTCTTTTGCAGATAGCACGACGACAGAGGTGCGCGCGGATTTTTGCTTAACTAATGCGATGAGATCGATGCCGTTACCGTCAGCTAGCATCCAATCGGTTAGCACCAAATCATAATTTCTAATGCCGATATAATACTCTGCGTCCTTAAAACTCTCGGAAGTATCCGTCTGATAGCCGAACTCCATCAAGCCCTCCGCTATCGTCTTGTTTAAAGTCACCTCGTCCTCGACTATTAAAATTCTCATTTAATTTCCTTGCCTTAAAATTTTGCGGCGATTTTAACATATTTTAAGCAAAATTTCAAGATTTTTTAAAGAAATTTTAAAATTTTATCTCTATTTCCGCGCCGACGCTCGCGTCTTGTAAAATTTCGGGCTTTAAAATTTTCATATAAAAATAATCCATCGATCGAAATTTTGAGTGAAACTCCTGCGCGAAGTATTTTAGCGCGTCCTCTACGAGGCGAAATTTTTTCTCGCGGAACTCCGCTTTGATATATTCGCAAACCCGCGCATAGTCGATAAATTCCTCCGCTCCGAACTTCGCCCACACCCAGACGCGCTGCTCGCGCTTGCGCTCAAAATCCAGCGTCCCGATTATCGCGCCAAATTCCAGCTTTTCGATTAAAATTTTAATCATACTACGCGCTTTTCCTCGCCCTTAAGCAGCCTGGCGATATTCGGCGCGTGTTTGTAAAATACGATGAAAACTATCAGAAAGATCGGCGCATGAGTGTTGATTGCTGGCATCTGCGGATGGATCACGTAGCTTGCTACGACTAGCGCAAGCGCCGCTGCAAGCGAGGCTACGGATGAAATTTTAACCGTCTTGCCGACCACGAACCAAACGGCAAGCGCAATAACAATCTCGATAGGAATAAAGCAAGCAAGCACGCCGGCTCCCGTCGCAATGCCCTTGCCGCCGTTAAATTTCAGATACGGGCTGAAGCAATGCCCAAGTACTGCAAAGACAGCCATGCTCCATAGCACGTTTTCATCAAAGCCTAAAGCCCGCGCGATCAGTATCGGCAGGATGCCCTTTAGCGCGTCGCAGGCGACGGTGAGGATCGCGAGCTTTTTTGCTTTTTGCGGATCGCGAGTTTTTAAGACGCGAAGGACGTTGGTGGCACCTATGGAGCCACTGCCCTCACTTTTGATATCCACGCCGCCTAGGTATCTGCCGATCAAAAGCCCAAAGGGGATCGCAGCGATCAGATACGCAGCAAAGTAGCACCAAAAATTCGGCGCCGTAAATGTCCTATATAAAATTCCAAGAATTCCGCTTCCTAGAATTCCATGCTCGTCTCCTAGAAAATATTTTGAGCTCGGATCGCAGAGTGCGGCGTATATGATATTTAAAATTTCACTAAGTTTATCCATAAAATTCTCCCTTTAACTCTTCCAAAGCAGTGAAATTTTCTCGTCGTAGATGTCGGTTTTCTTCGGCGAAATTTCTTTCGTTTCGAGTTTAATATTTTTCAGATCCAGGCTCTGTTTTAGCGCGTCCACTTCAGCCTCAAATTTCTGTGTGAGCACCTCCAGCTCCTCTTGCAGCGCGCTTAGGCTGTTTTGTGCATTTTTGGCTTCGCTTCGTTCGTTTAAAATTTTATGCGCGCTCTTGGCGCCGCTGATCGCTTTGGAGATATTGCTAGCGCTGCGCGAGCGGCCTAAAAACGCGCCTAAGATCGCTCCGCCTATGTTTAGCGCCGCATCCACCCCGCGACTTAGCACGTCGCCCTTTTCCTTTTCATACTTTTCGCTAGCGCGCGAAATTTTATCCTCAAGGCGCACCTTTTCCTTTTCAAATTTAGCCGCGATCTCGTCGGTTTTGGCCTCTAAAATTTCGTTCGCCTTATCGCTTAGGCGCACAAAAAACTCCTCCCTGCTCTCGCCCGGTTTTGAGAGCAGATCAAGCGCGCTAAAAAGTTCTAACTTTTCATTGCGATATAGCCACTCCTTAAAGCTTTTAAGCTGAGCGTTTAAATTTTTTGCTCCCGCGATGAAGCTAGGAAGCGCGCTGTAGAGCGAGCCAGCTTGCTCCTGTGCGCTTAAATTTGCAACCTCTCGCGTGCTGGCCTCACCCCAATCGATTTCGCCCCCGTCCGAAAGCGAAAGCAAAAAGGAGCGCTGCTGCGTAAAATCGACTCCCTTGTCGCAAAATCGCATCTTCGCGCTTGCATACAGATACGGGCTTAGCTCAAGGCTCGCGCCGTAGCTGTAAAGCTGCGAAATTTCAGCAGAAACTACGGGTTTGGCGGCACCAGCGGATTTGACGCCTTGAGCGGCGCCCGACACGGACGAAATTTCAGTCTTTTTGTCTTTCATTAAATTTGAAATTTGCTCGTTGCTTAAAGGGCCTTTTAGATAGCTTAGCGCAAAACGCGTCTCGATCACTCGCAGCACGTCCTCGTTGATGTTTTTTACCAAAAAGCTTCGCTTTTTGAGGTTTGAAATTTTCTCCATCAGCACGCTTTTGTCGATCGGATTTGAGCCGATGCCGCTTAGGCCGCTGATGACGCGCTCTTTATCCTGCGCGGTCTGCAAGCGCCCGATAAACCACGTACCGATATTGCTAAGCCCCTTATAATCGAGATCGACCGGGTTTTGCGTCGATAATACGCAGCCAAGTCCGAACGCGCGAGCCTGCTTTAGCAGCGTAAGCATCGGGGTTTTGCTCGGCGGATTGCCGTTTGGCGGAAAAAAGCCGTAAATTTCATCCATATAAAGCACGGCGCGCAAGGAACTCGTGCCGCTGGTGGTGCGCATCCATTTGATCATCTCGCCCAAAAGTAGCGTGACGAAAAACATCCTCTCATCGTCGTTTAGATGCGCGATGGAAAATATATTCGCCCTCGCTCTGCCGTTTTCATCAAAGAGCATCTTAGCGATATTTAGCCGCTCGCCCTCGCACCAAAGCTTAAAGCTCGGGCTTGCGATGAGCGCGTTAATCTTCATCGCAAGCGCCATTCGCTTATCGCTCGGGAAAAAGGTATTAACGTCGAAAACGCCGATTTTATCGAATGGCGGGTTGCCGATCTGCGCGATGAGATCCACTACGCTCACCCCCTCGCCCCTACCGAAATGATAAGACAAAATTTGGCTGATCAGCAAAAATTCCGGCGAGCTTAGATTGTCGCTGCTAATCCCTGCCAGGCTTAGCACGCTAGTGGCGATACCGCCGATATAGTTGTTCAGATCCTCTTCGTTTAAGCCCTTCGGCGCTTCAAAGTCGCTTAGCAGGCTAATTCCAAGGCCTGCGCTTGATTTGGGCGTATAAATTCTAAAATCAGCGCTGTTTTTCAGAAGCTGTACTCGCGCCAGATCTTGATATGAGCCCTCGATACCTTCGCGCCAAGCAGTTGCCGTCTGTTCTGCGTACTCGCGCACGCTAAGACCTTTGTTTTGCGCCTCGGCCTCGTCGATATAGGGCTCAAAATCTTCAGCCCTCATCTGCGGAAAGGTAAGAGCTAAATTTGTCAGATCGCCTTTCGGATCGATGATGATGGATGGGATATTATCGATCGCGGCTTCCTCTAGCAGTGTGATGCCAAGTCCCGTTTTACCGCTGCCGGTCATTCCGATGATAAGCGCGTGGGTCGTCAGATCCTTGTTTTTATACAAAAACGGCTCGCTGTTTTCGAGCCCCAGATAAAAAAGCTTTAAATTTTCTTGAAGCGTTTTCATTGCGTTCCTTAAATTTGCAATTTGCTCGGCATTATATCATTTAAATTTTTAAATTTAAATTTGCTAAAATGCGCAAAAAATCAAGGAATGGCAAGTGTTAAAAGAAAAAATTAGAAACGGAAAAAGCGGAATTTTGCTCTATGGCATCGTTCCGCCTAAAATCACGTCCTCTCAAGACGAGCTCGAGCGCCTAGGTACGGCGTGGTCGCAGCGCCTAGGCGAATGTGAATGCGACGGCATCGTCATCTACGATCTACAAGATGAAAGCGCACGCACGAAAGATGAGCGGACCTTCCCTTTTGTGCATACGATCGATCCTGCGCGCTACTACACGCAGTATCTACACACCGATAAAGAAGCGATCATCTATCGCGCGGTAGGCAAATACGACGAGGCGGAATTTTGCGAAATTCTAAGACATGCCGCAAGCGGGCTGGGTGTTTTCGTGGGGGCGAGCTCTAAAAACGAAGAATGCAAGCTGCATCTAAGCCGCGCCTATGAGATCAAGCGACTCGTGGCGCCGCATCTTTGTCTAGGCGGCATCTGCATTCCTGAACGCCATGAAAAGAGCCGCGACGAGCACCTAAAAATCGCGGAGAAGACTGCGGACGGGTGCGAATTTTTTATCACTCAGGCGGTTTATAATGTGCAAAATGCCAAAGATTTCATCGACGATTACGCCACTTTGGAGTGCAAAAAGGTACCGATAATCTTTACTTTCACGCCGTGCGGTAGCCTAAAGACGCTTGAGTTTATGAAATGGCTTGGCATCTCGGTGCCCGATTTTTTGCAGCAACGGCTGCAAAGCAGCGTCGATATTTTGCAAAGTTCAACAGCGCTGTGCGCAGAGATGTTTGATTTCATCTATAAATACGCCCTCGCAAAAGGCGTAAGCGTAGGCGCAAACGTCGAGAGTGTCAGCACCCGCCGCGTCGAAATCGAAGCCTCGCTCAGATTACTAAAAGAGATCAGAAAAATTATCCTTAAGCACGAGAATTTGGGATTTTACGTTATTTAAAATTTTAAACCGAGCGCACGAGTAAAACGCGATATCCACTAAAATTTTAAATCCTCACAAGATAAAATTTTAAGTTTTGAAATTATGAAACAGAATTTTTATTTGCTGTGTTATATAAATACAAATTTATGCTTTTGATGCTGAGTTTTAGCGATCACTATAATAAAATTTGAATCAGGTCTTTAGAATTTAAATGCGCCTGAAGCGCGATTGTAATGTTCGTTAAAATCCACGCTGCAAGCGCAAAGATGCCCGCGAAATAGCTTTTTAATAAATTTCGCAAAGACAGAGCTGCGTAAAATTCTGCGCTATTTTACCTTGCGTTTTAACGCAGGCGTGCCCATCTCAACAAGCGTAGCGTTCGATTTCGTAAAATATTCGCTCCAAAACGCGCTTAAAGAATTTAGAATCTGAGGACTTACATAGCTTTTTTTGCCTTCGCTAAGCCCTGCGCCTACGATATAAATTTTTGCGCCCGTAAAATCTGTAAAAAGATCATTCTTTTCTAAAATTCCAAGCTCCTTTTTGCCGTCGATCAAGCGAGGTGCGCCTTTAGTATAAAAGCTCGTCACAGAGGAATTCTCTAGCATATCCGAAGCTAAAATTACGATCTTGCTTTTCGCTTCACGCGGCTCAATAGAATTTGCCGCAAAATCCTTGAGCGCATAAAAAATATCTGACTTAGCGACTTGATCACCTTCCTTTAAAAACGCTTCATTTATCTTTTCGCTCATAGTTTTTTTGACGAAGCTCACCTGATCTTTTAAACATTTATCAAATTTGGCAAGGGTGTTTTTATTCAGATCATATCGCTCATCATCACTTAGAGGCGTATCTAGCGCGAAATCAAACATTACTTCGTTATACCGTCCTTGCAAAAAAGCGGAAAATTTTGCCACGAAAACGTAATTTCCAGCCTGCGCAAATCTCAGAGCATTATTTACCACTTACTCTTTTAACGGCTCGTTAAAAGGCGTTGTCTCATCTATCAAAACAAAAACCGCTTCATTAATCTCACTCTTTTTTTCGATCTTATTGATCTCATAGCAGTTAGGTAGCGCAAACGCCACAGCACAAATCATGGCGCAAAATAATAGAATTTTCCTCATCTTAATCCTCCGCTTTTAGCATAGACAGCTGCTCTTTCAGCTTTTCATTTAGCTCGTCAAGACTTTCGTTCCGAGCTAACTTATCAGCGATCTCTGCTTTCGTTTGATCTATTAGAATTTCTAAATTTTTATTTAGCTTAGCTTTATATTTTTCCAATTTCGCCATATCTGCAGCATCGCCTTTGTCTCTTTGAGCTTTGATAAAATCACTTAGCTCATCTACGCGCTCTTGCACCTCTTTTAAATCAACGCTTGTAGCGGGTTGCTTCGGCTCGAGGCTTTGCGTATTTTGCATAGCAGGCTGCGGTTGTTTCGTCGTATTCTCTTTTATAGGTGCTGCTTCCGTAGATTTTATGTCGTCATTTTCTAAAGACTTATTGTATTGCGAAAGACTCTTTTCATGTTTTTTTCTATCTTCTTGATCTTGAATCCTCACTGCTATATAATTACTAAAATTTCTATCTTTTACCGATTTTAACATATCCTGCTCATCTTTATTAATACCTACTTTTTTTAGATGAGCTGATATTCTTGGTCTAAGTTCGGCTAGTTTCTCATCAGCCTTGGTTACTATAATCTCTTTCTTTCTTTCATGAGCTCTCTCAAAATCATTTGCATTAGCGTAACCCCTTATATGTCTATAAGCTTCCGCACTCTCTTTACCTGCAAAGCCCCATTTCCAGCCAAAGAGTATTCCTAAAATTTGAATAAATACAAAAAGTACAGCTAAAACTATAAATGTAGCCCAACCACCTTTCTTATCAGCTTCTTGCTGCTCTATTAAAGCCTTTTTATCTGCATTTGCTTGAATTTGACCAAGTTCTGCAGGGGCGCTTTCATAGACATTAGTAGAGATATTTGAAATTTCTTGATTGAGCTGCTTTTCTAACACCTGTCCGCGCACATAGGTAGCACCGACTGCGATTAATACGATTAAAATTGCGGTAATAGTCGTTATATACCATCTCGCCACATTTGCATTTAGTCTATTTATAAGCTGCTTCCAAGGCTTTTTTCCATCATCATCCTTATTGTTAGACAGCATAATGCCACCATCCGCTACAAAATTACCTTTATCTTTGCTATCGTCGCTGTCCCACTGTTCGCGCGCGTCTCTTATAAGTTCATTTTTATGAATTTCACCTCCGGTAAGGTGCGTAAAGCCTACCAATATTATAGAGATTACAAAAGCGATAGCTACTGCACCTTTTTGCTGTAACGATTCACTAGCGCCTGGAATGGTGTATCCTGCGAGTACATACGCAAACCCCATAGCCTCCACAACTACTAATAAAAATACAACAATCCACATAAAAATAGGAAATTCAGCCCTGCCTTTTTCTCCTACTTTTGCTAAATATTTTTCGCAAGTTTCAAAAAAATCCTTATCGGCATCCATATATTTTGCATAAAAACTATAAAATTTAGAACAAATTTGCGTTTCGCTTTTAAACCAAGCGGAATTATCAGGAAGGCCATTTTCCTTCTTATAACTTCGTGCTATTGTCCCTATGAGCGGGAAGCTAGTCCAAGTACAAAGCCACCAGAACTTGATATTATCCCAGAATTTTATGATTAATAATATCAGCACTATAGTTGCGATAACTGCCGAAATCCATAGCCTATATAACGATATAAAATCCATTACTTCTTTCATTTTATTTCCTTGATAACGGCTTAATTTCAAAGCCCTTTTCTAATAATGCTCCGTTTGAAAGACTATAATACAAATAGCCCTTCGAGTGTATTGTATTTTTGTCGTCAAAAACGATATCTATACATTTAAGCGGGGAGTTTTTATCACTAGTAAATACACGGTAAAGTAGGCCTTTTTCACCTTCATAAGTATTGACCTTGCCTTGAATTTGATAGTCTGCCTTACTATTGCTGCCTTGGATATAGCCTTTATAGATGTAAATTTTAGGATTTGCGCTAGCCTTTCCATCTTGAGCTAAAACGCTAACGGGCGCAAGCGCTACAAGATTATCATTTAACGTCGCACTCCAAACGCCGCCGTTTAGAGCCTTTTTAAACTCGGTAGTCTTAGGTAGCTCTTTACCGCTAGCTAAAGCCTTAACCGCGCCATCCGCATGGTATTCGTCGAAAGCGCAACTAGACATAAAGCCATCGCTCGCATAAGCTTTGGTGATGAATGAAAAGCCTTGTTTCTCGCCACCGTATTCGCTTGCTAGCATAAATGCCTGACCATGCGCTGGCTCTCCGCCGAAATCTACTACCGCATTGCCTGATCCCGCAATGTTTTTAGAAAGCTTGGTATTCTCTGTGGTTTTTACGCCTCGCGTAGAAATTTCATCGTGCTTTGAAATTTTATCGCCTTGATTTTCCGTACCACTTTGAATTTTAGCGCTAGCGATTTTTTCACCTTTTGGCTTATCACTATTGCGCTCTTGCCCTAAGCTATTAGATGTGCTGCTTGCTTTAGTAGAAACACTATCAGAAGCTAGCTTACCACTATGCTTAGAATCCCGCGCCAACTTCGGTGCTCCTTTGCCACTAAAAGTTGCAGCAGGCTGCCGCAATCTAGTAAAGTAGCTCGGATCCACCTTTATGCCTTGTGTATATTTTATGATATCCGCTTCGCTCTCCAGCTCTATAATCTCCACACGCCTATTTTTCATCCTGCCATCTGCTTTATTATTATCGGCGATAGGTTGAGATTCGCCCGCACCCCAATAATAGATATTTTGTTTCGCGGTACCATTGGCAGCAAAAATCTTTCCTACAGTTTTGGCGCGCTCTTCTGATAATTTTTGATTCGTAGCACTTGAGCCACTATCATCGGTATGTCCTACTACTAAAATTTTCCTGCCGCTATTTTTGTAGGTTTGGGCAATTTTAGTAAAATATTCGTTAGCTCTAGGATTCAAGCTGCTTTTGCCAACAGCAAATTGATTATCGTCGGTCGCTACACTCAATCTATCACCTTTTTTATCACCAGCTTTGACGTCTTCAGATGCCGTATGTACGCCGTATTCTTGTGATATCTTTTTCTGCTCAGCCCTCCTTTGATCAATATAATCTCCGATGAAATATCCGATCGCACCGCCTATTATCGAGCCTACAACCACACCGCGCTTACCACCTATTTGCTTACCTATCGCCGCACCGCCCGCAGAGCCTATAGTAACTCCGCCGACCTTACCTAGGTTGTCGTTAAGTGCGGCGCAGCCACTTAATGCAAGCACTAGAGGAATCGAAATAAAAATTCTAACATTTGGCATGTTTTTCCTTTCAGTAACCAAAGAGTATAGCAAAAAAAAAAATGAGGGAATTCTTAAACAAAGTAGAAATATTTAGCAAATAACTTTAGAAATTAAAATTTAAATTCTATCTTGAGCAAATTAAGTAAATCTTGAAAATTCTTTATAATTAATAGTAACCTTTAATAGGTAAGAAATCTAAATAGTAGTTCTGATTTAAAAAAATTGGTGGTGAATAAATTTTGCTTTAGCTATTTTGATTTATAAGAATTTATGGAATTTTTAGTTAGCAAAAAAACGGCATCGAATTTAGAATTTCAAAGTGCTAAATTCAAAGGTAGAATTGAGGAATTAAGACTATATAACATCCTATAAATATGCCTTTTGATGCATTAAATTTTTATCTCATCGGGAATTGAAGTAACAACACAACGATAAAAATTCTACGCTTTTACAATACGCCTGATTCCATCCTAATTAGACATAAATTCCGCTTATAAACTACAAATCCGCCGATTTATACAGCATAATTTCATATTATTAGGGATTAAAACAATCCATTTATAGAATTAAAATGCTAAATTAAAAGCTATGATATTATTTTGCGCTCTTGCCACCGAATTTCAAAAGCGCACTACCCCACGTAAAGCCGCCGCCGAACGCATCAAGTAGCATAAGCGAGCCGTTTTTGAGCCTGCCACTCTCGTAAGCGTCATTTATCGCCATCGGGATCGACGCCGAGCTCGTGTTACCGTATTTGCCGATTGTAAGCACGCACTGCTCGTCGCTAAATTCCAGTCTAGCCTTGACCGCCTCGATAATGCGTAAATTTGCCTGATGCGGGATAAAAAGATCGACCTGCTCGGGCGAAATTTTATTTTTCTCCAAAATCTCCACGACGTCGTTACTGAGCGTCGGTACCGCGATTTTAAAGACCTCGCGCCCCGCCATCTGCATGAAACCTAGCTTTTCGTCAATGATCTTCCTGCTAAGCGGATTTACGCTGCCCGGAGCCGGGGTAATGAGAAGATCACCTTTGCTGCCGTCGCTAGCGGTATGAATGTCGATGATTTCGTTATCGTCGCGCGCCGCGATAACCGCAGCGCCCGCACCGTCGCCGAAAAGTATGCACGTAGCGCGATCGCTCCAATCGACTATCGAGCTTAACTTTTCCGTGCCGATTATCAACACGTGTTTTTTAGCACCGCTTTCGATGAGGGATTTTGCAAGCTCTAAAAGATAGATGAAGCCCGTACAGGCGGCATTTATATCAAACGCCGTGATGCCGAAATTTAAACCCAGTTTATCCGCGATAACGCACGCGGTCGAGGGCATGCAGAAATAATCGGGCGAGATCGTGGCGCAAATTATCGCATCGATCTCGTTTTTTTGTAAGCCGCTACGCTCGATCGCCTTGAACGCCGCTTTCACGCCTAAATCACTAGTACTCTCGCCCTTCGCGATACGGCGCTCATGAATGCCTGTTCGCTTGACGATCCATTCATCGCTCGTTTCAACCATCTTTTCAAGATCGAAATTGGTTAAAATTTCGCTCGGCGCGTATGCTGCGATTGAGATCATCGAGGCTTTTTGCATTCGTTTTCCTATTCGTTTGAAGAAATTTCGCTTTCTATCGCGGAGTTGATTTTAGAATCTGCAAATTTAAGCGCTTGAAAGATCGCGTTTTTAACGGCTTTCGGAGTGCTTTTGCCATGGCTTATGATGACGCACTCTTTGACGCCCAAAAGCGGCGCGCCGCCGTATTCGTCGTAGTCTGTGCTTTTTTTGATTATCTTAAAGACGCGCTTCATCAAAATGGAGCCAGCGATAGCAATCGGAGATTTTTTTGTTTCGTTTTTGATAAGTTTGCCGATAGCGCTTGCGACACCTTCGCTGGATTTTAGCATAATGTTGCCGATAAATCCGTCGCACACGACCACGTCTACCGAGCCGTCAAAAATTTGATTGCCTTCGACATTACCGATAAAATTTTGCATCTTCTTAAGCATATGAAAGGCTTCTTTTGTTACCTCGTTGCCTTTACTATCCTCCTCGCCGTTGGATAATAAGCCGATGCGTGGTGCGTTTAAACCCATAATCTCCTTGGCATATGCTTCGCCCATAATCGCGAATTGAAACAAATTCTCTGGCTTACAATCCACATAAGCGCCCACATCAAGCACGAGCGTGCGTCCACCTGTGGAATTTGGCATCAACGTAGCAATCGCCGGGCGCAAAATGCCTTTTAGCCTGCCTATGCGAAGCGTCGCAAGACTCATCGTAGCGCCGCTGTGTCCTGCGGATACCACGGCTTTGCAAGTGCCGTCTTTTACTAGATCGACCGCTTTAAAGATGCTGCTCTCTTTGCGTTTGAGAGCATCGGTTGCGCCCTCTTTCATCTCGAAAACTTCGCTTGCAGCTACGTAAGTGATATATTTCTCAAAGCCTTGATCTTGTGGAATAAAAGGCTTGATTTGCGCTTCGTCGCCTACCAAAAACGCATTAAATTTACGCTCTCGCAGCGCATCTACGACTCCGTTTATTATCGGCTCGCAGCCGAAATCACCGCCCATCGCGTCTATAGCAACGGAAATCATCGGATTAATATTCGCCCGTAGTTTTGTTTATTCTATGCGGAATTTTCCAGCTTCCGTCTTTATCTTTGACGGGGATTGGAAGGGTCACTTTGTAGTGAGTGCGTCTTTTTGCCGCACGAGTTTTACTAACTCTTCGCTTTGGAACTGCCATTTTTTCTCCTTTATAAATTTAGTTCTTGCATTCTTCGCAATAAAAATAGTCGCTTTTAAAAGCTTCCGTTTCGCTTCTTAAAATTTCATCCAGATCAACTTCGGCGCCGAAAAACTCCATAACGTCCAAGCTTTCGTGCCTTTCGTCGTTAAAAACGCCTTCGCTTAAAAGCAAATTTACGCTCTCGTTTACGTCAAGATCGAATTCTTTGCCGCAGCGGTCGCAAATGTATGGAATTTTACCCTTAATTTCGCCCTTACACTTGATAAACTTAGAGTCCTTTCGTTTTAAATTTCCGCTGAGCTTAAGCCTGTCTTGCGAAATTTCAAACGGCACGGGCGCGGCGGAAATTTTAGCAAAAGCGATCTTCACGTGGCACTCTTAGCAAATTTCTCTTTTTGCAAAGAAAAATGCGATCTCGGTTTTTGCGTTTTCTAGGCTGTCGCTGCCGTGAACGGCATTAGCGTCGATGCTGTCTGCAAAGTCCGCTCTGATCGTGCCTTTATCGGCTTTTTTCGGATCGGTAGCGCCCATTAGCGCACGATTTTTAGCTACGGCATCATCGCCTTCTAGCACCATTACGACCACGGGACCGCTAGTCATAAACTCAATCAGATCCTTATAAAAAGGGCGATCCTTGTGAATTTCATAAAATTTACCCGCATCTTCGGCGCTTAGGCATAATTTTTTAGCCGCTGCGATTCTTAGTCCGTGGCTTTCGAAACGATCGATAATTTTGCCGATAACGCCCTTTTTAACGGCATCAGGCTTAATAATAGAAAGCGTTTGCTGCATATAATCTCCTTAAAGTGAAAGGCGGATTGTATCGAAAAATAGGTTAAAATTTATTTAAGGATTGAATGAATTAAAATTCCGCGCATTTGATCGCGGAATTTTATCTGTTAAGCAAATACCGGGGTATCTCCGCTGCGCAGATCCGCACCTATACTATCCCTGCTAGGTTGACCCGCCACGATGTCGCTCCAGACGATACAGCCATCAGTCGGACAGGCGTTTGCGCACGCAGGCTCGTCGTTGTAACCCACGCACTCGACGCATTTATCGGCATATACGTAGTAGCTATCCTCGCCGCTTGGGTTATCGCTATCGTCCACGATCGCATTTACCGGACACTCGTCGATGCATGAGCCGCAGCTAATGCAAATATCGGTAATTTTTACAGCCATTGTTTCTCCTTTATCAAAAAATGAAGCGTGATGATAACATACTAAATTTAAAAAATGATAAAATTTAATATTATCAAGCAAATAAATTTTATTATATAAAAATTTTCATCAAATTTCAGCAAATATAAAGTTTTAAAATGTATAATCGCCATCATAAATTTTATTAACAAGGAGAAACAAATGATAGTAACCAACAAAGCCGTTGATTTCACGGCAACTGCGGTTTTAGGCAACAACGAAATAGTTGAGGATTTCAACCTCTATAAAAATATCGGCGAAAAAGGCGCGGTCGTATTCTTTTATCCAAAAGATTTTACCTTCGTCTGCCCAAGCGAGATCATTGCATTCGATCACAGATATCAAGATTTCAAATCCAAAGGTATCGAAGTTATCGGCGTTAGCTGCGATAGCGAATTTACGCATCTTGCATGGAAAAATACTCCGGTAAACGCAGGCGGTATCGGCAAAGTGCAGTTCCCGCTAGTTTCGGATATCACAAAAGATATCGCACGCAGCTTCGACGTGCTGTTCGGCAACGCCGTAGCGCTTCGCGGCAGCTTCCTGCTTGACAAAGACGGCACCGTCCGCCACGCCGTTATCAACGACCTACCGCTCGGCAGAAACATCGACGAGATGCTAAGAATGGTCGATACGATGCTATTTACCAACGAGCACGGCGAGGTCTGCCCTGCAGGCTGGCACAAAGGTGACGCAGGGATGAAAGCAGACCCTAAGGGCGTCGCGGATTATCTAGGCAAAAATGCGAGCAAACTATAAGTTGTAAAATTCTTCGCGCGAGCGTATGAATTCTAATTCTAACTGCGTAAGGTTTAAATTTAGCCTTGCATGGGCTGTTAAAGCTAGCAAAGCTTTCTAAATTCCGCTGCCAAAATTTTAAGTCGCGGCAGCGGGATTCCAAAAATTCCAAAAATTCCATTCCTCTCAATTCTGCAAGTAAAATTTCAAAACCGCGAGTAAAATTCCAAATCCTTGGCAAAATTTTACCCATAACAAAGCTCGCAAAATCATACTTTAAACTAGCTTTTGTTACAATCGCAAGTTTTTAAATCCAAGGACAATTATGAAAAAGCTTATATTTTTTATCTCCGCCCTGCTTTGCTCTTTGAGCCTTTACTCCGCAGATACCAACCCGGATGCGCCGCTTAAGCTCGATCCTAGCGTCGTGCACGGCAAGCTAGCAAACGGCGTGAAATTTTATATCCTCAAAAACGACGTGCCGAAAAATAGCGCGCTTTTTTACCTCAACGTAGCCGCAGGTAGTGTTGATGAAAATGATGACGAGCAAGGTCTTGCGCACTTCGTCGAGCATATGGCATTTAACGGCAGCGAGCACTTCGATAAAAACGAGCTAGTCCATACCTTGCAGCGCTTGGGAGTAAAATTCGGCGCCGATCTCAATGCACAGACTGGCTTTGAAAACACCACCTACAACATCCAAGCCCAAGTGAGCGACGAGACACTAAAGGATGTATTTTTGGTACTGCGCGATTATGCAGGCGGCGTAAAATTTGACGAGAACGAAACGCAAAAGGAAAAAGGCATCATCTTAGAAGAAGCAAAAAAAGGCTTTGAGAGGCGATTTTATGAAAAGCGTGCCACATATTTATACCCTAATTCCATATTTTCCAGACGCTTTCCGATCGGACAAAATGAAATCATCAAAGGCGCCACTGGCGAGCAACTAAAAAAATTCTACGCGCGCAACTACCTTCCTAGCGCCATTAGCATCATAGTCGTGGGCGACGTAAACGTTGAGCAGATTAAAAACCTAATCAAGCAAAATTTTAGCTCTCTTTCTGCGCACGGCGAAAAAATCCCGCGCGATCTTAGCCTACGCCCATTTGAAGGCGGGCTAGTAAGCACCGTAGAGCCCGAGCTCGGCGCCAATGTCGCTAGCGTGCTTTACGCAGGCAAATATGAGCCGCTAAGGAGCTACGGTGCGCTTAAAAATGAGTGGCTGCAAGCCTACGTATCGAGGCTAATGGAGCTTGGATACGAGGCGATGAATATAAATGCCAAAATTCCGCTTAAAGCCTATTTCGGCTCGGACGATCTGTTTAAAAACCGCAGACTATACAGCATAAGCGCGAATATTTTTAATTTCGACACCAACGCCACATTAAATAGTCTTTTTAGCGCGATCAAAGGGGTACGCGAACACGGATTTAACAATGACGATTTTGATAGCGTTAAGGCGGAATTTAAACATCAAGTGCAAGCCGATCTGCTTAAAAACGATACACAAAGTGCGCAAATAGGAGCGCTACTTGATTTCGTACAAAACGGCAATGTAAAGCTTAGCAAGCAAGACGAGCACGATCTAAGCCTCAAGGCGTTAGAAGAAATAACGCTAGCAGATGTTAATAAATTTTTCTCAAAGATAACGGATGGAGCGAGATTTACGGAGATTATCTCGGCAAAGGATTTGGGCATTAGCCAAAAAGACGCGGAGCTGCTCTACGAAAAAGCGGTGCCGTTTAATTTCGCTGCTTCGAAGCTTGCTTCCAAGCAGCTTGCGGGAGCAAATTTAAAAGAGACGGAATTTAAAGCACAAAAAGGCGCTAGCGGCACTGAAATTTTGGTGTTTAAAAACGGCGCTCGCGTAATTTTAAAACCCCTTAAAAGCGAGAAAAATAAAATCGCCCTCGTAGCCGTTAAAAAAGGCGGTTACGCGCACTTTGGCAAGGCTCGTGGCGAAATTTTAACTGCGCTGCTCAACTCAGGCACCATAGGTGAGCTAAACGAATATGAGGCGGGACGCTTGACCTCAAAATTTGATTATAAGCTAAGATTTAGGATGGATGACGCAGACTGCGGTTTTAGAGGCGCAGGAGCGGATCTGGAGGCGATGGCGCACGAGCTTTACGCAAGATTTAGCGAGCCGCTAATTCATGCAAGCTCGCTTACAAAATACAAAACCGACGCGCTTTCGGCGATTGCGCTACGAGACGAGACGGCGGAATTTAAATTCGGCGAGCAAATTTTAAAATCTCTATATTCAGGAGATACGGCTCGCAAGCAGCCGCTTAGCGTAGATGACGTAAAGAGCGCAAATCTTGCCGATTTACAGCGCGATGCGGATGAAATTTTTTCAGGTGTTGGAGATTTTATCTTTGTGCTTAGCGGCGATTTTGAGCCTGCGCGCGCGAAACAAATTCTAGCCAAATATATCGGCAATCTAAAGCCCGGCACAAGCAGCGCTACGCCTAAAACTTTGATGCTAAATACTTCTAGCGGCGAGATAGTACAAGACTACGGCGATAGTGATAAAAGCGAAGTTCGGATGATTTTTTCAAACTATGAGCTGCAAAATTTTGACTTTGCAGACACTTATAAATTTCAAGCGTTAAAAAGCGTGCTAAGCAATCGCATCGTCGAGCAGATCCGCGAGGCGCGCGGACAAATTTACTCGGCGATGGTGCATAGCGCCTATGTGCGTGAGCCACAAATCGCAGCGAGCTTGAACGTATCGTTTTCTACCGAGCCGAAAGATGCCCGTGCCGTTGCAGCAAGCGTGAGTGAAATTTTAAAACAGATCGAAAGCTCCGGTGCGAAAGATAGCGAGCTGGCAAATTTTAAAAAAGCTCAAATTCTATCGACCAAAAGGGCTGCGCAGACGAATGATTTTTGGCTTGCTAATATCACTGCACACGAGCTTTACGGCTATCCGCTCTATGATGAAAAAAGCTACGCGGCAAGCATAAATGCGGTAAAAAGCGCGGATGTGCAAAAAGCCGCACAAATGCTAAGCGATAGGCTATTTACAGCGATTTTAAATCCAAAAAGCTCCGAGAAACGCTAATGTTCGTTTCATTTTTTAAAAGCAAAAAATGGGCACTTTTAGCATATACAGGGCTAGTATTTTTGATCGCTATCAATTGGTACCAAACTACGCTGAGCGTGCGTTTCAACGAATGGTATCGCGTATTTTATGATTTATGTCAAAACGTAGATCGTCATACGTTAAACGATTTTTACGCACAGATGAGGGTCTTTTTATGGATAGCGATGCCTGCCGTAGTAGCTGCTATTTCGGAGCGATACGTGGCGCGAATTTGGGCATTTAAATGGCGAGAGGCGATGACATTTTCGTATTTTTCATACTGGAAAAAAGTAAGTAAAGATATCGAAGGAAGCTCGCAGCGTATCCAAGAAGACATCTACCGCTTCTCAAAAATCATCGAAGATATCGGCACGCGCGTACTTTCGGCGGCGATGACTCTTTTTGCGTTTATCCCTGTTTTGTGGAGTCTTAGCGAGAAAGTACCTTTTGAGGCGCTCAAAAAAATTCCCGGCTCTCTCGTATGGATCGCACTTGCAGTAAGCATCGGCGGACTGATAATTTCTTGGCTAGTAGGTTGGTTTCTGCCTAGGCTTGAATACAACAATCAAAAGGCGGAAGCTGCGTTTCGTAAAGAGCTGGTTTATGCCGAGGAGAATAAGGCGGAATATGCGAGCGAAGAGACTACAAAGACGCTATTTGGCAAACTAAAGCACAACTATTACAGGCTATTTTTGCACTACTGCTACTTTGATTTATGGCTAAATTCTTTCTCGCAAATCCTAGTTATCGTGCCCTATCTCATAATGGGACCAGGACTTTTTACTAAGGCGATTACGCTTGGAGTGATGATTCAAGTAGGCAATGCTTTTAACCAAGTACGCGGTAGCTTTAGCGTTTTTATCGATAACTGGACGACGATCACGGAGCTGCGCTCAATCCATATGCGACTTAAAGAGTTTGAAAAAAATATCGACTACAAGGGCTAGATAAAATTTCGCCCGCATCTTCCGCCGGAATTTCACTTTCTAAATTTAAAGCGAAATTCCGGGCCGCAAGCTTTTAAAATTTCTACGCTTTTACTGCTCTCTTTTTTCTTGATGAGTAATGTTTAGCTTTATAAATTTATAGCTCGCGATTAGCAAGATCATCCAAATCGCGATGAAAACTAAAGATTTGACCATTTTTAATCCTTAAAATTTTTTATAAATGCGGCGCGTAAAAAGCGCCACCGATATGAAATTTAACCAAGCGCAAAAGCACGCAGTGCCTCGCACTAGAGCAACTCCTCGCCGCCACACGACGTGCAAAAGCCGCGCTAGAGCGGGCGCGCCTAATAATGCTCGTTTATAAGCTCCTCTTTATCAAGCTTCTTCGCATCCATTGCGCGCCAAACATAGCTGATATAACCCAGCACGAAAGGCACTAGAAACGATACGTAAAACATCGTCTTAAGCGTATAGAGGCTCGAGCTTGCGTTGCTTATCGAAAGCGAGCTTTGTAGGTCAAAATTTGACGGATAAAACGCCGTGTGATTTAGCCCTAGGATCAAAAATACGCTCGTTACCGCGCATACGACGCCTACGCCGTAGAAAAATACTCCGCGCACGCTGCTTGTAAATGTGCCTTTGAATATCCCCACCAACACCAGCACAACGCCGAGCAGCAGCAAGATTAGTGCCGCAGGCAGGCTTAGGTAATTGTGCAGATACTTAAAGCTCTCGAGACTTACGACGCCGCCCGCGCCGACTGCATAGCCCTGCTTTAGCAAGACCCACGCCAAAAACGCGATGAAAAATACCAAAAACGCGCTAGCGTTAAATTTAAGCGAGGCTTTGAGCTTAGCGATCATTTCGGGCTCGGCGATATTATTCATCAAATATAAGCTCGCTCCCGTCCTAGCGCAGAAAAATAGCGCAACTCCCAAGATGTAATTAAACGGATTTGCTAGCGCCTCAAGTCCGCGAGCGGAGTTTTTCCACTGCACGAAATTATTCTGCCCTAGCGCGAACTCGCTGCCGCTAAAAAGCGTCGAGACGATGATACCAAGCAGGATCGTGCCCAGCGAGCCGTTTATGAAAAGAAAGGCTTCATAAGTTTTGGCGCCCAAGAAATTATCGGGCTTTTTTCTGTATTCGTAAGCGACGGCTTGGATTATGAAGCAAAAAAGCAGAGCCATCCACGCCCAATACGCCCCGCCGAAGCTGGTCGCATAAAATAGCGGAAACGCCGCGAAGCACGCTCCGCCAAACATAACGAGCGTAGTAAATGTAAGCTCCCATTTCTTGCCGATGGAATTTATTATAAAATCCTTCTCGGTCTCATTTTTCGCCAGCGTAAAAAGCAGCGTCTGACCGCCCTGCACGAAGAGCATAAAAACCAAAATTCCGCCCAGAAGCGAAACCACGCACCACCAATAAATTTGAAAAATTTCGTGCATCTTAAAATCCTATCTTTATCTGTTTTAGCATGATCTTTATCTCGGCTATGAATAAAACCGTAAATAAAACCGCAAAGAGCATAAACGAGATCATTATGTTCGTTCCCGCTAGGCTCGTAGCTGCGACGCCCACCGGCATAAGATCTTGTATCGCCCACGGCTGGCGCCCTACTTCGGCTACGATCCAGCCCGCCTCGCACGCGACATATCCCAGAGGAATGCTAAAGACGCAAAGCCATAGAATTTTCTTGTATTCGGCGAGGTTTTTTCGCATCGCCAAAAATAGCGTCACGAAAAATAGCAAGATAAAATAGCTTCCCAAAGCCACCATCACGTGGAAGCTATAAAAGGTAAGCGCCACGGGAGGGACGATCTGCTTCGCGTCGTCAAGGTAGCCGTAGCCTAGATTTTGCATATTTTGGTTACCGAATAAAATTTCGCGCGCCTGCTGCATCGCAGCGGTATCATTGGCGTCTTTGGCGACCTTATAATCCTTTAGCGCTTGCAGAGCGATTTTGCCTTTTTCGATCTTTTTATCCGCGCCTTCGATGCCGAATTTTTCATTTCCAAATACCAAATCATCGATGCCCGGAGTAAAATTATCAAGCCCTCTCGTAGCCATCAGCCCCAGCGCGTAAGGCGCCTTGATCTCAAACAAAAACGGCTCCTTATCGTCTCCGGGAAGTTTGCTCGGATTTAAAACTCCCGCCGCAACGATGCCTGCATTTACTTCGCCCTTATACAGACCCTCCATCGCCGCAAGCTTCATCGGCTGCTTTTGCGCGACCTGATAGGCGCTCTCGTCGCCGCTAAATAGCACGAAAAGCGAGCTTAGCATACCGAAGCTTGCCGCTACGATGAAGCTTTTTTTAGCAAGCGTGAAGTCTTTGTTTTTTAGCATATAAAACGCCGAAATTCCAAGCACGAAAAGCGCCGCGGTAATGTAACCGCCGCCGACGGTATGTAAAAATTTAGCCACTCCGAAGTGAGATAGCGCGATATCTAAAAAATTACTCATCTCGTTGCGCATCGTATCGGGGTTAAAGCTCGTGCCTACCGGGTTTTGCATCCAGGCGTTCGCGATTAGGATCCAATATGCGCTTAAATTTGATCCGATCGCCACGAGCCAGGTCGAGAGAAGGTGAAATTTCTTGCTTACGCGATCCCAGCCGAAGAACATTACCGCAAAAAAGGTAGCCTCCAAGAAAAACGCCAGCAAGCCCTCTATCGCAAGCGGCGCACCGAAGATATCGCCCACGAACCAGCTGTAATTCGCCCAGTTGGTACCGAACTCAAACTCCATTATGATACCGGTCGCGACGCCGATGGCGAAATTTATACCGAAAAGGCGTAGCCAAAATTTAGTAATCTTGAGCCACTCCTGTTTGCCGGTCGCGACATATAGGCTCTCCATAAACGCCACGATAAAGCTAAGCCCCAGCGTTAGGGGCACGAAAAGAAAGTGATAAAGCGCCGTGAGCGCAAACTGCGCCCTCGACCAATCCACGCTAGCAAGCTCTTGCATTCCTACTCCTTAGTCAAATTTTTATAGATGAAATCGATTTTTTCTTGATCGGTTTTAAATTTAGAATCTAAATTTTCGTCGAAAATGAAAAATTTAAGTAGCACAAAAATTATAAATAGCTTGATCAAAATCACTGCCCATAGCGTTTTGCCAAGCTTCATCGAAGCAAATCCGTGCGCGTAAAATTTTAAAATTTTGCCGAAAAACATCAAATTTTAACCTTTAGCAATTATTAGTTTATATTTTTTATTGTATAACAATTAATTAAAATTTAGCTTTAAATTTTGAAATTTTGGTAGCAATTTTATCTTTTTAATAAACACCTCGGTCTTGCGTCATCTCGCTCAAGTAAAGTTTTATTGTATAATTCACAAACAATCACATTTTACTTAAACTGCACAAAATTTTAGTTTAGATTCGTCGCAAAATTTTAGAATAGAACATCCAAGAAACGAGCAGAAAAATGCGCGAGACTTTACCAAGCATCTTTATGCCTAATTCGTAGCAATTTTAAACAGAATTTTTTGTAGACAAATTAATACGGCTCGGCTGAAAGCAAACGTAAAAATTTTGAGGCTAAACGCCCGAATTACACGATATAAAATTTAAGAACGTATAATTAACTTGACGCAAAATTTAAAGCGTTTAATTAGACTGGGCGGATAATTGAAAAGCCTAAGAGCCGATTTAGCGTAAATTTGCAGCATGGCTCATCAGCGCCACAATCTCTACTAAGTCGAATTTGCCGCCGAAAAAGAGATTGAAAGCAAGCGCGCCCTGATTTATCAGCATCTCTTTGCCGTCTTTTGCGGGTAGATTTTTTGCGCTCGCGGCTTGTAAAAATGGAGTCTGCTTGCCATAGATCGCATCAAAAGCAAATTTTGCGCGGGATAAAATTTCATCTATTACCCCTTCGGGCGCAGGTAGCGCATCATCTTTTAGCCCTGCGCCAGTGGCATTGACGATCAGATCGTAGTCTTTGGATCTAAAATTTTCATAGGTAAAAAATTCCTCGCAACCGAAGTCAAAATCTTTTACGCTACGGTTTAGGATGTCGAATTTCACGCCGTTTTTGCTTAGCGCGTAGCCGATTGCCCGCGTCGTGCCGCCCGCGCCTAAAATAAGCGCGTTGCGAATCTCGCCAAAATCCAAGATCGCGCAGAAAAACCCCTGGGCGTCGGTGTTAAAGCCGTGCAGCGCGCCGCCTTTTAGCATCAGCGTGTTTACCGAGCCTATCTTCTGCGCCGCCTCGCTTAGGAGGTCGCATGCTTTAAATGCGTCGAGCTTAAAAGGCACGGTTACGTTCGCGCCCGTAAGCCCTAAAGTTTCAAATTTAGCTCGCAGCTCCTCGCCGCGCTGCAGCAAAACTCGCCCATAGTAGGCGTCTAGGGCTAGAAATTTTATAGCGTAGTTATGAAGTAGCGGCGAGAGGGAGTGGGCGATCGGGTTGCCGAAAACCGCGAATCTGTCCACTATTTCACTCGGTAGATATACGCTCCGCTATTGATGCTGCGCATATCGCTAAGTGCCTTTTGTAGCGCCTCGCCCTCAAAAGGTCCGACTAAAATTTTAGTCACGCTCTTGCTGCCGACGTGAGTTTGCAGAGCGATCGGATTATAGCCTTTTTTAGTGATTTTTTTAGTGTCAGACCCGTTTGGATCGTAGGCATTTGATGCGAAAACCTGCACATAACTGCCGTTTGCCACGCTGGTGCTGGTGCTCTTTGCTGCAACGCCAGCTTTTACGCTCTCGCTTTTAGACTCCGGCTTGCTGGCTTCTTTTTTAGGCTCAGGTTTTGCTGGCTCTTTTTTGGCTTCAGCTTTCGCATGTTCCTTTTTAACTTCCGTTTTTGAAGACTCTTTTTTAACTTCTGTTTTTGCTTGTTTTTCAGGTTCTTTTTTAGGCTCTACTTTTTGCTCGACTTTTCTAATTTCGGTTTTAGAAGGTTCTTTTTTGATCTCGTCTTTTGCAGATTCTTTCTTAGGCTCGGACTTTTTTACGTCCGTTTTTTCAGACTTTTTGGCTTCGTCTTTAGGCTCAATCTTTTTACTTTCTATTTTAACTTCGGATTTTTTTGGCTCTTCTTTGATTTCGGGCTTTTGGATTTCTACTTTCTGCGCTTCAGGCTGAGCGCTTGCAACAACCTTACTTTCGGAATTAGGCTCTTGGGTCTTTATCTCTACTTTGGTTGGAGCTGCAGATGCTGCATTGGGTTCTGATTTCACTTCTACAGGCTCAGGCTGCGAAGGCTCGGGTTTTTGAACTTGCACGGCAGGCTTTTGCTCCGCTTTGGCAAGCTCTTCTTCACTAGGCATAGTAAGACCTGCATTGGTGTCAATATCGTCTTTATTAATAGCCTTCATTATGATTAAAATGATTAAGAATAAAACTACGACGCCGGCTGCGACGGTAAGACCTTTTTTTAAATTTGCATTCTTATCGACATTGCCGTTATTGATCACTATGTCGTCTATGCTGCTCATATCGAAATTTTTGTCGTTCATACTCTCTCCTAAGATTATTATTTACTTTGTAAATTCTACCACGCAAAATTTACGAAATAAATAATTCGGGTAAGCTTACCCGAATTTATTAAATTTAATACATCGCGCGGTCGTAGATGATAAAGCGGTGCGCCAAATCTCGCACTTCCTCTTTGACCTGCGCCTGAAGCTTGGAATTTGAGATGTCGCTTAGCACGTCGGCGATTTTATTTCCGATAAACTCAAATTCTTTCTCCTTCATGCCGCGCGCCGTAAGTGCTGGGCTTCCGACGCGGATGCCGCTGGTGACGAACGGGCTGCGCGTCTCGCCCGGAACGGTATTTTTATTCGTCGTAATGCCTGCATTTTCAAGCGCGGCGCTAGCGTCCTTGCCGCTAAAATCTCTATTTAAAAAGCTCATTAAAATCAGATGGTTATCGGTGCCGCCGCTAACGAGATCAAAGCCGCGCCCAACCAGCGTCTCGCCCAAAACTCTAGCGTTTGCCTTGACCTGCTTGGCGTAGAGCTTCCACTCCGGGCTTAGATTGTGTTTAAAGCCCACTGCCTTAGCAGCGATGACGTGCATTAGCGGGCCGCCTTGAATACCCGGGAAGATCGCCGAGTTGATCCTTTTAGCAAATTCCTCGTCGTTGGTCATTATAATGCCGCCGCGCGGACCGCGAAGCGTCTTGTGCGTGGTCGAGCTTACGACGTGGCAGTGCGGAAACGGATCCGTGTGTTCGCCTGCGACGACGAGCCCTGCGACGTGCGCTACGTCGGCGAAAAGAAAAGCACCCACGCTATCAGCGATCTGTCTAAATTTAGCAAAATCTATCTCGCGCGTATAGGCACTTGCGCCGCAAACGATCATCTTCGGCTTTACGATCTGAGCGATCTCAAGCACCTTATCATAATTTATGCGGCCGTCAAGCTCCACGCCGTATTCGAAGCTCTCATACATCTTTCCGCTGCTTGAGACCTTCGCGCCGTGCGTCAAATGCCCGCCGTGGCTAAGCGACATACCTAAAATTTTCTCGCCAGGTTTCAAAAATGCAGCATATACGCCTTGGTTGGCTTGGCTGCCGCTGTTTGGCTGGACGTTTGCAAACTCACAGCCGAAGAGCTTTTTGCAGCGATCGATCGCTATCTGCTCGATCTCGTCTACGAACTCGCAGCCGCCGTAGTAGCGCTTGCCGGGATAGCCCTCGGCGTATTTGTTCGTTAGCACCGAGCCCATCGCTTCCATCACCTCGGGATAGGTAAAATTTTCGCTCGCGATCATCTCCAAATAATCGCACTGGCGGGCAAGCTCTCTGTTGGTTAAACTAAAAATTTCATTATCGAATTTTTCTAAATTTGACACGTTCACTCCTTCTCTAAATTTAGCGGCCTCATCGCAGGGAACAAAATCACGTCGCGGATAGATTTTTTATTCAGTAAAATCATCGCCAAGCGGTCGATGCCGAGCCCCCAGCCGGTAGTCGGCGGCATCGCATAGCTAAGCGCGCGGACGTAATCCTCATCCATCTCGTGCGCTTCGTCGTCGCCCGCGTTTTTGGCGTCGATTTGCGCCTTAAATCTAGCGTATTGATCGAGCGGATCGTTCAGCTCGTTAAAGGCGTTGGCTAGCTCCTTGCCTGCGATGTAGAGCTCAAATCTCTCGGCTATCTGCGGATTTTCGTCGCTTCTGCGCGAAAGCGGGCTGATCGAGATCGGAAAATCCACGATGAAGGTCGGATTTACGAGCTTAGCCTCTACGTAATTATCAAAAAGTTCGCTCTGCAGGTGGCCGAGATCGAGCTTTTCATTGACTTCAAATTTATCGGCTTTGAGTTTGGCGATGATCTTTTCGCGATCATTTACGATCTGCGGCTCGATGCCGCCTATCTGCGTAAGCGCGTCGAGATATTTTATGCGCGCAAAAGGTTTTGAAAAATCGATCTCGCGCTCATCGTAGGTTAAAATTTCACCCAGCCCGAGCCTCTTAAACAGCGCTTTAAACAGCTCCTCGGTTAGGTTCATCGCGTCGTTATAATCATGCCATGCCCAGTAGAATTCTATGCTTGTAAATTCCGGATTGTGCGTCAGATCCATACCTTCGTTGCGGAAGTTTCGGTTGATCTCAAAGACCGCCTCCATGCCGCCTACGACGAGGCGCTTAAGATAGAGCTCCGGCGCGATACGCAAGTAGCGATCGACGTCTAGGGCATTGTGGTGAGTGATAAAAGGCTTAGCATTCGCGCCACCCGCGATAGGGTGCATCATCGGCGTTTCGACTTCCAAAAATCCGTGCTTTTCAAAAAAGCTGCGGATCTTGCTAACGATGATCGAGCGCTTGATAAAATCCTCGCGGACCTCGGGGTTCATTATCATATCGAGATATCTTTGGCGGTATCGCATCTCGATATCGACGAGGCCGTGAAATTTCTCCGGAAGCGGGCAGATCGCTTTGGATGCAAGCGTTATTTTACTAGCATGGATCGAAAACTCGCCCGTTTGGGTGACGAAAGCGTATCCGCGCACCAAAATTATATCGCCCACTTCGAGATTTTTCTTAAATTTAGCGTAATCCTCCTCGCCGATGCTATCGCGAGAGTAATAAATTTGAATATTGCCGCTTTGATCTTCTATGTTTGCGAAGGTGGATTTGCCCGCGACACGCTTTAGCTTTAACCTTCCGGCAAGGCTTACCTCCTCGCTCGCTTTTTTATCCTCGGTATCTTTTATGTAGCCGAATTTCTCTTTAAACTCGGCTATGCTCATATCTTTTTTTAGAAAGTGCGGATAGGGATTAGCCCCTAAATTCCGAAGTTCCGACGCCTTGTCTATCCTTTGGATCTCTAACTGGCTATCAAACAATCTACTTCCTTTTTACCGCGCATTCAGGGCAAATTCCATACAGCTGCATCATATGTCCCGTAAGCGTAAATCCGTGCTCTTTGGCGACGGCAAGCTGTTTTCGCTCAATAGTGGCGTCTTGAAATTCTATGATCTTATTGCAGCTTTTGCAGATTAGATGGTCGTGGTGAGGCTTGTTGGCAAGCTCAAATTTCTTGCCCTGCGCGCCAAATGAGATCGACGTAGCCATGCCTGAATCCTCTAGTAAATTTAAGGTGCGATACACCGTCGCTATGCCTACGTTTAGCTCCGGAAATTTCGCTTTGATCTCGTTGTGAAGCGCCTCAGGCGTGAAGTGTTTGTTGTTGTTATAAAGCGTGCGGAGCAAAACCTCGCGCTGCTTGGTATATTTTAGACCGCTAGCGGCAAGTGCCTTTTTAAACTCAACAATTAGAGCGTCAAACTCTAAATTTTCGATTTTTGCATTCATAATTTTGTCCTTTCTGTAGAATTTACTTCTGAACTGGCGTTAAAATCGCTAGGTTCAGTGCTTTGATTTTGATCCGAGTTCATACGGGCGGTAGAATTTTGATCTTTTAAGAGTTTATCATCCATCTTAGAACCGATAGAATCTAAGCTTTGTTTGATCTTCGGATCGTCTTTGAGATTTAAAATCCAATTTCCGATTTTTAAAAAAATCGGCGCAGTTTTGCTGCTTTCAAAATACCTTTTGGTCTGTTCGTTCATCGACATAGGACCGCTTGCAAGCGTAACGATAACGGCAAAAATCAAGAAAATTTTACTTACACTAAACACGAAACCGCCGATCTTATCGACAAATCCGAGCCCGCTCCATTTAAAGAATTTTGAAATGATTTCGCCTATAATCAGACACGAGATCCATACTCCAAAAAGCACAGCGATAAAGCCGATGAGAACCTGCGTCGTGTCGCCTGAAAGCACGCCGTTTGCATTCTGCAAAGCTGGAATTTTTGCTGCAATCCACTCGCCCGCCATAGTTTTATAACGCATCGCGGCAAAAAGACCGCCGATGAGACCCAAAATTCCAAAAATTTCTTTAACGATGCCGTTGGTGATGCCGCGCAGTCCAAAGAGCACTACGAGTACTAAACAGCCGACGTCGAACCAATTAATACCTTCCATCAAGCACCCACCACGCCTATTAGCTCTTGTAGGTTAGTCGAATACCTAAATGCCGTGTCTTTTGAAATTTGATTTGCACGGATCGCTTTAACCATCGCTTGAGTTTGAGTTATCATACCGGTAGATTGCTGATTTAGCTGCATTTGAGAGTAAATTTGATGCACCTTGTTTTCGCGGATTAGATTCGCTACGGCATTGTTATTTAGCAAAATTTCATGGATCGCGATACGTCCACCGCCAAGCTTTGGCAAAAGCGATTGCGAAATGACCGCGGTAAGTGATACAGAGAGCATATTTCGCACTTGGAGCTGCTCGCCGCCATCAAAGCTATCGATAATACGGTTGATCGTCTGCATCGCGGAGTTGGTGTGTAGCGTACCAAATACCAAGTGACCGGTCTCTGCAGCGGTAATGGCGATCGAGATAGTCTCTCTATCACGCATCTCGCCCACGAGGATAATGTCCGGGTCCTCACGCAAGGCAAATTTTAACGCATTAGCGTAGGAATGGGTATCGGTGCCAATATTTCTGTGAGAGAAAAGCGCTTTTTTATTGGTATGGACGAACTCGACCGGATCTTCAACGGTAATGATGTGCTTGCGCTCTTTTTCGTTGATCTCGTTTAGCATCGCAGCAAGAGTAGTTGATTTACCGCTACCGGTAGGTCCGGTAACCAAAATCATGCCTTTTTCGTGCTTGACTACCTCTTTAAAAATCGTAGGGGCTTTTAAATCGTCCAGGCTAGGAATATCGATAGGAATAATACGAAATGCGGCAGCCAAATCGCCGTTCATAGTGTAGTAGTAGTTACCACGGAAGCGTCCGATATTAGGAAGCTCGATCGCAAAGTCAAGCTCTTTATTTTCCTCGAGTGCACTTTTTTGAGCATCGGTAATGAGCGCGTAGCAGATATACTCGATATCCGTGCCCTTAAGCGGATCCATGGCAAGTGGGCGCAATGTTCCGTCGATACGTATTTGAGGCGCCGAGCGCGAAACTAAGTGAAGGTCGCTCGCTTTGTTAAAAACGACGGTTTTTAGTAGGGTTTCGATATCTACTAAATTTCTTTGAACTTCTTCCATAAAATTCCTTTCAATCTATGATTTTCGGTACTACGAAGTAGCCGCCTTCGGACTGCGGAGCATGCTTTAAGACGCTTTCTGCGACGTCGCTTTTGCGTGGGATATCTTTGCGAAACGGAGTACCACCTTTTAGCGTAGTGATAGCCGCCTCGCCGCTTTGTAAATCCAGTTCATTTAGAATTTCTACAAAATCTACAATATTATTTAATTGACCTTTAAATTCTTCTCGCTTAGCATCTGGAATTTTAAGAGCGGATAGCCTTTCCAGCTTACTTAGCAAGGCGTCGTCTATTATCATAACTTTCCTTTTTCTGATAAATGCGACATTATATCATAAAAATTCTTTATCTTAGGCGGTATTTAAAATTTTTTATGCTACAATTACGCCGATTTTCTCAAACAAAGGACTGAATTTTGGCTTTAAAAGACGACATCGAAGGCGTGAAAAAAGAGATTGGCACAGAAGAGCAGTTTCTAGAAAGCGTCATAAAAAGTGAAATTTTCGTAAAAAAATACAAAAAGCCGCTGATATTTTTGGCTGCGGTTTTGATCGTAGCGTTTATCGGATATTACGCAAATGAATTTTTAAGCGATCGCCGTATAGCAAGTGCTAATGCGATCTATGACGAGCTGCTTAACAAGCGCGATGACACTAAGCTAGCCGAGCTTAAGCAAAAAGATATAAATCTATACGCTCTTTATATTTTGCAAAACGGCTCTGCAGACGAGCGAGCGGCGCTAGAAAATACCCAAGGCATCGATGTTGTGCTAAAAGAGATAATAAATCTACAAAACGGCAAACAAGGCGGGGTGCTACTCGCCGATTACGATTCTTTGCTCAAAGGCTACGACCTACTAAAAGAGGGCAAAATCGAGCAAGCTCACGCAGAGCTAGATAAAATTCCACTCAACTCGCCAGTTCGTCAAATCGCACTTGCTTTGAAACACTATGGAGGCAATAAATAATGAAAAAAACGCTGATATTTACGCTTTTACTATCGTTTTTATTTTTGGGCTGCTCGACGAAGCGCCAGTATTTCGAACCTAGCGACGAAAACATCACAGGCGATATGAAATTTAACGGCTCACTGCCATCGGAAATCGTAGCGGTTAGTAAAGATGGTGCTACGCTAAAAGACGGCGAAGTCATCTCTAAAAACGGATTGGTGAAAAATTTCAAAGTCCTAAAAAGTGAGAAATTTTTAGGTGAATATGATGGAAATTTCGTCGTAGCCGACATCAATGGCACGCTTAAAGTAGTTGGTAGCACAGGTGCCGTAAAATTTGAAAAAGCCCTCGGCAGACAAGCGCTCAGTGCAAATATACGCGGCGATGATTTGGCTTTAGTAATGAGTGATGACTCGATCATGCTTATCAAGCTAAGCTCTGGCGCAGTGGTACTCGATCATAAAGTAGGCGATGCATTCGCAATCGATTCGCGCGTAGCGTCACCGCTATTTATCAACCAACTTATCGCTTATCCTGCGCTAGACGGACTAGTCAGCATCGCAGAAAACGTAGGTGGGCGCTCGGCACGCGATTTTGTCGTGAGTAACCAGCCGTTTTTTAACAACATTATCGCCTTAGAAAACAAGGGCGATAACCTTTATGCTGTGACCGCCACTAGGCTAATGCTGGTAAGTCCTGCGGGCAATAAAAACCATAACGTAGACATCAAAGACGTGATTTTTAGCGGCGATAGAATTTATCTTTTCTTAAAAGACGGCAGAGTCGAGCTACTGGATCGCGGGCTAAATTTGATCAAATCGCGTAAATTTACCTTCGCGCAGTTTAGCGGCGCGCTACTTAGCGGCGGCTATTTGTATATCATCGAGCGCAACGGCTACGTCATCCGCGTGGACGAAAATTTAGAGGGACAAGCGATCTACGAGCTAAATGGCGAGTTCGAGGATAAGTCTTTTATCGCAGGCAGCTCGTTTTACTATGACGATAAAATTTTAAATTTTGATGCTAGATAAAATTTCAAAACTCTGCGTTCGCGAAGACCTTTTGCTTCAAAAATTCCAAACGTTAGATATCGCTAGCTTCACGCGCTCGCGATCATACGACGCGTATTTTGGCGTGGATCTGAAAAGCTACAACGTCCTTTTATTTATGCGCGACGCAAAATCTCGATTTGTAATGCGCGACGCGGAATTTCTGCTCTCGCTTGCAAGCGACATTAGCGCAAGCCTAGGCAAGGTCGTAAAAAAGCGCGTGCTGTTTTACAACTCGCAGATGTGCTCTAAAAGCACGAAATTTTTAAAAGAAAACGGATTTAGCCTCTATGCTTTTGTGTGATGTAGGAAATTCCAGGGTTAAATTTTATAAAGGCGGCGTAACGCAAAGCATGCCCATAGCGGAATTTATGCGGTATGAGCCGAAAGAGCGAATTTTTTTCATTAGCGTGAACGAAAGCGTGAAAAAAAAGCTGAAAAACCCTCTGTTTGTCGATCTGGCGCCGCACTTTGAGCTAAAAACCGCCTACCGCGGGCTTGGGATCGACCGCATAGCGGCGTGCTCGGCGGTGACGACGGGCGTCGTCGTCGATGCGGGCAGCGCAATCACCGTGGATTTGATGTTTAAAAGCTCACACCTAGGCGGATTCATAATGCCCGGTATCGGCACGCTTTTAAAGTCGTTCGCGAGCATCGCGCCGGTGCTGGACGTGACGCTTTCAACCAATATCGATCTGGATCCGCTGCCGCAAAAGACCGTAAGCGCCGTAAACTACGGGATTTTAAAGCCGATAGTGCTTACGATCGAAAACATCGCGGGCAATAATAAAATTTACTTCACGGGCGGCGACGGAGCCTATCTGATGCGGTATTTTCGCAACTCGATCTACGAAAAGGATCTGATCTTTAAATCGATGGTAAGCTTGATCGCAAAAAAGGGGCTCGCATGATAACCATAGCGCTTCCCAAAGGCCGCATAGCCGACGACACGCTTAAAATTTTTAAAACCATCTTCGGGCTTGATTTCGCCTTCGAGGATCGCAAACTCATAATGCAAGAGGGCAATTTTAAATTCCTTTACGTCCGCAACCAAGATATCCCTACTTACGTTATGGGCGGTGCGGCGGATATCGGCGTAGTGGGGCTTGACGTGCTTGAGGAGCACCGCCCAGACGTACTTACGCTGCTCGATCTTAAAATCGGAAAATGCCGCGTCTGCGTGGGCGTACATGCGGGTACTCATCTAAACTACGGCGCTCCGAGCCTAAAAATCGCTACGAAAATGCCCAACATCACTCGCGAATACTTCGCTTCCAAGGCCGTCGCCGTAAATATCATCAAACTCTACGGCTCGATCGAGCTAGCCCCGCTCATAGGGCTTGCAGACGCCATCGTCGATGTCGTGGAGACCGGCGCTACGATGAAACAAAACGGGCTACAGCCCGCAGAAACCGTAATGCAAAGCTCCGCGCACCTCATCGCCAACAAAAACAGCTTTGTGCTAAAACGCGATGAAATTTTAAACCTACGAGATAGACTGGCCCGCGCGATCACCTAACGCTCGCTTAGCCAGCCACGCAGTGCTTGCGGCCGGCGCGGCATATTTTGCGTGGGTGATCATCGCCGTCTTGGCGCGCTGTTGTTTAAAAAACTGCTGCTGCGTATAGAATTTTACGGCGGCAACCGCACCGATTAAATTTCAAACCAGCTTACAAATTTGATTTATCAAGAAGTAGAGGCACTGTCGAGCCGCGCAGAATAAAATTTTATCGCTACAAATTTTAAAATTTAGCCCTAAATTTACAGCCCGCGAAATTTCAAAACACAAACCTCCGCGGCGCAGAATTTCAAAATTCCAAAATCTCGCTCCGTATTTTGCGCAGTCAAATTTCAAAATTTTGCAAGTTCTAAATTTAGGCTCAAATTCCCGAGGCTTGGGAACGGCAGAATTTCGGAATTTCAACTCGCGAAATTTCGCCGCTAAAAATCGTGCAAAATTTAATCGGTGCTACTCTTTAAGCGTAGAAAGTGGCCCGCGCCAAAATCAAGATGCTAGCCGCCCACATCGCAGCTAAGTAAAGCTCCGCAAATCCTGCGCATAAGCCAATCTCTGCCATGGCGACATTTGAAAAACTGCTTCATAAGGCTTACAAAGCCCGTACAGGCAGCTACTTGTTTTGCTTATATTTTCAGGCAGGACAAACACGCTTAGCATGGTCAATATATAACAGCGCGAAAAATTTCAAATATAGCCGTTTAATAATTTTGATAAATTTTGAATTTAGGACAGGTAACATCCCGGCGCCCGGCTCGGCTCGAACCCAGTCCGCGCTAGCTCGATTTTTTCGGGCACCGTTTACTCGCCAGCTTTGTTTCGGATTTTTTCTGCGCGTCTTGGGTCTGTTTTTGCGTGCCTTACTAAATTTGCTCGGCGAAATTTTACCACGATAAAATTTTACGTAGTAAAACTATGCTTAAAATTTCAAATCCGCTAAAGTTTAAAATTTTAAAGCTGCGTGGAGATTCGCCAAAGTAAAACTTCGCAAAAATTTAGCTAGAAATTTAAAAGTGTCCGCGCCATTTATTGTACCGAACGTAGGCTAGCGCGACAATACATACTCTACCGAGAACGGCGAGCTGTTATTGTGATAACTCAAGCGGCATGCTACAAGCCTCACCAACGCAATAAAGCAAAATAGGTCTAAGTGTATGTAAATTTGTGGCAGATAAAATTCCATCGCGATGAACGCAATAAATTTAGATATCATGGACGATCTGCGCGATTTTAGTTCTTGCATGCAACACAATAAATTTTATGCTAAGCAAGCCTGGTCGTCGAAAACCCTCTTGCTTTATTATCTCGACCGCGCCAAAAAAACTATGACTGTTTGCGACGCCAAAAGCCTCTTACGTGCAGGGCGGACAAGAATAAAATTTTACCAACCTAGCGCGGCGAGAGAGCCGCGCTTACGCTGCGATAATTTCGCGCACCTTTTCGGTGAAATTATCGCTCACGATGTATTCGGTCGGATAAACTAGCACCTCGCTGCCGTTGCGGATCCGCAGAATCAGCCGCTTGGTGTTTTTTAGCGCCGTGTCGCAAAATGCGAGATGGTAAATTTTATAAATTTTCTCGCGACTTAGCTCGCCTAAGCTTAGCTCAAACTCGAAATCCTGCGCGTTTTTGCGCTGTGCCTCGCGCTCTTTGCGCGCCTTAAGGGCGGGATCCTCCGCAGTAAACCCGCCCCTTCGCTCCGTGAAATTCCCGCTGCCGTAGCCGCCGCCTCGTTCGCCGCCGAAGTTTCCGCCAGAGCCGAAATTGCCGCTGTTAAAGCCCCCGCGCTCCCTACCACCGAAGCCTCGCACCTTACTAGGCACGTAGCCGTCGATATTTTGCGCGGCATCTAGAGTTAAAATTTCATCCAGATAAATTTGAAATTTCCCGCCGTAAGGGGATGTATTTTTGCTAAGCCGCGCCCAAAACGCCATCGGGCGCTCCAGCTCCGCGTCCGTTAGCGCAGTGACCGCATCACAAATATCGCCGAATGCGCTCATCTCGAAGCTGCCCGCAAGATCGAGCACCGTGAGATTTGCCATCTGCTTGCCCGATTTGGTCGTGCGGGTGTGGACGTTTTCGATCTTGCCGACGCATAAAATTTTAACGCCCGCGTCCTCGTCGCCCACCAGTTCGTCGAATTCGTTCGATTTAGTATGTGCAATCGCTCCAAGCTGCGCGACGTAGGCTTTGAGTGGATTCTCGCCCAGAAATACCCCCGCGCGCGGACGGAAACTCGGATCACGAGCGTTTTGCAAGCTCATCATCGAAAGAAACGACAGCTGATACGCCGCGCCACCGACCGCGCTTTTTGAAATTTTAATCATAAAGGCGTACGGACGCTCCCGCTCCTGTGGGCTTAAGCTTTCGATCGCCTTTAGCGCGTTATCAAACACCGCAAGCTCGAAGCTGCCGTGCAGATCAAGCACGTTTAAAATCCCCATTTTTTTGCCCGTTTTTGTCATGCGCGTGAACAGATCCTCGATCCGCCCCACGCTAAGAACCTCGGCACTATCGCCCTCGATCTCGCTAAACGCCGAGGATAGCGTATAATCGATGCCTTCCATCTCCTCTTTATAATCATCCAGCGGATGCCCAGAGAGATACACGCCCACGGTCTGCTGCTCAAATTTCAAAATTTCGCCCTGCGGAAATTCCTTATCGGTATCGACGAAGCTTACGCTCATGCCGCTCGTCATATCCTCATCCTCGCCAAAAAGCGAGCTTGCGGCGTCCTTTTTAATCTCGGTGATCTTTTTCATCACGTCTAGGATATTTTCCATATTTTGAATCATCGCTAATCGACTCTTGCCCAGGCAATCCATCGCGCCTGCGTAGATCAGCGACTCGATGACCTTTTTATTGACGCGGAAATTATCCACGCGCGAAGCAAAATCGTCGATGCTTTGAAATTTAGCCTCGCTTTGAAGCTCTAAGATATTCTCGATCGCGGCACCGCCCACCCCCTTGATCGCGCCAAGACCGTAGATGATCGAGGTACCCGATTTGGAGTTTTCGTCGTCCACGACGCTAAAGCCTCTTAAACTTTGATTGATCGACGGCGGCAAAAGCCCGATACCTAGGCGGCTAGCCTCGTCGATATACTTTGAAATTTTATCGGTGTTGCCCTCCTCCGAAGTAAGTAGCGCCGCCATAAACTCCGCCGGATAGTAGGTCTTAAGATAGGCCGTTTGAAAGGTAATCATTGAATACGCCGCGGCATGGGATTTGTTAAAGCCGTAGGAGGCAAATTTCATAATCAGATCAAATAGCTCATCCGCCTTTGCTACGTCAAAGCCCAGCTCTTTAGCGCCGCTTAGATACTGCTCGCGCATGTGAGCGAGCTTCTTCTCATCCTTCTTACCCATCGCGCGACGCACCAGATCGGCATCGCCCAAGCTAAAGCCGCCCACCTTCTGCACGATCTGCATGACCTGCTCTTGATAGACGATGATGCCATATGTTGGCTCTAAAATTTCTTTTATCTCTGGAAAGATATAGCTAGCACTCAGCTCGCCGTGTTTGATCCTGATAAAATCGGGGATTAGATCCATCGGCCCCGGGCGGTAGAGCGAGATCATCGCGATGATATCCTCGAAGCGGTCGGGGCGCAGGTTCATCGCCAGATCCTGCATGCCCGCGCCCTCGATTTGGAAAATCCCCAACGTATTGCCGCTTTGAATGGTTTTGTAAGTTTGCGGATCGTTAAAGTCTATCTCCTCCCAAACTATGTCGCGATTATAGCGGCGCTTGACGAGCTTGATGGCATTATCGATCACATCGAGGTTTTTAAGGCCAAGGAAGTCAAATTTTATCAGATCGACGTCCTCGAGATAGTTTTTGGTGTATTGCGTTACTAGGCGCGCATCCTCGCCCTTATCCTGCTTAAATAGCGGTGCTTTGTTCCACAGCGGCTCGTTTGAGATCACCACTCCCGCGGCATGCATTCCTGCGTTGCGATTTAGCCCTTCAAGGCCCAGCGCAAACTCCCAAACCTGCTGCGCGATCGGATCTGCGTCGATAAATTCTTTCAGCTTCGGCTCAGCGTCGTAAGCCTGCTTGAGCGTGATGCCAAGCTTGTCGGGGATCAGCTTCGCCATCTTATCGGCTTGCGAAAGCGGCATATCGCAGACGCGAGCTACGTCGCGAATAACGCCGCGCGCAAGCAGCTTACCGAAAGTCGCAACCTGCGCGACGTTGTATTTGCCGTACTGATCGATGACGTAGTCGATCACCTCGCCTCTGCGTGCCTGGCAAAAATCTACGTCGATGTCAGGCATCGAGATACGCGACGGATTTAAAAATCGCTCAAAAAGCAGATTATACGGGATCGGATCGAGGTCGGTAATGCGAAGCGCATACGCGCAGATGCTGCCCGCCGCAGAGCCACGACCGGGGCCTACGGGGATATCGTGATCCTTCGCCCAGTTGATGAAATCCTGCACGATAACCATATAGCCCGAAAAATGCATGTTTTTGATGATCGCAAGCTCCTTTTCCAGGCGCTCGCGATAAATTTCATGATTGGCAGGATCAATAAATTTAAGGCGCTCTTTAAGCCCCTCGCGGCACAGATGATCGAATAAAAAATCATCGTTTGCAAAGCTATAGCGCTCCGAGGGCTGGGGCAGCGAAAGCCCGAGCCTATCGGCATATTCGATCGTAAATTTAAAATTCGGCGGCGTCGGCGCGTAGTCCTTCTCGTCGAAGGCAAATTTGAGATTGCACTTTTGCACGATCTCGGCGGTATTTTCGATCACTTCAGGGATGTCCGCGAAAAGCCGCCTCATCTCCTCGTCGCTTTTTACGTAAAATTCCGAAACGACATGTTTTAGGCGGTCGCCGTCGTTGATCGTCTTACCCATCGAGATGCACTGATAGACGTCGTGGGCCTTGGCACGGTCCTTGCGCGAGTAGTGAGCGTCGTTGGTAGCGATGATCTTGACGCCGATTTCGCGCGAGAGGCGGATGAGGTCCTTATCGACGTTTAACTGCTCGCCGATGCCATGGCGCATGATCTCGAGATAAAAATCCTCGCCGAAAATTTCCTTATACTCAAGCGCCGCTTTTTTCGCCGCTTCGTAGCCGCCCGCGCCTCGCTTTAAATTTCGCTCGCTTCTATTTAGATGAAATTCCACCTCGCCTGCTAGGCACGCCGAGGAGCAGATGAGACCTTCGCTGTGCTCTTTTAAAATTTTTTTGTTGATCCTCGGGTAGTAGTAGAAGCCGTCCAAAAACGCGCGCGAGCTAAGATACATTAAATTTTTATAGCCCGTCTCGTTTTTGGCAAGCAGTATCAAGTGATAGCGCTGGCGGTCGCTTTTATCGCCGATGTCATCGTGGTTGTGCAGGTAGGTCTCGATGCCGATGATCGGCTTGATGCCGTGCTTTTTCATCGTCTGATAAAAGTCTATCGCACCGAACATATTGCCGTGATCGGTGATCGCGCATGCCTTGGTGCCGCGGCTATGCAAAAGCTCGGCGAGCTCGCTTACTTTATTCGCGCCGTCTAGCAGCGAATACTCGGTGTGAAGGTGCAGGTGGGTGTAGTCACTCATTTTGATCCTTTTTTCGGTTGGAGCGATTATAGTAAATTCGGGCTTTAGAAACGGTCAAATTTAATGGAATTTTAGCTTAAATTTCAGCACGAAATTTTACGAGCAAATTTTGTTACGGAATTTTACTTCGGAGGTTTTACATTCTGGGTTTTGCGGATTAAATTTTGATAAAATTTTAAGTTTAAAATGCTGTGATGAAATTTTGCTATCATATAAATTCCGCTTACCTGGAATTTTGAGCCAACGCAATTCCGCAAAATTCTATGACTTAAATCATCGTAAAATTTTGCGGTTTAGAATTCCGCTTGCAAAGCCTTGCGGCTCTACGATCTTGATAATTCCACGATCGCTTTGGCAAGCTCTCTAGTAGGATCAACGAAAATTTTATCGCTTTTGATTAACGGCAAAAATAGCGGCAGCTCGGTGCAGGCAACGACGTAAATATCAGCATCGATTTTGCCTAGCAAATTCTCAAAAGCCCCCACGTATTCGGCAGTCTTGCCCGCCTTAACGCCTTTGTAGATGCAATCCATCAAAACCGCTTGATTTTCTTCACCAAGCTCCACGCTGATTAGCCCCGCTTCTTTGAGCGGATCGTCGTAAATTTTAGCTTTTTTTGTACCGATAGTGGCTAGCACAGCGATTTTATGGGCGTTTGGATAATTTTTGCGGATCGCTTTTACGGTGACCTCAGCGATATGAATTAGCGGGATTTCCGCCGCAGCTTCTACATCGTCTGCGAAAAAATGCGCCGTGTTGCACGCCATCGCAAACGCCTTGCAGCCTGCATTTTTGAGCCTAACAGCGCTCTCGCTTAGGCGCGGAAGCGGATTTTCACCTTTGCCTAAGATAAACGCCGTGCGATCTTCGATCTGCGGATAGCTATCGATTACAAGCGGAATATTTTCTTGATCGCTGCTCGCCGCAGTCTCTTCTATGATCTTCATATACAGATCCGCACTCGCCAAAGGCCCCATTCCGCCGATAATTCCAACTCTTTTCATAGCTCGTCCTTTCTAAATTTTACTTGGGCTAATTCTCCCACTTACTCATATCCATTTCGTTTTCGCTCTTTGCGACGTAGATCGACGCGACAACATCGCCCGTTACGTTCATCGAGGTTCGCCCCATATCCAAAATCGCATCAATGCCCAAAATCATTCCGTAAGCGATCGCTACGTTACCGCTTACCTTGACGCCGATAGACTCGAGCACTAAAAGCAGCATTAGCGCACCAGCTCCCGGAACCCCGGCAGTTCCGATCGCAGCAAGCATCGAAGTGATGATGATTGTGAGGTAGTGGCTGCTGTTTAGATCGATACCGCAAGCATTAGCGATAAAGAGCGTGCATACGCCCAAATACACGGTCGTGCCGTTCATATTCACCGTAGCACCCACGGGCAAAACAAAGCCGTAGATCGCCTTTGGAATTCCCATATCTTCGGCGGTTTGCATCGTAATCGGAAGCGTGCCGTTGGAGCTGCGGGTAACAAAAGCCGTAAGCATCGGCGGACGCACTTTTTTAAGGAATTTAATCGGGCTAACTCCGATAAGCATACAAATAACGCAATAAACCGCAAATACTTGAATCGCAAGTCCCACGTATAGGGTAATCGTGACATTTAATAGCGAGCTGAAAGCCTCGATACCGCTTTTATTAAACACTACAAACATTAGCGCAAAAACGCCAATTGGTGCGTATTGCATCACCCAATGCACGACCTTAAACATAATTTCGCTCATTCCATCGAAAAAATTATAAACCGTATCAGCGGAGCTTTTAATACGAGCATCACTACTGTCGCGGCAAAACGCAAGCCCTACGCCAAGAAATAAGCAAAACGCGATAATCGGCAAAATTTCGCCCTTGGCTATGGAATCAAAAGGATTCGTAGGAATTATATTAAGCAAAATTTTACTCATACTAGGCGCGTTTGCTGCCTTTTCGACGGCCTTGGACGCATCGCTTAGATCAAGCCCGCTACCTGGAGAAAATACAAACGCACACGCCAGGCCGATGACGATCGCAAAAAGCGTCGTTATAGCGTAAAATATGATTGCCTTAACGCCTACTTTGCCCAGGTGCGCGGGCGAGATACTGCTAGTGCCCACGATGAGCGAACAGATTATGATCGGCACCATGATCATCTTTAAAAGCCGCACGAAAAGATCTCCCAAAGGCGTTAAAATCGCCACCCACGTGGTATCGCCCACCGGCATATTTTTAGGTAGCAACATACCGATCGCAGAGCCCAACACTAAAGCGATAATGATGCGCCAAAGCAAGCTTGAGTTAAAATAAAAAGCTAAGATTCCGCCTTTTTTCGTTTGATTTTCTAACATGGACATCTCCCTGCACTAAGAATTTTAACAGAATTCTACCGCAACTTGCCATAAAATAAAATTTAATCGGTCGCCAAATGAAATTTAAATTTGAAAATTCAATCGCGAGTTTGCCGCATTTTAAAGCTGAAATTATGCGGCAGGCTTTGTCTTTTGAAGTTATGAAGCAGAATTTCAAAGGAAAAACGACGCTTGAAATTTTATGGAATTTGCGGATTTTGATGCAGTGAAAAGCCGAAATTTTGCGGTGGTGGGCTCACTAGGACTTGAACCTAGGACCATCCGGTTATGAGCCGGATGCTCTAACCAACTGAGCTATGAGCCCGCCAGCTGTAAATGTAAAAAAGAAATGTGATTTTACAAAAATAATCTTAAAACGGCGTTAAAATTCTAACCGCGTAATTTTATGAAACTTAGGCCCGCCCAAATCGCGACTAAGCTTCGGTGCCTTGTTATAAAACGCTTACCCATATAAATTTTTCCATGGTAATTCTACGTCCGGTTCCTTATTGCGACGGATGCAGATCTTATCCACGGGATTAAAGATTGTATGTAAAGATTTAGCAAACACGATAGCGCCTGGAATTCCGATGATAGTGACGAACTGGACAATAACAGCAACAAGTCCTACGATATATAGCCAAATACCGAAAAGCAGGATATAAACGACCTTAACGATAGTCGCGTAAGCATGATAGCTCTTACGCAGAGCTCCGCCGGATGGATTATTCTTTTTACGCACCATATAGTAACTGAAGGGCAAAAACAGGAATTTGCCGTATTCCATAAGACCTAACCCCACGGGAGCGGTCACGACTAAAATGGTAAGGATCAAACCCGATAGGTAAGCTAAGATAGCTAAAATCCAACCACCTAGAAAAAACCAAATAATGTTGCCTAGAATACGCATATCTTACCTCTTTATAAATTTATGTAAATCAAGCAAACCGCCTGCCTCGAGCGGCTAGCACAGCCTCTCATTCGTTTTATGGGTGTTTTCGCAGCTCGCGCGAAAAGGCGCGCCGAAGCGCTATGGCGCAGCAAAACGCTAAAACGTGCCGAAACGCTAAGAGATACTAAGGCGCACCCCCTTTAGTGCGACGCGCCCACGCCTGCGGCTATGGCGTGCAAAACGAGCCTTATGCATGCAAACCACCGTACGCAAAACAACTGCGGAATGATAGGGGGGGGGTTAACGATTGGTAGCAAGCGCTTTTGCGCGATAAAATTTTGCCATGCAAATGGCTATGGCAAGGGAGTTTAAAAATTTAAATTTATT